>Ga0099364_10014396_pt1 | contig 10531 bp, 10 predicted proteins | sample TergutTh196P3_FD_73070 | JGI IMG/M metagenome (GOLD analysis project Ga0099364, IMG submission 73070) | Microcerotermes parvus P3 segment gut microbial communities from Pointe-Noire, Republic of the Congo - Th196 P3 | ecosystem: Host-associated > Arthropoda: Insects > Digestive system > Gut ...
TACATGGGTATCAACATCGGTGCATTCATGTCGCCGCTCGTGGGAGGAACCGTCGCCGAAGTCTATGGTTACCAATACGGATTCCTTATTGCTGGCTTCGGAATGCTTTTCGGACTCGTTTCTTTCCTCGTCTGGGGTAAGTACCTGAAAGGTATCGGCGACCCGCCGGCAAAGCGGGATGCGAACAATGAAAACATAAATCCTAATATGATGGAGAGAACGCCCGAAGAAGAAAAAGCCCACGAAACCGCCCTGTACGAACAAACCCGACCGCTCGTCAAAAAAGATTACGACCGGATATTTGTGATCGGCGTGTTGTCGGTTTTCGTGATTGCATTCTGGATTGCCTTCGAGCAAGCCGGCTCATCACTGAACATCTTTGCCAAGAACAGCACGAACCGGGAAGTCGGCGGAGTCGTACAGCAAGTCCTGCCGGAAACCTGGCTACTCAAAAACGAAGACTTCGTCGAGTACAAGGGTATCGTCGAGAAAGTGCAAACGCTTGCCAGCCAAATCGGACGCGAAGATGTGGTTGTCGAAGGTCCCAGTTTTGCGGAGAGGCTGAACCGCTTCAATATCTTCAGGGTTTCCAAAAAAGAGGAGGAAGCCGCCATCGAAGAGCAGATTGCCGAAGTAAAAGCGATGGCTACCGCACTCAAACTGCAACTGCGAACCAGTCAAAACGAGGAAATTCAGGCACAAATTGACGAGTTGAACCTGAAAATCGAAGCCGAAGATGCGGCGATTTATGAAATTCTTCTCAAGCGGTTAGATGCCATTGCGGCGACAGGCAACGATGAGAGCATTACCGAAAAAGCGGACGCTGTTAAACGTAATGCCGCCGCCTTTGCCGAAAGAGACGGCAAAGCCGTCGCTTCCGAGGATATTCGGGAAGAACTGCGGAGAAATCCCGACCTTGCCCGCATCTTGGATAGATTGTCCGCCGACGAAGCCGGCAACACGGCATCGCACGAAGTTCAACGGCTGGGATTGCTCAAAGAAATTGCCGCTTTGGTCGTAGGCGAACAGGGGAATCGGGGAGCGGAAATCCAAGCCAACCTGCTGTCGATGGAGCAAGCCGAGCGGATGTTCAATGTCCGGTACGTTCCCGGTACGGAACCGTTGACCTTTCCGGCAACGTGGTATCAATCGGTCAATGCAATGTGCGTGGTGATTTTTGCTCCGCTCTTTATGTTGATGTGGGTACTCCTTGCCCGATTCGGCATTGAACCGAGTACCCCGACGAAGTTTGCACTGGGTTTGTTCCTTATCTCTGCAAGTTTTGTCGTGATGATACCCGGTGCCATTGAGGCAAAAGCAACAGGAGGAAAAGCCTTGTTTTACTGGCTGCTCCTGTGTTATCTCCTTGCCACTTGGGGGGAACTTTGCCTATCGCCCATCGGCTTGTCGATGGTAACGAAACTCGCCCCTGTCCGGTACGCGTCGATTGCGATGGGTTGCTGGTTCCTTGCGAGTAGCGTGTCGTACATTTTGGCAGGCTACATGGCGAGTTACTTCGGCAGCGGTGAAGGCATTACGCTTTTCTTTGGCGTAGATGGAGGACTTGCCGACTTCTTCCTGTTGATGGCAGTAATCCCGCTGGTCATTGGAACCATCGCTTTAGCAATGGCACCGACACTGAAGAAAAAGATGCACGGCATCCATTAACGTTTAGCAATGCCGCACACACAACACCAAAAACCTGTTCGCCTCGGAACGCGGGGAAGCGTGCTGGCACGTTGGCAGGCACACTGGACAGCGGAACAACTCCGCGTCCGGGGAGCCGCAACGGAAATCGTTATCCTTCAAACGAGCGGCGATCTCATTCAAAACGAGTCGATTGTCAACATCGGTGCGCCGGGAGTTTTCACCAAGGAAATCCAACGTGCTTTGCTCGATCACACCATCGACATTGCCGTGCATAGTCTCAAGGATTTACCGACGGAAGAGGTTGCCGGTCTTACACTGGCGGCGGTGCCACTTCGGGCATCTTACCGGGACGCTTTTGTCTCCTCCCTTGCCGAAAAGATCGAGGAATTGCCGGAAGGTTCACGCATCGGCACAGGAAGTCTGCGGCGCAAGACGCAGATTGTGCATCACTTCGGCGATAGGTTTCGTGTCGAAGACATTCGGGGAAACGTCGAGACGCGGCTCAAAAAATTGCATCGAGGGGAATACGACGCACTGATTCTTGCCGAGGCGGGACTGGTGCGGCTGGGTTTTGCGGATTCGATTCGGTCGCTTTTGGAGCCGCCGCTTTTTTTACCCGCCGTCGGACAAGGGGCACTGGGCTGGGAGATTCGCAGTGAAGATCGGCAAACAGCGGAATTGCTATTGCCGCTGACGGACGCACCGACGTTTGCCGCCGTCCGAGCGGAGCGGGCGATGCTCCGCGAATTGCAAGGTGGTTGTTCCGCACCGATTGCCGCCTTGGGGACAGTCGAAGACTCCACGTTGACCTTACAAGGACGCATACTCACGCTGGACGGCAAGCACATGTTTGATGCGGTGCAGTCGGCTCCGCTTTCGGATGTCCCGGAACTCTTGGGAATCAGCGTTGCCCAGGAACTCCGAAGTAAGGCTTTCGCCGAAAAATAACTTCCGAGTCCTCTATGGTTCCACAAGAATCATTTCTGCGATTACGTGATCGAAGGCAATCCGTGTTTCACCAACGGCAAGCAGGAAAGGAATCTTTTGTGTTGCACTACCGCTTCGGAGCAGTTGAAATCGAGTTCCGACGAAGAGTCCCATTCCCATAAGACGGCCATGCAGTTCTGCGTCTGCTGTGATATCGACGACGGTGCCGTGCAAGCCGTTGGGAAACCGGCTCAGGGAACCAATTTTTTTGGAGCGAAAACTGCGTTCGAGATTCATTTTATAGGAGCAGTGCTACCACGGGGAGGCTCGCGTAAGATTATAGCATTCGTAAAGGTCGGAAGGAACTGCGGACCGGTCCTCTTCAATACATCCCGAGATTATGTTCAATGTCCCGAATTTTGTTGATTCGCCGCTCATGCCTTCCGCCGTCAAAAGGGGTATCGAGCCAAACGCGGACGATCTGAAAAATCAGTTCTTCGTTTAGCATATCATTGGCAATGCACAGGATATTCAAATCGTTGTGCCGCCGGGAAAACTCGGCAGACAATCCGTCAATGACCGGTGCCGCCCGGACCCCGGCGAATTTGTTTGCCGCAATGCACATTCCGATGCCGGTACCGCAGATGAGAATACCCCGGTGGGATTCTTTCTCACCGACGAATCGAGCGACTTGCGCCGCGACATCGGGATAGTCGGCGGGTTGTTGGTGACCAATCGCCGGTCCGAATTCGTCGACGACGTACCCATCCTGCCGCAGCAGTTCGACAAGTTTAATTCGGACAGGAACACCGTGGTGATCGCTCCCGATGGCTATATTTGAAGGCATAAGCGATACGATCCAATGAAAGCGCCCTGATTATACCAAAAAAGCCGGTTTCAAAAAGAGACACCGCAGAGGGCAAATAACGGAGGGGTGCGTAAAAATTATTGGCGTTCCACAGTCAGACTCTTGCCGAAAAGATAAAAAAAGTGTACAATGCGGACGTAGCATCAACGAATGAATGTCCCCATGCGAAGCCTTTTTGTTTTACTAATCGGTTCCGTTTTGTTCCTGTCGGGCTGTGCTGACCGTCCCGAAGTCTCGCCAGCCGCCTATGGTACGATCCTTGAAGAACTTCCCGCTCTCAAGGCAGCCGAAGAGCCGTTTCCTTTTCCAATGGAAGGAGAGAACGATCACCAAAACTGTGAATTTGACGACGATGAATTTTAGGAAGTCAGAAGGTAGGAGGTAGAATATAGACGTTAGAACGTTTCGTCCGAAAATCTTCCTGTTTGACTCCTCATCGGTGATCCCATCGCCGATTCTTCTACCCCCCCTATTTTATCTCCTCTATTCTGTCTCCCATGCTCTCTTACGAACTTACCTTACCGCATAGAATTGTTTTCGGCATCGGAAGATGCCGAGAAGTCGGCGGCGTTGCCCGAACGCTGGGACTTCGGGCTGTTCTGATTACCGGCTCAAAGACGCTCGAACGATTCGGCATCGTCCGGCAACTGATTGCCGATCTGGAACAAGCCGGTGTCTCGATTTTAACCACCGAAAATATTTCTCACGAACCGGAAACACACGACGTTGATCGTCTCGTAAGCCGACTTCGGGGTTCACTTTTGCCGGGTGATTTCGTGCTCGGCTTCGGCGGCGGCTCCGCCATCGATTTGGGAAAAGCCGTTGCCGCTCTGTTGCCGCAAGAGGAAAATGCACCGGTCATCGACTATCTCGAAGGAGTCGGTTGCGGACGCAAATTGAAACAGCTGCCGTTGCCTATTTTTGCGATTCCCACCACCGCTGGCACCGGGGCGGAAGCCGCAAAAAATGCCGTCATTGCTTCCTACGGGGACAGCATCACCGGCTCTCCCTTTAAAAAAAGTCTGCGCCATGAGCGGCTGATGCCGCAAGCCGTTTTGGTCGATCCTGAATTGACACTTCATTGTCCGCAAAAAGTTACGGCAGAATCGGGCTTGGATGCCCTCACGCAACTGCTGGAAAGTTACGTCAGCCGTAAACACCAACCCTTTACGGATGCACTGGTCGAACAATGTTTTCCAAAGATGTTAGCCGCTTTGGAAACGCCGCTCGAAATGCCCTATCATTTAGCCGGTATTCCGGCGCATCTGGAAACCCGATGTGCGATGGCGCACGGGGCATTGTTCTCCGGTATAGCACTGACCAACAGTGGTCTCGGCATGGCACACGGCATTGCTCCTGCTTTGGGAGCGCATTGCCGGTTGACTCACGGCGCGGCTTGTGCATTGATGTTGCCGATTACCCTTCGAACCAATGCGGAAGTCTGTGCGGATCGTTATGCAAAGTTGTCGCATTTTGTGTTCGGCTTTGATGCGGCTATTTCGGATGAGACGGCAACGGAGCGGTTGATTGACCGGATCGAACAGTTGTGTCGGGGGCTTGGTTTGCCGATGCGTCTTTCCGACTACGGCATTGATGCAGCGCAGATACCGGCGATTGCCCGCGATTCCAGGGGCAACAGTATGTCGGGCAATCCGAAAGAGTTGAGCGAATCGGACATCGCCAACATTCTGTATGCGGTTTACTGACCCAGCCGGCGGATAAAAGTTCACAGAGCCAAGAACAGAGCCCGTGACGTAAGTCAGGATCGTTCCTTGCTTACGCTGCGGGCTCTGTTTGTCGCTCCGGGTTAAGTTTTTTGCGCCGTCCGATGTTACTGAACGGTATAACAAGACCGTTTTGGTATTGACACGAACGGCAAAATTCACGACAATTTCCCGGTAAGATAGGAGGCTGTCAAATGGTTCGTTGGTTTTGGGCAGGATTTGCCGCTTTTTTTCTGCCGGCTCTAGTAGCGGCAGAGTTCCGAATCGATAATAATGTGCGAGAAGTTAAGAGCACCGTCTTCTTGCTCGAAGGAAATTTTTACAGCATGATCGGCGATAACGGCGAAATCGTTGAATTCGATGCCGAAAAGAAAGTATTCACGCTTATTGAACCGGCTTTGCGTATGCAAACACAAATCAATGCTGTAGAAATCCGAACGAGAATAGAACAACTTCGGACAAGAATACTGAACGATCCGAACGCCAAGACCGATTCCTTCCACTATTTTGCGTTCCAACCGAAATTCACCTCAGAATTCGATTCTGCTTCGGGAACATTGATTCTGCAATCGAATTGGATTGATTATGAAATCAAGACGATTCCGTTTCCCGACCCGTCGGCAGGCATGTACTATGATTTTTGCGACTGGGTTTGTTATTTGAATCTGCGTCTCAATCCTTATTCTTCACAGATGTTGACCCGCCTCGAAGTGAATCGCCTTTTACGGACAGGACAACGATTTGCGGTGAACGTGTCTGAATCGATTCATGCTGGCGGCAAACGAGGATTTGCCCAGCCGGTGCGGGCTTCGAGTTCGCACGAACTTGTCCGCCGTTTGGGTGAAGCCGACCGAAAACGAATCGCACTGGCACAAGAGTATAAGCAGACATTTCCGCAAATTTCGTTCGAGGAATACCAAAAACGTTTTGCAGAAAATTTGGCGAAGTAGCGGATCGGACCACGCTGTACCTTGTCAAAAGTTGGTTTTTCTTTGTGAACTCTTTGTTTCTGTGCCTTTGCGGTTACTGCCCTGGCGGGAAAATTTTAACGCTGAACAAACAGAGCCCGTATCGGAAGGTACGGACTCGATTCACCGGAGTTTCCAGTCTGGGCTCTGTGAGCCACTCCGTGCCCTATGAGTTGCGGTTTTGTTATTGCTCCGGCAGCCACACCGGCAATTCGGCAATCGAATCTTTGGCAGACTGCGAAACCGGCACTCCCCATTGATCGAAAAAGGGACCCAAGTTTTTGCCCACCTGTTTGGAAAAACGCACCATCCATTGATCCCGCTTCTCGCCATCGTTACGAGGACGCTGGTTGGCTGGCAATCTTCGGTACTCACCAAACACTTCCATAAACGATTCCCAACCGAACTCGTCGATCAACTCCACGTACATGACGAGTGCCAAGAAGGGATCACGCTGCCATTGTGCAAACGGAGCCCCGGCGGCGATATGCCGCTCCTTCGCCGCCTTGCGTACTTCGGGACGCACATCACGTTTGTCTATATCGTCAATAGTCATACCATACATCTTTTCAAAGACGTACAGCGTGAAAAGGTTGACCGTAACCTCGCCCGACCCGGTGAATGTCCAATCGCCCGACTGGTGATTGTGTCCAAATTCATGAAAGAAACCCCACTTATCGCCGCGCTCTTTCAGATACGCCAAGTCGGTCAATCCCCTTTCCGTTTGCGTCGGAGTCATCACAGGATAGCCCGAATGCATCCAACCAGCGGAAATCTGTCGATCCGCTGTAATGCGTTCCGGTCGAGTGCGTCCTTCCCAAGCGGCAAGTTCTGCACAAGTGTCCAACACGCCGTTCCAAAATCCCATCACTTCCTTCGGATTGTCCAATTCACGGACAAGATGCGACGGCACCGTGAGGATCACTCGATCCGACGCTAACTCCGCCCAGGGAGCAGGCGACTGCCGCGATTGCTTCCACTCTTCGTCGGTCGTTTTGCCGAAAACATAATAGGGGGCTTCGACCGCTCCGTCAATCTGTACAGAAAGAGTTTCCGCTGATGCATTACGAGGAACAACCATGTAAACATTTCCGCCGAAAGGATTGACCATCTTCGTAACAGGTTGCGTGAGTTGCACCGCCATCGAAATTTCGGGGTAGCGTTCCCAGCGAGGCAGATGCCAAAGTCTATCGGAAAGCGCACCAATTCGGACGGAGAGCCGACCGTTCCGAGCGGCGGCATCAGGAATCGTGATCGTAATAACCTCGCCCGGTGCGGCATACAAACCGGTGGAGTGCCAGTCGGGTATTCGGGTATTGACTTCCACTTTCCGGCTGACTCGCTTTGCACCTTCCGGCACACTACCGGGAAACTCCGCCGCCGCGTCGGACTTCGGAATGACGAGTCCCTCCGGCAGTCCGCCTCGGGATTGCACTTTCATGTACCGTTGCGTTTGCAGGAGCATTGCCAATCGGTCGAGTGGTTGCTCGGCAGCGACGATGGGATTTTGCTTCGTCGGAATCACCTGCCGGGTGATCAACGTTTGCAAACCGTCAAACGCGGCGGCTTGTTTTTCGGGAATACTGCCTAGTGCGAGTTCCAGCGTGGCAACGATTTGCGTCCAGTCGGCAGCCTCGGCTTTTTCTTCGAGAACGGCATCGAGAGCAACTTTGGGATGCAGAAATTTGGAAGCATTAAGTGCCGGTGTGTAACCGCTGCGCGGTCGGGGGGCAAACTGGTCAGTCCAGACCAAGCCCATCGGCGCGGTGAGTTTATTTCCGGCAAAGGTTGTTTTTAAATCGCCCGACGGATTGAGTTGTTGCCAGCCCCATCCAGTGGCGGATGCCATCAATCCGCCGCCGTTTTTGACGAAGGCATCAATCTTTTCGATTTGGTTTTCCCGAATCCGCTCGGCATTGATGATCAACACGTTGTACTGGTTGGAGACGGCGGCATCAGTGAATTCACGAAAAAAATCGGCGGTGAATTTCTGTTCTTTCAGAAAGTCTGCTGTTGCTTGTTCACCGATGACGGCGATGCGGACATCCGGTTCGTTTACTGCCGGGTAGAGATAGCGCGGCGGTGCCTCGGTTTCATAGGCAAGAAAAATGATGAGTTGGTAACAGAGAGACGGATTGGCATTGAAAAATTCGCCGCCAACCAGCCCGGAGTGTCCGAGGATGACGGCTCGTCCCTTTCCGTAATACGATGCCGCCGCCATAGGGATTCTCGGTGTTTGTCTGCCTTCTGTGTATCCGAGCGCAATCGGAAAGGCGTTTTCGCCGAAGAAGCAGACTGTTCCCGGACTGAAATTGTCTGCAACCCGTACATTGTTGACACTGTCAAAAATTGCTTCTTGCGGAGAGGAGGGTTGTGCAAAAGCGGAAGCCGTTGCCGTTAATAGAACAGCGGCGAGAAGGGGAAAGGTTAAAGGACGCATCACTAAGCAACTCCTGAGAGTGTTTGAAAAAGGAAAATGAAACTACTGACTGGAACAAGCCGGAGTACCGGCTAAATATCCCTCCCTATTTGCAATACTTTGCGTTCAGTTCATCCACGAACTTTTTGCACATTTCCGTGACGTTCCACGCATCGGGCCAGAAACACAGGTCGATCTCCCACCAGTCGTTCGTGTAATTTGCTTTGTGAAGCAACGCAGGAATGACTTCGTCGAAATTGATCACACCCTGTCCAAACGGCGCATGAGTACTGGTTTCATCGTCGTGTAACGTGTTGTCGGAGTCGATCAGATGGACGATTCCGATCATGTCCTTAACCATTTCGATGAACTCCAAGATTCCCCCTTTCAGGATTTCTTTCTCCCCCAACTGCCGGGAACCGTTGACCGCACACATGTGTGCATGGCAGGTATCGAACATCAAGGAGAAGTTTTTTTCGGCAACGCGGTTATAGACTTCCACTACTTCGCTGGGCTTGTTGAGCATGAAGCCCGGCTCGAACTCCCAAACGAGATCGATTCCCTCTTTTGCGGCGGCTTGCGATGACCTTTTCAGGAACTCGATGATTCCGGTTTTGCAGTCTTCGTAACTCATCCCTTGCGGTACAACCGGCGGAATAATCGAATCGATTCGCACCGTTTTGAAACCGCAATCGACCATCATTTGGACGGTCTTGTCGAAGTATTTCATGAACTCCGGCAATTCCGTCAGCGGACTCGCCTGGTAGATGTTTGCCGTGTAGCAGAGCACTTCCAAGCCGCAGTCTTTGATTCTTTTCGCCAGTTTTTGTCTCTCCGCCAGCGTCGGATAGTCCTCGTAATACGCGTGCGGTCGGAATCCGCCGACACTGATGCCGTCGAACCCTAGTCGTGCGACCGTTTCCAGCACTGTATCCAGTGGGACGGGATCGTTCTGGTACGGTCCAAAGCAATACGCCCAACTTCCAATGGAAATTTTTTTCATGATATTTTTTCCTCTTGTTCTCTGGTTTCCCGCCAAAATCAGCGACGGACAATAGTCGATACCGAAGCATTGTACGTTTTTTGAGGAACTTGACAATAGAGACATCGTCGATGACAAAAAAATTCCTGCAACAAACTCTCCGTGTTTTCGCTACATCCCCTATTTTGACAGCATCTGCAGAAAAATTATCGAAAAATTGCCAGAATTTTCTCAAACCGGTCTGGAAATAAACAAAAAAATCTGATACAATACGCGTCGCTGGATTGGTGTTATGTGTCCGATCCAAAACATTTTTAGTGGGGACTAAATGAATCATTCGCGCATTGTAGGTCGCCAGCACGGTTTGACACTGTTGCAATGGGGACTTTTGTTCGTTGCCTTCATGATTGGACTGGGCAGCACGTTTGTTATCCGGGAAGTCTTTCCCCAAGCACACGCTGGCGTAGCCCAGATCGCTCCGGCAGACACTGCGAACAGCAGATAGTCAGTGCAAGCGAAGAATATCTTTTCACCTTTAACCTATTCATGGAGGATACCGATCGTGAGTAATACCCGAATACCGCTAGACAAGTCGTACGTAGAGCAAAAAGAATTGGAAAAGAAACTCGAATGGAGCACCGCCGAACTTCGGCTTTCCGTTCGGACAACCAACTGCCTTGATGAGCAGGGAATTCACACCATTGGTGCTCTGCTCGCCTGTCAGCGTGAAGATTTGTTGAAAATCGCCAACTTCGGCGAAAAAACGTTGGAAGACGTGTACAGAGCCCTTGAAAGATTGGGTTTTTACAGAGCTGACCGCCAGTTACAGACGGCAAAGTCGGCTTGATCTGCTGTGAACTAACATGATGCGTGGTAGCGGTTTCGCTTGCGAAGCCGTTAGAAATCCTCCATCAGGTCGGCTTTTTTGGAATAGCCATAGTACATCAGGGAGGATTTTGGTCCCATACAGACAATCGACTCGCCCGCCAAAGG
>Ga0099364_10014397_pt1 | contig 10530 bp, 12 predicted proteins | sample TergutTh196P3_FD_73070 | JGI IMG/M metagenome (GOLD analysis project Ga0099364, IMG submission 73070) | Microcerotermes parvus P3 segment gut microbial communities from Pointe-Noire, Republic of the Congo - Th196 P3 | ecosystem: Host-associated > Arthropoda: Insects > Digestive system > Gut ...
ATCTTGTATACGGATCCTCTACGAATAGCGGGTCACATAACCTCTGTCTGTGCCTTTGCGTAAATGGATTACGTGTACATTTGCCAATATAGTGTACTGCTTTATCACACAAGCCTCGGACGATAATTTGCCTTGCCGAAGCAGCGCGGACACATAGACCCTTGAGTGCGCGCCCCGACCGTACTCTGCCAGCAGTGGCCGCATACGTCACAGTTCCACCAATGTTTTGCGTTTGAAAATGGCAGCACATTCCGTATATCGACGCCTCCGTTTTTTTCCGTGGCCCACTCGCCCGCGAGGTGCGGAGTGATTGTCGCGGCATCCGTTTCAAATGGGATAGCCCGAGTGCCGTGGCAATACGGGCATAGGCCGCCCCTGTGCCTATTGACAATGGATGTTCTCCAGCTATGCCCTTTCCCGCATTTCCACCAAACTCTCTTTTTGCTGCCGTAGGTATAATCCTGCGGATTCTTGCCTTTATTCTTGAAATGATCCCAATCATCGAGAAGCTCCGGGTGGAATGTCGCGAAGTCGGTCTCGCCTATGATTGGGAGCTTATGGGTGCAATACGGACAGTTCCTGTCGTGTGACCTAGCAACGACCGATGCGTAAAAGCTATGCCCACGCCCACATACCCACCAAACTTTTGTGTTTGAACCGGGCGTGACCATCTCTGCTGTCAAGCCGTCGTTTTTTGTGTTATCCCACTGTCTGGCAAGATCAGAACGAAGCGTCTTCAAATCATTGAACCCTGCGACTACAATTTTGTTCGCGCAGTACGAGCAGCCCGTGCCATTTGACCAGTGTGCAACCGTAGACCGCCAATAATGGCCTTCGCTGCAAATCCACCAGACTTTGCGATGAGAGAACTCGCTTACGTGCTGTGCGGTCAGTTTTTTGTTGCGCTTATGATGCCATTCGGCGGAAAGTCCAGGATTGCGCGTCGCGAGATCGTTAAACCCGGCAGCACGGCGCGGTTGCTGCAATACGGGCAACCTTTGCCGCCGTTCCGGCTGCTAATCGCCGCTTCCCATGAATGGCCAGGCCCGCACAGCCACAAAGCTTTCCGGTTGTCGTTTGCCGCAACTCCCTCCGGCGTCAGCTTTCCGTTTTTCACTGGGTCCCATTGGTCGGCGACGGCGGAATTGACCGTCCTCAGATCGTTGACGCCTTTGACTAGGACATTTCCCGCGCAACAGGGGCAGCCGTGCTTTTTTCGAGTGTATATCCTTGCTTTCCATCGATATCCGCACCCACATTTCCACCAGACGATTTTGTCGGCACCCGCCGTGAACTGTTCGGGGCGCAAGGGCGCGTTCCCCTCGTGATCCCATTCGTCCAAAAGCTGAGGGGGGGAGAATCGCCCGAAATGGCGTGAAATCGTCCTCGCCGCGCGAAGTGTCGATTCCATCCTGAACGGCAATCAACGTTATGGATTTTTCGTTCAGCAGCTCCATCAGAAGCCCGACGCGGAGATAATCCCTGCCGAGGCGGTCAAGGTTTTTGCAGACCAGATTTTTGACGCGCCCCGCTTCGATTTCCTCAATGACTTTCTGCCATCCGGGTCTGTCCCATCCGGTTCCGCTGTATCCGTCATCAAAAATATGGATATACGGTTTCATGCAGTTTCGTTCGGCGTATGCTTCGAGAAGCATTTTCTGGTTTTGTATGCTGCCCGATTCGCCGTCTCGGTCGTCGTCAACCGACAATCGGGAATACAATATCGTCAGGTTATGCTTGTTCATGCCAGCCTCTTTCCGGCAGCCGTGAACATTTGCGGCACATTGAGCGTCAGGCAATTTCCCTCACCTCCCGCTCAATCATTCGGAGGAGTTTGTCCTCCAAGGTTTCCTTGCTCGTGTTGCTGAAATGGACTGTGACCTCAACGGTCGTTGAGCCAATCCTTCGCAGCAACTTTACCGGCTCTCCCTCGCGTTCAGGGGTCATGGCCGCGCCTTGTTTGACGGTTACGCTCATGGATTGGTCTCCTTTTTGAAAAATAATAAATTGGATTTGATGCTTCTGATTTTGATTTTATTTACCGCGTCAGCCCTCCTTCCGCGCGGCGGCTCAGTTATATTTTTTCGGATTACGAATATAATCCTCCCCCTTCGCCGTTTCCGGCGGGCGGGTTCATCGCGCCTTGTCACAGGCAGGCTTACGATATTTCCCTTCCGCTGTTCACCCCGGATACGTTCCTGCGCCAGAGCCTTGTGTGGTTGGCGCGTATTCCCGATGCTGCTCTCGCGCCGTTCCTACGAAACGGCATAATGCCAGATTGCGCCCTCGGTATGCTTACGGCAGCGTGATTTAGTTTTCAAGGTGCGCCCGTCCGCAATAGCGGTCGGTGAGGAAGTGTCCTTCGACTTATAGCCGTGGGAAATGCCATTTTACAGCCTGCCCGAAAGAAAAATTTTCTTGCTACACTTTTTAGCCGTGGGAATCGGCGTTTTGATAGGGGTCGTTCAACCTTTTTCGTGATTTTCATTCCTCACATTTTATAGCCGTGAAAAACGGTTTTTGTACGGGTCGGATATGAAAAAATCCCTCCACGCTAACGTTATTTCGCGGCATATTGATGAGTAGTTTTGCTCCGGGGTTGAAAGCGGTTTTTCTGTATGACCTTTTTGAGAAAGGTATTTGTCAAAGAGCTGTTGGCGCAAATTGCGCCTGCGGTTTTCGGGCTAACCAAAAAAAAGTCAGCCCGAATCTCAGCGGTATACTATTTCAGTTAAAATTATCTCGTGTGCTACTTCGCGGTCTGCGATTGTTGCGAGCCGATGCGCCGCCGCTTCGTCTACAGACCTGCAAAGAGGATAAAGGCGCTCTGAGAGCAGCAGGGATGCGTACAGCGCGGTTTTTTCTTCCCGCAGGTACTTCTTGTGCATCATCCTGTATTTGCCCAACGGCGGCGCGTCAGGCGGGTCAGACAGCTTTAGATTCGGCAGAAGGTAATCTACTGCGATGGTGTAGGTCAGTTCGTTCATGGTAAACTCCTTTCAGGGTGAGGCTTTCAGTCCACTTGTGCCGCAAATGGCTCTGCTGCCTGTGTTTTGTAGAGGTTGTCACACCTCTCCCTGAGAGTTTAACCCTTTCGCATCGAGATAGCGCGGCACGACGGGAATTATAACGCTGTCGGCGGCAGCGAGGGCGTTGATAGTGAGCAGATCGAGCGATGGAGCGCAATCCACGATTACATAGTCATAGAGTGGCTTCACTTTGTCAATGTACTGCCGAAGAACCGTCTCCCGACCAATAAGCCCTGCGAGTGCGATTTCCAGTCCTGCGAGGGTATTGTTTGAAGGGAGTAGGTAAACGCCGTCTGAATGGTGGACGATAACCGTTGCCGGGTCAAAGTCCGTTTCGTTGATGATGTACGACATCATGGTTGATAGGGTAACTGGCAGATTGCTTGGCTCTGGTATCCCTAAGCTGACAGTAAGTGAGTGTTGCGCGTCCGCATCCAGGCAAAGGACGCTTTTCCCTTGTTTCGCAAGCCCTGTGCCGAGGCTTGCGGCGGTCATGGTCTTGCCAACGCCGCCCTTCATGTTAGACACCGCGATTGTTTTGCCCATAATAACCTCCTGTTGCAGGGCAACACTCTCGCGGTGACATTCTACGTTTAATCTTATAAGTAGGCGCAGCATAAGCCCCGACTGTTTTAGTAGTGTCTTTCGACACCTTGATTTTACCACATGGTAAACTAAAAGTCGAGGTTATTCTTGTATTCTCATGAAATATTTATTCCAGAAATTGATTTCGTGCAACTTAAAACGACAACTTGAAACTGCCCCATACTGACAAGTCTCTTATGCTTGACTTATGCGACTGCAAATGATAATATAATGCCATTCACGCGGGGTTTTAATGCCATTCACTCGCTTGTGTAATGCCATTCAAGCACCCGTGATGAAAATCTTATATCGTCCTTACTGTGGTAGACTGTATTGGCAAGGTTTAGCCTGTATCGCTTGTTTTGGTAAATGCCATTCGTTTGGGGTGAGTATATGAAACACCTTGATTTATCAGTGTTTTCAGCTTCTGGCAAAAGAACCACCCATCAAAAACTTCCGTTTTCGGGTGGTGGTTTACCGTTTACGCTGGGAGAGCGCTTGAATGGCATTCAAGAGGTCAGCGGTTCGATCCCGCTTATCTCCACCACGAGAAGATAATCCGAACCCTCTAATCCCTATGGGAGAGGGGTTCGGATTTATCTTGTATTTGAAGGATTTGGAATAAAGCAAGTGGCGGACTTCGGGTCAACTTGCCCCGAAGTTAGGGAACCGTCCAGCCAAGCGACATCGGGTCAACTTGACCCGATGTCGGGATGATTCTCTTATTGCAAACTGATTAATTTTATAGTATCATATATAATATTAGGGACTATGTTGATGATATAAATTAATAATCATATATCATCAATAATTTATTTTATATTCGCAAGAGGTACCCTTATGATGATTTCAGAACAGATTAAGATTTTATGTGTGCGTTCTAATATCAGCGTTGCTGAATTAGCGCGGCGCGTGGGTACTACTCCGCAAAATTTCAATTCAAAGATGAAGCGCGAGAGCTTTACTATTTCTGATTTAGAGGAGCTCGCGCAAACCATTGGCTGTTCTTTTGAGCGATATTTTATCCTCCCTGATGGGGATAAGGTCTGAGTGATAGGAGGGTTATGAATATGCCTCGCTTTATGAGTGATGAAAAGAATAGGGATGTAATCTCTTTGTTTTCTGGGGCGATGGGACTGGATATTGGTCTGTCAAAAGCAGGATTAAGGGTAGTAATCGGACAAGATTTTGACAATGCATGTGTTTCGACAATGCGTGCTAACGGATACAAAGCGCTGGGCGGTGATATCCGTGATATTGACCCTGCTATTTTGTTAGAACAAACTAATCTCAAGCCCGGAGAACCATTCTTAATCTGCGGTGGCCCGCCATGTCAACCATTTTCTACTGCCGGGAATCGTTTAGGAATAAATGACCCTCGCGGCAGCTTGTTTATGGATTTCATACGAATGATTGACTATATTCGCCCTCGTTTTTTCATTATGGAAAATGTGAAAGGACTGTTATCTGCAAGGCTGAAACATATCCCTCTTGCTGAACGCAATAAAAATGATTCAAATCAGCAGTTTGAGATGGTAATGGATATAATTCTCACCGAATTTCAGAAATTGGGATATAAAACTGTATATGGTCTTTTGGATGCTGTTAATTACGGAGTTCCGCAGTTCCGGGAGCGGTTTATTTTGATTGGAAGTCGGGAAAACGAAGATATTTTCCTTCCGATCCCGACTTGTTTTCAGATGCATCAAGATACAGATTATCGTTGGCGTACTTTGCGAAGTGTTATAAGCGATTTGGAAAATGACGGTGGCGAATGTGCTGTCTTTAGTAAAGAGCGTTTAGATTTTCTTCGACTCGTCCCGGAAGGTGGTAACTGGCGCAGCCTGCCGCCAGATGTAATTCCAATCGCTATGGGCGGGGCTTACGAATCCGGGGGCGGCAAAGTGGGCTTTTACCGTCGGCTTTCTTACGACCAACCATCGCCAACCTTGGTAACTTCCCCTGTTCAAAAGGCAACTATGATGTGTCATCCTGTTCAAGATAGACCATTGAGCATAAGGGAATACGCTCGTATACAACAATTCCCTGATGATTGGGTTTTCACGGGAACGAACGCAGATAAATACAAACAAATAGGAAATGCCGTTCCGATTGGTCTCGCATTTGCATTAGGGAAAGCCATAGTTTCTGTTGCGGATAACTGCGCTTCGATTAAAACCAAACGGTTTAGAGGTACGGATGTCCATCAAAAACTGAAAGAAGCAATTGAAATTGGAGGAATCAGATATGCCAATAAATGAAACATATAATGAGCAGACCATTGTAGAGGCCATCGCTACCGCGTTGGATAATTTTTACAATAACTTGATTACCAAAGTTGACAGCCTAAATGTCAAGACAGTAATGAAGCGTAAAAATCCATATTTATTCCGAGCAAAAGCAATAAATGGTGCCGCACAGATTGTGGATGCTATCCTTGCCGCTTTTATTTCTTCTTCGGAGGAAACAATATTTGGAAATGTATTTTTCGAGCCGATTGCTACCGCCGCCGCACAGGGTCAGAAAGCTCTAGCAGAAGGGGTCGATATTATGGTTGAGCGCGATAATACAATCTATGCTATTGCTGTGAAATCAGGCACCAGCGTTTTTAATGCAGACAGTCGAAATAAGCAGGAGCAAAACTTTGTGGCGGCAAGCAAATTAGCGCAGCAAGCCAAGATGCGTTTTGTTCCAATTGTAGGTTATGGTTACGGAAAGAAGAAAGCATCAAGTCGGGGGTTGCCTAAATTCTACATAGAGTTGGCCGGAAAAGACTTCTGGACTGAGCTAACGGGCGATGACGAGTTCTACATAAAGCTGATTCGTTTTATGGACAAGCTGCCAGAAAAATATGTGGAGGATTTCGATACTTCTTATCAAAAAGCATCTAACCGCCTGCTAAAAGAGTTTACACAAGAATTTTGTATGGATGACGGCAGCATTGATTGGGAGAAGCTCGTCGAGTTTAATTCCGGTGATTAACCAGTAAGGAGATAGATATGAGAGAGGCGCTGAAGCAGGCTGTTTACAAAGCAATCTTTGTTGAATGCAAATTGCCGCATAAGGAAAGTGGCTTAAATAAGTCATGCCTTTCTACTCAAAATGATATTTGCTTTAATAATAATAATCCAGTAAACGTCTCTCAAATCATTTACAATGGGATTGTAGAGTTTGCAATTAATGAGTATGAGATAGACTATGACAATCTCGAATTAGAGCAACGAAAAGCGATCATCAACAAGATTCGTTATAATCCGAATGACAGCGATACGACCAAGCTCCGGTATGGTTTTTATGGTGAAGTGCTTCTCGATCTAATTTTACGGTGCTTTATGAAGACGAATGTTCTAATCGCGCGTAGTTTCTTTTATTCGCCTTTAGAAAACTCAGAGCCAAAAGGATTTGACGTTTTTCATTTGGTAGAGAGAGATGGAATATTAGATTTATGGTTCGGTGAAGCAAAATTTTATATGGCGTATAAGGCGTCCATAACAGCCGTATTGGAAAAAATAATCGTTTCCCTTTCGGATAGTTATGTAAATAAAAACCTAATAGCTTTAATTGACTGGAAAGATCGATTTTCTACACACAGCATAAGGCTTGACGCGCTTTTAGCCCGTTGGGAGGCAAACCCTGATATCAACCTTGCACAGGAGATGCAAGAGAACAACATTAGGCTTACATATCCTATATTTATTGCATATGAAAAAACCGCTTCCGATGCGTATCATCATAGTTTGAAAAAATGTATTGATCATATAGCGGCAGAATTTGTACGGTTAGGCATTAGCATTCCGGTCAATTTTGATTATCGGTTATTTTTCATTTTTCTTCCGCTATCAGAGGTCAAAAAAATTAAGGAGAGCGTAATTGGATGGATAGAATCAAAAGAACCGCTGATATAGTCAAGTCCTACTACGCTTATAAGAGAACTGGAAATGCCGCTGGTTTTGTTAAAAATGTATGCGCTTTCTTTGACTATGCTAAAGATATGCCTTTAGCCGACGCAGATTTGAGTTTTCTCGTTTTTTTAGCAAACGAGGTGGGGATTCCGCAATACTATGACTTGTTACAAAGAAAATTTACCGACCACGAAATATCAGATTAAAATATCAATATACTCATATTGAGCGCACTGTTCCATGATGCAAGCCTCATTCGAGGCGAAAACAAACTTCATCGCTATCAAAAAGATGTCATTAACAATTTTATTGTAGGAGAGCAAAACCGATTTGTATTGACAGCGCCTACATCATTTGGAAAAACATTTTTAGTTTATCAAATCATACAAAAGATGCACTACCAAAATATCTTATTGATATTTCCGTCAATAAGCCTTTTATCTGAAAATTATACTCGGCTTTACGATTCAGATGCTTTTAAGGAATATAAGATACACTCACTTAGCGAAGAAGAATTTGACCCGAGTGAAAAGAATATTTTTATTTTCACGCCGGAGAGATATTTGTCTTTTATGGATAGACATTTTGATTTGCGATTTGATTTCTCATTTATTGACGAGGTATATAAAATCGACAACAGCTTTGTTATCGATCAAGAAACAACGGGCGAGAATGAGCGCGACATCGCTTATCGTTTGGCGTTAGAGTTTGTATGCAATTTAAGCAAAGATATGCTTTTAGCAGGCCCCTATATGACTTTGCCGGATATAACCACGCATAACACAAAATCTTTTGTTAACTTCGCAAGCGAAAATGGATTCCATTTTTTGCAATACAATGATTTTGAAATAGTATCAAAAGACTATCAGACAATAAAAGGGAAACGGCACTACACGATCAGTAATAATACCGTAGAAATTGGAACGGCGGGAAAAGCAGATAAGGCTTTGAAAATTGTAGAGGCAATAGGCACCCCAGCAGAAAACGTTATTATTTATTGTGGCAGTCGGGCAAAAACTGAATCGTACGCGAAACAATTATTAAGTCATCAAGCACTAATATCTTCATTCCAGCAAAAATGTGCAGATGTAACGCCGCTGATTTTTACAGCTTTTATAGAACACCTTGAAGAAACTTTTGGAGATGATTGGATTGTCGTAAAAGCTCTCAAAGGAAGGGTAGGTATTCACCATAGCCTAGTACCAAAATATATTCAAAAAGAAATTATAAATCTATTTAATTATGGTGCTTTGATATGCCTTTTCTCGACAACAACAATCACTGAGGGAGTAAACACGACTGCGAAGAACGTTATTATTACTTCGGGCAAGAAAGGCACTAAACCACTGAAACAGTTCGATGCTAAAAATATTGCGGGCCGTGCTGGACGTTTTCAGCAACATTATTCAGGCAGGGTCATTGATTTAGATAATGGATTTGAGGAAATCGTAAATGGACAGCAAGAAGCTTTAGAGCACAAGAATTATGATGTGCAATCTACTAAAACAGATGTTGACTATCAAATTACAAAAGAACAATACTTGTCAGAAAATGATCTTCGTGAGCGAGATTCCATCCAAGCCCAAATCGTTGAATCGGGACTTCCTTTGGAAGTATTCAACTGCTTTAGAATCGTTGGTCCAAAAGATAAGCTGGCCTTATATGCAAATATTTCAAGATTGCCTTGGTGGCATGTTGACGAAATCAAAAGGCTGTCGATTGATCTAGCAAGGAGTAATGCACACAACTTAAACTGGAATGGATTCCAGATAATTATGGACAATATTTTCCAAATCGTACAAGAAGAAAAGCTAAAAAGGCTCATTTATCAACGAACTGGAACACAGCAGAAATATTCGCTCGTTACTGTTTTGCTGCATTCCTATTTATCTGGTGGATTTCTTTCGATGATAGAATATTATGTGACCAGATCAGATTCACCAAAGACTAAAGATGAAGCAGTGAGAACAGTAGCAGACTTTGTGTATAACGTTTTTAAGTATAATTTAGTTAAGTATCTTGGCTTATTTGATGTGTTTTTTCGATATCATGTTTCAATAAATGAGCATATAGAAATGGAAAATGTTGCGGGTTTAGGGATTTTACTTCAAAAACTTGAGTATAATGCGCTGACGCCAGTTGCCAGAAAAATTAGTGATTACGGTGCGCCTTTTAAGTTGGTGGATTGCTATGATAGTAAGGCTCCATACGATAAAAGCAGCTTTGATGCTTATGAAAATCACATTGACGCACAAATTTTGAAGCTGTTTCTGTAAAGTTATTTGACTATGTCTATCTCTCATACTATCAACATCGGGTCAAGTTGTTCTAAGGTGATATTCAATTATAGTTGCCGAAAACCATTGTAAATACAGCATTTTCAACAAGCACAATTTCGCGTTATTCTGAATTTTTACACTATTTTTACACTTTGGGAAACGGAGCGGGAAAAAAGCGCCCCCGGAGTTACCCGGAGGCGCTGCGCTAAAAGTCGTCATGGTTCGCGGCTTTCTTCCCCCCTTTGCGGTTGATATATTTCACGCCCTCGATAATAATGCCGTATACCTCCTTTAAGCTTTCGGGGAACTCGTAATACTCGACAGGTAAATCAATGGCGTCAAGCTCCTCTTTTGTTATCTGGGTCAATTCATCCTTGCTGCTCATGGTAAACGCTCCTTGTTTTTATCAATATTTATCTCAGCATACACGCCCCCTGAAATGCTCCGGGTACCGCAACTCTACCGCCTGAACGAAATACGGCGCGTAGCCGGTGCAGAATATATCCGACACGGAGTATTTGAAACACTCCTGAAAGTCCCGGTGTTCTCCGTCATAGGCGGTCGGTGTCGAGTCCGTGAACAACTGGAAAGCAAGCCGGGTAACTTTCAGACTGCCGCCGGTCTGCCACGGCGCGCGGATGGCTTCCGGCTTTACCGCCCTGCTCACAGGGTCATACAGGCCGCTGAAATGCTTTCTGGTATCGTCGCAAATGCCAAGCGTGTATATCAGCGCCC
>Ga0099364_10014398_pt1 | contig 10530 bp, 8 predicted proteins | sample TergutTh196P3_FD_73070 | JGI IMG/M metagenome (GOLD analysis project Ga0099364, IMG submission 73070) | Microcerotermes parvus P3 segment gut microbial communities from Pointe-Noire, Republic of the Congo - Th196 P3 | ecosystem: Host-associated > Arthropoda: Insects > Digestive system > Gut ...
AGAGAGGTAACAATTGTCGCGATACTTTCTAACGAGCCGCCAATCGAGAATATCCGTGACAGGCAGGTTCGGTTTGACATTAAATGCAGAGCTAAAGACGGCGAGCTTGTTAATGTAGAGATGTGCTTTAACTCTCACGATTTTGAGCCGGTACGCTTAGAGTTTCATGCGGCGAAACTCTTTGTAGGTCAGGACATCAAAGGAAAAGACAAAGATTTCGATGATCTTAAACAAGCTTACCAGATAGGCATTCTTGCTAAAAAGCCATTCTTTACGGATAAAAATTATTTCCATTCGTTTGAATATTATGATCCTGTAAACCACGTATCGCTCGGCGGCAGAACCAGGATTATCACCCTTGAACTTATCAAAGCGGATAAAATCGCAGAAAAGCCGATAGACAAAATGTCTGTTTCTGAGCGTTGGACATACTTTTTCGACATATTGACATTGGGATGCAAATTGGTGAAAATATCAAAAGGAAGATATACACTTCGTATGTTTACAGGCACATCACCATTTTATAGAACATATCAATAAAGAAGCTTCCGTACAATTATCAATATATCAGGAGGATTAGAATGAAAGTAGCATATATTTATAGTGAGTCCGGCAGTATGCGGATTCCTTTTATTGGTGCCGATATTCCCATGTTTAACAGGCTTGCTGCTCTGGGCGGGAAATGGAATCAGCTAGGGCATGAGTTCATTTTTGGGAAGGCGATGACTGCTAGCTGTTTTAGCAGGGAGTTTCCGGGGATCCCTTTTGTGTGGGTTAATGGCAATGCTCCAAGCCCAGTTCGGGTATACGGCTTTTTGGAACGTCCCTGGGGGAAACCTACTCAGAGCGGTGAGATAAAGACCGGGCAAGCGAATGTTCAGCCGATCCTGCCTGATAAACTAAGCGAACACTGGCGGAAAAAACTGGAAGCTAAACTACGTTCCCGAAAATATAGCCAAAGAACTCTGGATGCTTATCTGTATAATGTTCGTTTGTTGTGCAGGACTCTTCAAAAAACACCTGAGGAAATTCAGCCGGATGATGTGACCGATTTTCTTGCGGATTTAGAGAAGAATAAAGCTTATTCCGCTTCTTCGATAAACCTTGCCATTAGCGGGATAAAGTTTTTTTATAAGGAGGTGTATAAATACAAAAGTATTCTCGATCAGCGCCGACCCCGCCAGGATAAGCGCCTCCCTGTGGTATTGTCCCAGGCGGAGATTAAAAAAATTCTCGCTGCCGAAAAAAACCTTAAACACCGTCTCCTCTTGATGCTGGTCTATGCATCGGGTCTGAGAGTCAGCGAAGCGGTAAATTTAAAATGCCATGATGTGGATATTGACAGGAAATTGGTTAATATCATTTCCGGTAAGGGCCGAAAGGGTCGTTGTACGATAATGTCTGAAACTTCGATTGATACTCTGATTAATTACTGTTCCCAGTATGAAACTGTTAATTGGCTGTTTCCCGGAGTTAATCCAGCCAGGCATTTGTCTATCCGTACTGCCCAACGTATTTGTGAACTGGCATTCAAAAAAGCGGGCATTAAAAAGAACGCATCTATCCACAGTCTGCGTCACAGTTTTGCTACCCACTTGTTAGAGAGCGGAACGGATATCCGCTACATTAAGGAACTTTTGGGACACAAATCAATTCGTACAACCGAACGCTACACCCACGTAGCCCGGGGAAAGATTAATAGAATAGTCAGCCCCCTGGATAATATTGACAGGGAGGATTAGGTTTAAACCGTTTTTGCAGATACAAACTATTCTGAATGTATAGATCGGTTTGTAGAACAAAAATACCTAAATAGGTTAGGTAACTTTTACGATGCAGCCTGTCTTGTCACATTACATTAAAATGGTGTAATATATACGACAGTTCCTACGTCTATATCTAGTTAAGCGACAGTTGCCCAATTATTTGTAAATAAATAAGGCATTATTGGTTAATTTATGATAGAAATTATGAGTAAATGAGTAATAAATTATGTTTTTTCCTATGCAACTTTACCACAATATAGGATTATATCCATAAAATGGGCAAAATTGCCTCTTTTGGGACGGCTACAGGCTGTTCACCAGCAAAATATGGACTAGAAGTTTATTTCATCTTTCATTTTACCCCTTGACAAAAAAATTAAAATTTGGCATTGTGTAAAAGTAAGCAGCAAAGGCGCTGTGGACGTTGTCCACAGTGCTTTTTTTTTGGATTTCTGAAATCTGAAGATTTCTTGAGATCTGAAATGCTGCTGCACAAAGGCGTGCGTTTTTGTCCGAATTATCGGCGAAATGCACGCCTATTTTTTTTGAGGAGGAGATTTATGGATTTTGGCATTTGGTTTTTGCTGGCAGCAGCAATGGTGTTCTTCATGCAGGCGGGTTTTGCAATGGTGGAGGCGGGGTTCACCCGCGCTAAAAATGCCGCTAATATTATAATGAAGAACCTGATGGACTTCTGCTGTGGCACGGTTGTCTTTGTACTGATTGGCTTTGCTATCATGTGTGCCGAGGATTATGTTTTTGGTATCATCGGCGTACCAAACCTCGGCATTTTTACCGACTTTAACAATTTTCCCTTTTCTGACTTCGTATTTAACCTTGTGTTTTGCGCTACTGCCGCAACAATTGTGTCAGGCGCAATGGCAGAGCGCACCAAGTTCAGCGCTTATATTATCTATACAGTGATTATCAGTGGCGTTGTCTACCCGATCCAAGCCGGTTGGGTATGGAACGAAAACGGTTGGCTGGCGCAAATGGGCTATATAGATTTCGCCGGATCCTCTGCCATCCACATGATGGGCGGCCTCAGCGCTTTCATTGGTGCGGCATTCCTAGGCCCCCGTGTTGGCAAGTATTCTGTTGATACGAAGACAGGAAAAAAAATCTCCCATGCCATACCCGGTCACTCTTTAACGCTGGGCGCACTTGGCTGCTTCATTCTGTGGTTTGGCTGGTATGGTTTTAACGGAGCCGCAGCCGAAAATGTGCCGCAGCTTGGTTCAATATTCCTGACCACAACCCTAGCGGCGGGTGCTGCCGCAGTTGCATCCATGACGCTTACATGGATCAAAAACGGTAAGCCGGACGTGTCTATGACACTTAACGGTGCACTCGGAGGTCTTGTTGGTATTACCGCAGGCTGCTCTAACGTTGACGCGCTAGGCGCACTCATCATCGGCCTTGTCGCAGGTATTCTGATAGTTTTAGCCGTCGAGTTCATTGATCTCAAATTGCATGTCGATGATCCGGTAGGCGCGGTGGCGGTACACGGTGTTTGTGGCATATGGGGAACGCTTGCGGTTGGCTTATTTGCAAAACCAATAGCAGTTGGAGATGACATTATCTCGGACGCAACCGGTTTGTTTTACGGCGGCGGTGCATCACTGTTTGGCATCCAAGCGCTGGGTGTATTGGCAATTATGGTATGGACTGCCGTTGTTATGACCGTTGTTTTCTTCTTAATTAATAAAGCGCACGGTCTTAGAGCTTCCGCCGAAGATGAATACTTGGGCCTTGATTCCACTGAACACGGCCTAGCAAGCAGCTACGCAGACTTCATGCCAGCAAGTCCCGTTGTATCAGTAAGCCATGCTTTGAACGGCCTGATACCGGAAGAGAAAGCAATTCCTGTGACCAATATTTCAACTGGCAAGAAGCTTACCAAGGTAACCATCATCGCTAACCAGAATAAATTCGGTATGCTAAAGGCTGTTTTCGACCAGATAGGAATTACTGGTATTACCGTCACCAATGTAATGGGATACGGCGTACAGCGTGGACATACGCATACCTACCGCGGTGTACCGTTGGAACAGCCGCTGAAGCCAAAGATTCAAATTGATATTGTCATCAGTAAAGTTCCTGTCAGTACCCTGGTTGAAGCTGTTAAGAAAACATTGTACACCGGCAACATAGGCGATGGTAAAATATTCGTTTATGATGTAGAAAACGTCATCAAGGTTCGTACTTCAGAAGAAGGATACGATGCCTTGCAAGATACTGGTCCAGGTGACGAGTAAACTAAAGCAATAATTCCACTCCGTTTGTACGTTCATGTACAAATGGTGGTGGGTTATTGAATAAAAAATATTTAGATAGGAGCGTGAAGGTGACAGGCACCTAAATCGTCTGGTGTACTTGCGAAGGGGGTACGCTAGATATGGTGTAAGAGGCTATGGAATAGGTAGGAGTTAGGAGGTAGAGGGTGTTGTTTGAAAGCAAATCCTGTTTTCCATCATGCTTAGTTTGCTATGAAAGTTATCACAGTAACTCGCAATGCCTTCATACAACAGCCTACCTCCTAACTCCTACCTCCTAACTGATGACTCCCGGTAAACGGCAACATAGTCAAAAAACGACAGCACCGAAAAAAGCACCGACACGCCAAAAACGGCAAGAGCGGTAATCTTCACAACCGGCTGCAGGCTTTCGGCTGCGTTAAGCCGGATCAGGCTGGCATACAACAGGGCTATGGCAGCAGCGGCGATGTAGGCAACGGTCTTTATCTTACCGCCTATGCGCGCGCCCATTGCAATGCCTTTTTTCAACATCAAGTTACGGATGAGCAAAATGCCGAATTCGCGGTACAGTACCACAAGAAACAATACTGTCCATATTGACGGGAATATACCGTCGATCATAAAGCACAGAAAGCAGGTGATTTGCATGAGGGTGTCGGCAAAAGGGTCAAGGAGCTTGCCAAAATCGCTGCTTTGATTCAACCGGCGTGCCATCATGCCGTCAAGCATGTCGGTGATTTCTGATACGATGAAAATCACCCAGAGCAGCGGCACTACCCAGAATGCACTGCCGGCAAACTGCGCGGGGAACATTATAGGCAGGGTGTATACGATAAAAAAAACAGGAGCGAGGATGAGCCTTACAAACGTTAAACGGTCGGGAATGTTCATGGTTTTTTCCGTTTCTTTTCCGCTTCGTCGTGCATCAGGTTTAATTCGGTAATAACCGCATCAACGGCTGCCTGTTTTTTGTCTGCAATGCCGGCGGCTTCCGCCGCTTCCCGCGCCTTGCTGCGAAATTCGGCGCATGACAATACCGGTCCGGCGGTAATTCTTACAATGTCTTTGCTCACCGCATCGTTCATCATGTCGGTTTTTTGCACATGTAAAATTTCTCCGTTAAGGGCAATGAGGCACATGTAGTCGTATGAACGAATGTATGAGTCGATTTCGCGTACGCCCTTTTTTGTTGACGGATCCCAGGGGCGGTAACGGGTTCCGGTAGGGAATAACAGCACCAATTTTCCCTGTACTTTAAGGTCTTCAAGCTTTTTCATGGCGGCCCGGTTAATGGCATTACTGCGGATAAGCTCATCCTTGTTTTGTTCGGCATCCAGCCCTTCAAGCGATCGGCTGGGATAGATGACAACACGGGTATAGGCGCTGGCAAAAGCCGCGACTACCGGATTGTCTTCGTTGAGTTTCATCCCGGCAATGGCAATAACTGCTTTGTCTATATCTTTGCCGCGGCCGCCTGCCCGCCGTACCAAAAGCGAAAACATGGAAAGATCCATATTGCTGTAATGTTCAAGCAGCAGCAGGCAGGATTTCCCCGATTCTGCTTTTGCAAGCAGTTCTTCAAGGTTTTCCATGCCGTCTACACCGGAACCGGGAAGCATCAGTGCATCTGTCATACTGTCAATAAGCGGAAGAATCGCCGCATCGCTTTCCTGATACACATTGTCCGGTGTAATAACAGTGGAGACCTTTGCAAGAGACACTGCTTGTTTTATCTGTTCTTTAAACGCTGTCGTTAATGTTTCCATATAATTTCTCAGATTTCATTATTCTGGAACATTGCTGATAAGTCAAGGCAAAACACAGGGGGCACGGAAATCACTGTTTATTTCCGGAAATATAAAACAAAAAATATTCAGATTGACAGTATAATTTTGAAGTAATACTATAAAAACGGAGAAAATAACATGAAAAAAGCCGTTATTTGCGGGATAATCCTGCTGTTTGTTTCGTACAGCGTGTTTAGTTCTGACTGGAATATCGTTTTGTTGGATACCGCCAGAAATGTACCGTATCTTACGGATGTGGAAAAAGACGTTATGCTGGAATTGAACAAGGCAAGAAATAATCCGGGGCAATATGCACGGTTGTATATAGAACCAAGGCTTGCATGGTTCGGCGGCCCTTTTGGCAATGATTCGTATCTCAGACCGGGCGACACTGTGTATATCAGTCAAACAGGCGGCAGAGCCGCTGTTGTGGCGACCATTAATGCGCTGTCACGTCTCCCGTCTCTGCAGCCATTAACGCCTATGCGGGGAATGTGTTTAGCTGCAAGAGATCATACCCTTGATACCGGTCCCAGAGGCATCATTGGACACACCGGCAGCGACAGAAGTTCTTTGAACCAGCGGCTGGAACGTTACGGAAGATGGAACGGCAGGATAGGAGAAACGATCAGCTACGGTTTTAACGAAGCGCAGGAAATTGTTATACAGCTTTTGATAAGCCAGGGACACAGAGATATAATTATGACCGGCTCTCACCGGTATGCCGGGCTTTCAATAGGCGCTCACTCTCAATATAATCATATGTGCACAATAAAATTTGCGAATGGTTTTACTGACAGATGAACCTGATTTAAATCAATACTCTTACTTCCCCAACTCCGCCACGCTCGTGACAAGCCCTGCCAGGTTTTGAATATCCGATGGGATAATAATTTTGGTTGCCTGGCCATCGGCGACTTTTTGCAGGGCTTCAAGGCTTTTCAGTTTAATGAGCGCGTCATCAGCCTGGATTGCCTTGATCATGGCAAGTCCTTCTGCGGTAGCTTTTTGCACGTTGAGAATCGCCTGGGCTTCGCCTTCTGCCTCGCGGATGGCGGCTTCTTTTTTTGCCTCTGCCTGTAAAATTGCCGCGGCTTTTTCCGCTTCGGCCTTGAGAATGGCAGAAGCTTTTTGTCCCTCGGCGACGAGAATGACACTCTGCTTTTCACCTTCGGCTTTGAGAATCGATTCACGGCGTTCCCGTTCGGCCCGCATCTGCTTTTCCATCGCTTCCTGAATGCCCTTGGGCGGCTGGATGTTCCGCACTTCCACGCGGTTTACCTTGATCCCCCACGGATCGGTTGCTTCGTCAAGTACCACGCGCATACGGGAGTTGATCATGTCGCGGCTCGTGAGGGTCTCGTCCAGTTCCAGTTCACCGATAATGTTCCTCAATGTAGTGCTGGTTAGGTAATCAATCGCTCCCAAAGGGTTTACCACGCCGTAAGTGTACAGCTTGGGATCGGTAATCTGCATGTAGATCACCGTGTCTATCATCATGGTAACATTGTCCTTCGTAATGACCGGCTGCGGGTCAAAATCCGCCACTTTTTCCTTGAGGGAAACCTTGCTGGCAATGCGGTCAATGAAGGGAAGTTTCAAATGGATACCGGTACTCCAGGTAGAACTGTAGGTGCCAAGCCGTTCAATTACAAAAGCATTTGACTGGGCAACAATCTTGATGTTGCTGATAATCAGCAGCAGGATAAATGCCGCCAAAACGACTAATACATTAACATAAATCATACCAATTCCTCCATTGATTTTATCGGGCATACAATGAGTTGAACGCCTTCGACCCTCAACACTTCACATTTTGTTCCTTCAGCAATTTCCGCATTATTTTCCGCGCGTGCAGACCATATCTGCCCGCCGACTTTTACTTCGCCTTTTTCAAATTCACCAATGGCTTTTATCACCAGCGCTTGTTTCCCGGCAAGGCTGTCAACATTTGTTTTTTCTCTGCCCATTTTAAATTTTTTGACTGCCAGAGGACGGGTAAATATCAGCAGCAAAGCAGAAATAACCAGAAAAATTAAAATTTGTACCGGCAGTGGAATTTTTAGAAAAAAGGACAGAAAAACCATTACCAACGCAGCAATGGCGAACCATACTGTGGTTAACCCGAGGGTAAATACCTCAATAACGGCAAAAATGATAACCAAAGCTACCCAAATCCAGTGTACGGATACAAGGCCAAACGGAAATAACATGGTACATGTAGTGTACGCTTGGGATTCGCTCATGTCAATATGAAAAAAATTACTTACACATCCCAAAATATTTCTTTTCAATTGAAAATAATTCTTGACTATTTTAGTAATTTTAGTATCTTTTAGAAAAGGGCCTTAAAAAATATCTCCGGAGTTGATTACAGGAGAACGTAATATGATGGCACACAGGCACACAAAAATACTGGAAGTTTTGTCAAAACATGGCCGTGCTGAGGTAAATTTACTGGCAGAGCTGATGGAAGTATCCCAGGTAACGATTCGCAAGGATTTGGACATTCTTGAAGAACGCGGTCTGGTTCAGCGGGAACATGGATTTGCATCTCTCAATAAATGGAACGATATCGGCAAGAGAATGGCATTTAACTATGATATAAAACGGCGGATTGCAAAAACTGCGGCGGCAATAGTTGAAGAAGGAGAAACGGTAATGATAGAATCCGGTTCCTGTTGCGCGTTTCTCGCAGAGGAGCTTGCCAACGCACAAAAAGACGTAACGATCATTACCAATTCAGTTTTCATTGCCAATTATATCCGTCATGCTTCCCGTACACGGATTATACTCCTTGGCGGCTATTATCAACCCGAATCGCAGGTGGTAGTGGGGCCAATGACCCGTAAATGCGGTGAAATTTTCTTTTCGGATAAATTTTTTATCGGAACTGACGGCTTTATTCCGGGTTTTGGATTTACCGGAAAAGATCATTTACGTTCACAGACCATAATGGATCTTGCGGAAAACGCCAGGGAAATTTATGTTTTGACCGATTCAGAAAAATTTCAGCGTCAAGGCGTCCTTGGGGTAGTGCAGTTGGAGAAACTTGCAGGGGTATTTACCGACGACCGCATCCCTGCGGACATTGAAACTCAGCTTCTGGAGAATAAAATAGCGCTGCACAAAGTCAGCGAGAAAGAAAACTCAGTAACCAGCCAAAATTTCCAGCAGCCGGTGTTTATCAATTGAGCGGAGGAAGTTTGCCAGCCTGGGCCCCTGATCTTTTCCGATAAGGGCCTGATAAGCGGCGCGGAATAAGGCCTTGCTGTCGATACCGGCTTTTGCAGCGATGCTGTACACCGCTTCGGCACAAGTTTTATCTTCGGTAAATGTCTCAATGCGGGAAACAACTTCGTCACGTAAAAGCCTGACTGCCGTTACTTCCGCATCGGAGAGGTTAGCCCTTTCCCCGGCATTACGCAGCTTAAACCGGAATTCATCGGGGGCGCAGTTTTCTACCCAGTATTTGGCGCAGAGTGCCCTGGAGCGCAAGGTTGGGAGATGTTCCGGTGCGGGACCGTCCGGAGGAGGAGGAAGCGCTGCGATAGCTTTGTCAACATCACCGTCTGCAATTTGAATTAAATTGCAGAAATGGCGGAATGGCATTTGAAACGGCGGGGTCCGGTTTTCCAGAGGCAGGGTTTTTCCGTCACGATCGGTTTCCGGCTGGGAAAGTTCGTAGATACGCCGTTCCCATCGATACGTTGTCTCATCCTTGGCTTCATCCAGCTTCCAGGCAATACGTTCGGTTTTATCATAATCTTCGTAAATTTTTATTACATCCAGATCAAATGATATGGTGAATTCTGCGTTGGGTTTCGTTCCCGCGAACAGGTAACGTGTCACTTCCGGCGTGTATACCTTGAGCACATCTCCTAAACTTACGACAACGCCCGATGAACTGGAAATTTTTCCCACCGAACCTTTAATGCCGATAAAATCGTACTGAAAGGTGACCGGGGCATCCCAGCCGTACACTTCCTTGCTGATATGGCGGGCTGTGTCAAAACTCCCCCCCTGGCTGTGGTGGTCTTTGCCTGCCGGTTCAAAATCAACTTTTTCATATTCCCAGCGCATGGGCCAGTCAACCCGCCAGTTGAGCTTTATTCCCTTTGCGGTACGAATATCAGCATCCTCAGTAAAACCGCAGGCGTTACAGTGATAACTCAAAACCCATTCACCGTCCCAGCCGGTAATACCAGTTGCATCCTTATTGCAAAAGCCGCAAAAAACACTTACCGGCCACATTTCGCCCTGGATTTTATGGTCATCATCACGGAACTTATCTAAAATATTTTTCAGCGTGTCACGATGCTCAAGAGCGCGGTGTATTCCTTGCGCATAACGCGATGACCGGTAGCGCTCCGCCTGGTACAGATATTCGGGATTAATCCCTACTTTAGGAAGAGCGTTTTCGACATCAACCTCGTGATGACGGGCATAACTGGAATCCCGTTCCCATGGATCGGGAACCATGGTGATAGGCATGCGCAGATACTTTTGCAGCTCATCCTGTTTGGGCATATTCCCGGGAACTTTACGGAACACATCGTAATCATCCCATGAATAGATAAAACGCACATTTTTGCCCAAATCCCGCAAGGCACGGACAACCAACTCTACCGATATTATCTCCCTGAAATTGCCGATATGCACCGTACCTGAAGGAGTAATCCCCGAAGCGCTGGTGTAGAGTTCCTTTTCACCTTTTTC
>Ga0099364_10014399_pt1 | contig 10529 bp, 6 predicted proteins | sample TergutTh196P3_FD_73070 | JGI IMG/M metagenome (GOLD analysis project Ga0099364, IMG submission 73070) | Microcerotermes parvus P3 segment gut microbial communities from Pointe-Noire, Republic of the Congo - Th196 P3 | ecosystem: Host-associated > Arthropoda: Insects > Digestive system > Gut ...
AAAAAAAAAATATTAAAAAAATAAAAATTTATAATATTAAAAAAATGAATTGCTTTTAGATAAATTAACTAATAAAAGCGTTTAAAAATAAAAAAAATTAAGATAATTTTTCAGATGAATTATCAAAACATTCTTTTCAAAATGAAAAATTTTCTAATCAAAATCAAAAATGATAATGATAATCTATTTAAACATATTTACTTAAAGTTGTAGATTAATTTATGGAGTTAACCTACGACGGTCTCTTGGGAACAAAACAGTTTCTCTAATATTATTTAATCCAGTTAAACACATGTTGAATCTGTCTGCTCCAAGCCCCCAACCTGCATGAGGTGGCATTCCATATTCAAATGACTTTAAATAGCTACCAAATGCATTTGGATTTAATCCTTTTTCAGCTATTTTCTCTTTGAGTAAATCATATTGATGAACCCTCATAGCTCCTGAAGATATTTCTAGGTCTTTATACATTAAATCAAAAGCATGGCTTTTTTCTGGTTGTTTTTCATTTGGCATGACATAAAATGGTTTTATTTCTGTTGGCCATTCAGTTAAGAAATAATATCCTTCCATCATTTCACCAAGAGCTTTTTCAGCTGCTCTTGATAAATCTTCTCCCCATTCTATTGGAACATCTTTGGAATTTACCATGTCTATCATATCATCATATTTAAGAATTTCAAATTGTTTATCTGGAACTTTTAAATCTACTTCAAGAGTAGCTAAGGCATCTTGACAATTATCTTTCACATCCACAATTACTTGGTAAATTAAATCGTTTAAAATTTTCATAACATCTTTATCATCCATAAATGAAGCTTCCATATCAATAGAAATAGCTTCATTTAAGTGTCTAAGAGTGTCATGTTCTTCTGCTCTGAATATTTGAGCTATTTCATAAACCTTGTCAAATCCAGCAGACATCATCATTTGTTTGTATAGCTGTGGACTTTGACTTAAAAATGCTTCTCTTTCAAAGTAAGTAATAGGAAATAGTTCTGTTCCACCTTCAGTAGCTGATGCAACAAGTTTTGGAGTGTTAGTTTCTATAAAACCATTTTCCTCAAAGAAAAGTCGAATTGTATGTAACATTCTACTTTTGATTTTAAATATTCCACTTACATTAGCTTTTCTTAAGTCTAAAAATCTTGAATCAAGACGTGTGTCAATTTCTGCTTTAACTTTTTCTGTAGGATCCATTGGTAATGGTTGATTAGCTAAGTTCAATATTTTAATCTCATCTGGAATTATCTCAACACCATTTGGTGCTTTTCCACTTTCTTGAACTTTTCCTTTAACTGCTACAACAGATTCTTTTCTAAATTTTTTTATTTCTTCTAAAGCTTCTGAAGGTATATGTTTTGTAGGAGCAGTTAGTTGTATAATACCAGTTATATCTCTAATAAGTACAAATATAATCCCACCAAGGTCTCTAATTTCATGGACCCATCCCATAATAAGAATTTCTTCTTCATTTAGACTGTCATTTATATCTTTTGTATAATGAGTTCTTCTCCAATCATTTAATAAACTTGTCAATATTTCACCTTTTTAAATAAGTTACTATAATTATTGATTTGAAAGTATTGAGTAAATATTTTTTTTTTTTTGATTTGAAAGTATTGAATAAATAAAATATTTTTTTTAAAAAAATTATCTTTTTAAGCTTAAGCAAAAAATAAAATTATTATTTTTTTTTAAAAATATCTAATTATATAATAACTTAGTTAATATAAATAAATTTTTTTTAAAAAATTATCTTTTATTAACTAAAACAAAATAAATATTATTTAATGTAATTATTTTTATATTAATTTAACTGTATTTGTTAAAATATATAATATTATTTTATAAAATCAATGCATATAAAATTTATTTTCTATTTTTTTTTTAAATCCTAATTTAAATACTTTTTAAAAAAATTTTAAAAAAATTAATATTTACTCGTTTTCATTTTTCCATTGCAACAGATATTTTTAGCAGTTACAATTTACAATGGTTTCATTACTTTCATTTTTTAATCTTTTTTTTAAGAACTCTCCAATAAGTTGTAGATTTTTGCTCTCATAAAGTACACCTCAACATCAATCACTGAAAAATACCATTTTTTTTCATTTTAATATTGCCTCTTAAAAAAAGTAATATTTATTATCTATATTATTAATACTATTTTCATATATTTTTTAATATTTATACTATATGAATTTCATGATTTTGAGTAAAATATTAATTGAATAGTTAAAAAGCTATTGATTTTTATAAAAATTACTCACAAGGGTTGGAAATGAATAATTTCAGCAAAATGAATAAAATAAAAAAGATTTTATTAAAAATATTTCTTTAAAAGTTTGATATTAACGATTTAACTTTTTCTTCCTTCAAATTTGAATTGTAGATGTACAATAGTTTAATATTAAAATAGCTAATGAAAATAATGGAGCAGGATTAGATTTTGAGTGAAATTAGTAGAGAAAAGATAAATATTTCTAGAGGAACCCCATCTGCAGAAAATGATTATACTTACAAAGAAAGTCTTTTACAACCTGATGGAAAATCTTATACATTGCCTAAAGGCTTTGGGTTATTAAGTAAAGAAGAACAAGTTGCTTTTTTTAAAGAGTTTAATAAAGCTAAAAATTTGTCAGAAATTAGACAAAATACATATAAATATATTTCAAAAGCTAATGAATTGTTTAAAAATCCTAAAAAAGCATTACAAAACTTAAAACCTAAAAAACCTAAAACTGTTGTAAAACCAACTGATAATAATGTAGTTCATAATATTGTTTTAGATAAAACCATTAAACTTCCAAAAAATTTTAATAAACTTAGTCTAGCAGAACAAGAAAAATATAGATTAAGTTTATCACGAAAACAGAGTAAAAAAAGTATAAAAGACACTTTAACTGAAATTAGAGATAAAATAGCAAATATTACTAATCCTAATAGGAAATTACCTACTTTACAAAAAACTGGTAAAGATGAACCTTTCCCAGGATACAATCTACTTGATAAAAATACCAAAGATAAATACAAGATTATAAATAATTTAGGATCTTCTAGGAAAAAAGAACTGGAAATCACATTACAAGATATTAAAAATGAGGCTCAAAGTTTATTTGAAAAATCAATCCTAAGTAAAAATACTCCCAAATCTCACTTATTCAATAATAAATATGAAAAATATTATGATAAAAATTTATTTGAATATAAAGGTTCTAAAAAAGCTGAAGATTATTTAACTAGAAAATACGATAATTCAAGTGTTCTTTTTAGAAAAACCCCTAGTACAATAATGCAAAAAAATTTAAGTATTGATGATATTGTTAAAAGATATGATGGTTATTCTGTTAAATTAAAGAGTAATGTTAAAAGTATTAATATAAGTGGTAAAGTCCCTAATATAAAAAAAGATGGAACTATTTCAACATATGCCAAAGGATTTAGTAAAAATAGGCAAGTTCATATATTAGAAGCTCCTCGAAGGTATAGACCCACTACAACCAAATTGGATAAATTAAAAACCATGGATCATGAAGTGTTTCATATAAGAGACAATTTTAGGCTTGATGGTACATATGCTAAAAATCACATTTCTAATTCTCTAAATTATAGGAATGCCGTTAAAAACGACACTAATTTTATTAAAAATAAATTCACCCCTAAGGAAATAAAAGAATTAAAGGATGAAGGACATATATTTGAAACTAATGATGGGAATTATATGCCTACAGGATATAGTAGAAAATTCTACAATGAAAACTTGAAAACTTTAAGTGAAGATTGGGCTGAAAGTGGTAAACAATTCTTAAATGATAAAGGATTTAAAAAATTATTCCCTAACAGAACCAAAATTATACAACAAAAAATATATTAAATAAGAATTACAAAAAGTGGTTTTAATGACAAGTGAAGAAAGTACAGGAATTAATGATTATCAAGATAGATTTGTTTTTCCAGATGGAAATTCGACATTTCATTACTATTTGGATAGTCCTAATGATAATGCTATAAACATTCCAAAAGCAGAAGCAGATTATATGCTTGTTAGAAAAAGAGATAAAGATGGAAAGATAATTAGTGAAGAGATTAAAGAGAATCCTTATAAATTAACTGAAAAAGAGTTAAAGTTTGTAGATGCTGATTCTTTAAATACTCTTGATAAAATTCTTGCAGTACTTTATAAAGATAGGATTATTAAAAAGTTAGTGGGAGATCCTATTTTTGAGTATTTGGATCCTCCTTATATTATATTATAATTTTTATTTTATATTCACTTACTTAAGCCAATGGCTCCTGTGTGGGTTGTTGGCTTTTTTTATTTAAAGATTCATAATTTGAAAAAAAAGTATAATTGATTTCTTTTTATGTTGAATTAAAGAAAAGATTCAAAATTATAAATTTTAATATTTATTGAAAATTTATCTATAGCAGAATTCTAGAATTGCCATATATGTGAATCATTTAATTTTACTTTCTAACTATACAGGCTAGAGTGGAGATAATTATTATATTGGTTGTTCCTATATTCTTTTTTTCGTGTAATTTCAGTGTATTAGTTAATGTTTTCCTTTTAAAACAATGTTAAAACTTAAAAAGACTCTTCCACTAGTTTAACCTCTTCATCTGATAAATCATATAGTTTATAAACTATTTTGTCTACCTTTTTATCAGTAGCTATAATCTGTTTTTTTATAAATTTTTTTCATAATCAAAATCATTTTTATCCATAAAATCACGACTATATATTTATTTTTTTAAAATATTATTAACAAATACCAATAGCATTTTGAAAACTAATATCTAGTAGGGACAGTAATTTATTTTTCCCCCACCAAATTTTTAAATGACTGTTTAATTAAAAACATTGCATATTCAATATCATTATCACTTGTTATTTTGAATTCAACATTACCATTTCCCCATTTTCTCATTCCTGTAACATCTCTACATTTGTTATCTGGATCTTCAATTTGCTTAAATGGTATGTTTAAAGACAAAATTAAAGAATTTTTTTGAGGAATAACATCAACAAAGTTATTTATGGACTTAAAAGCAACATATAACTTTTTAGGCTCTTCAACAACTGTTGCATCTATATTCAAAACTCTTTTACTTAATTTATCGAAAATGTTTCTCATAGGTTGTTCTTTTTTTAGATATTTGTGATCTTCAATAGTGTATATAATTTTTGATTGTTTTTCGTCCTTTTTGATGTATTTATTTTTTATATCTTCACTTAAATCTGGATATGACCAAATGTTTTTAGCATCTGTAAAAAGTTTTTTTGCTCTATTTTTAATTGCATTTTCATTCCAAATTTCAAAGTCTTCTATATTTTTATTCAAATGAAGTCTACTATCTTTAAACCCTCCAACCATTGTAATTTTTTCAGAAAAAGATTTATCACTTAATTCAGAATTATATGCTGTTAGAGTCAAATTACCAATATTATGCAAATATTTCTTTTGAACTTCTTCCCAATTTTCTCCTAACTCTTCTCTCCATTTTTGAGAGAGATTTGGATTTTGAGGCATTATATGTTCAATCGTGTATGATTCTACATCAATTGATTTTTCTTTAAAATCCTTATTTTCAAGTTTTCCTAAGATATAATTCCTAGTACTTAAATTATAAATATCTTTAGATAAAAATGAATTTTTAAATTCTTCATTATGTGGGAATCTCTTATATGAATCTTTGAAAATAAACTCTGCTTTTAAAGATTCTAAATAATTATCTCTATCAATAGATTTGTACAATGTAGCAAAAGTTTTATTTAAAGAAGGAGTAGGAATGTTACATATATTTCTCCGTAGCAAATAGCTTTCTACTAAATTTATTATTTTAATTAACTCTTCTTTAGAAATTTTTTTTTCAGCATAATCCTTATAAACTTCTAATAAGAATGGGCGAGTTACATCAAAACCCAGCTCATTTAAATTTTTAAAACTGTTATTTATATCCTCATCTTCTTCATCATAAGTTATATTAAAATAATATTTTGCATATTTAAAAATATCCTCCATAAGTTCTTCAACATCTTCAATATCCATTGAAAATCTTTTAATTTTTTTTGAAGATTCTTTAAATCTCTTTGAATACACTTTAAATTCAGTATATATATTTTTAAATGTTGGAATTCTTTCAAGTTTAATAGTCAAATAGTCTCTTATAAACCTATCAAATAAATTATAACTTTCAGAATGTGCAAAACCTAATTCCATTTTACGCCAATAATTATTATAAATTTTTTCTTGTTCTTCTAATTCTAGACCCATAAGAATGTAATTTCTAATTAAGTCAGCTTGATTCAATTCTAATCCCGTAGAATTTAAGCTTTCAAAAATAAGTTGAGGATTATCTCTACCTCTTTCTAATGATATTTCAACTATTTCTAATTTTAAAATACCAGTATATACTTCACTTAAATTCCTTTCATTGATATTTCTCTTAAAAAATTCATAATTATCCTTAATCCTTATAGAATCATTTTTATCAAAATCTACAGGATTTTTAGTTAAATTATCAATTAATTTAAGCAATGAATCTTTATCTTCCTGGTTTAAAAGAAGTTTATAGAAATCATTCCCTTTTTCCTTATCATTAACTAGATAATAGCTTATTATTTTATCAAGTTTATCAGCTGATGGATGGTTTGGATTTTCTTTTAAATATTCACTTACAGCTATTAAAATCAAAGTAAGTGTGGTCAATCTCTGTTGACCATCAATAATTAAAAGTTCATCAACATCTCCACGAAAAGTAGGATCTTCAATATAAACTATAGAACCTATAAAATGACTAGATTCCTTATTAAAATCTTTTCCAATCCTAAGAATATCTTCAAATAATAATTGACATTCCTTTAAATTCCAACTATATCTTCTCTGATAAATTGGAATTCGTAATTGTTGAGTATTGTTTAAAAATTTTGAAAGAGGTTTATCATCTGCATTCATTATAATCACATTTAAAAAATATTTGTCAAAGCAATAATATTAGTTTTTTGTATTAAATAACGCTCATAATACCATAATAGTTCAAGATCTTCAACTAAATTAAATTGATTTAATTTGGAGGTAGTAATATGTCAGATAATCTTAAAACATTTTTAATGGATGTTTTTAATTTATTAATTATCTGCATTATTTTCTCCTAATTAAATTATATAGTTAAATAAGAGATATAATGGCTTAGTGTACTATATTTTTTTAGAATTTCAAAAATATAAAAAGAAGAATTTATAATGAAAAGATATTTTTAAACACCAGTTTCATGAGAAAAAATAATAAGCTTTTTAAAATAATCATTATTATTAAGGATTAAATGAATTTTCAACAATAGCTATTTCTTCTTCATTTAATCCATATAATTCATAAACTATTTTGTCTATCTTTTTATTAGTAGCTATAATCTGTTTTTCTATTAGTTTTTTTTCATGAGGTGTTTTAGAATTAGCTAAGTCTTTATTCAATTGAATCATTTTATCAGATAATTCAATAAATGGTTTTTGTTCATCAATGACAATTTCTGGAATTGGTAGCTTACTAACACCATTTGGGAAATATTCATAAATCCCTCCTCCAGTTTGTTTCCCAATTGATTTATATCTAAAATTTAATAATTTTGAATTAAGAATAGCTAATGCATATTTTAATGAAATTTTATCATTTGTTCCAAAAATTACAGTCATGTTAGAAAAACTTAAAAATTTAAAACCTTCATCCATACTAAAAACATTTTCAGAAGCTCTTCTACTACAAAATAATTTTGGTAAGTCATAGTATTCTTTGTGCATTGGTCTACTATACCTCCACCAAGTTCTTCCCTCATTTTTAACAGTAGCTCTATTTTTTAATGAATGTTTATTTTCTTTAAGATATTCTTGTATTTCAGAAGGAAGTTTTTTAAAGTCTTCTATAAATTCAAAATATAAAATATAATCAGAATTTTCATTAATAAAATATTTAGAACTATTTTTACCACTAACTCTTAATTTAATAAATTCTTTAGGAAATTGAGAAGGATATTCTTTAAATGAGAAAATTTTATCAGCAGCTGTTTCCATGCCTTTTCCAATCAAGAATATTTCGCCTAATTTTGGATGGTTTGCATCGATTCTTTGGTTTAATATTTTTGTTTCTTCATCTATTAATGCAAATTCTTCATTTTCATGTAAATTCACTTCAAACCAATTTTTATCATTATTAATATTGTCCATTATTTGTTTTGAAGAATAATTCTTTTCTTTTAAAGAAATTGCATTAGCTATAGTATTTTTCTTACTTTTATCAAAAATAGCTATAGCTGTTGTAATTCCAGCTTTAAAAACCATGAAATTTTCAAAGTTGACAATATCAGCTATAGGAGCCTTATTTAAAATATAATTTCTAAGTTTTTTCCCTTTATTTGAAAATAAAAATGCATTAGATATTATAAAACTAACATAATGTTTTGAAATTTGAATAGATTTAGCTATAAAATAAAATAATATATCACTTTTATCCATCCATATTTCATACTTCTCTTTAATATATTTTACTTGCTTAGATTTTGCACCTAATGTTTGAATATTAAAATAAGGAGGATTACCAATAGCTACATCAAATCCTCCATTTTCAAAAATAGCTGGAAATTCTTCTTCCCAGTCAAATGGATTTATATTAGCTATTTCCTCTGATGATAAAGTTTCATCATGTAAAATGTCAGTAGCTATTAAGCTATTCCCACACCTTACATTGTCTCCTAAATAAGGCAGTACTCGTTCTTGAATTAGTTTTTGTTGTTGTTCTAATGCGTCCTTGTTTTCATCTTCAAGTACTTTTAGGAGTAAACTTAGTTTACTCACTTCTACTGCTTTAAAATCTATATCCACACCATAAATATTATTTAATAGAATTTCTTTTTTCTTTTGTATAGTTAAGTGCCATTTTCCATTTTTACTTTGATAAATTGTGTTTTTTGGAGGTTTTTCTAATTGAGAATAATAATCTATATGCCATTTTAATAAATAGTTATATGCTCCAAGAAGGAAGGAACCACTTCCACAAGCAGGATCAACTATTTTTAACTTAGCTACTTGATTAGGTGTCTTGTCTTTGCATAGCTTTCCTATTGTATTTTCAACAATGTAATCTACAATATATTGTGGTGTGTAAAACACGCCACCTGCTTTTTTTACCTCTACTTTTTCTTCTATTTTAGCTTGATGACCTTTTGTAAGTCTTATTATTTTTCCAAGGAATTGTTCATAAACATTTCCTAGTATTTCTGGAGATAAAACTGAAAATTCATAAGGACTATTGGGATAATATAAGTTTTTAATGATTTCTTTAAATATTCCATTATCTATACTGAGTTTTAATGTGAAAATATCTGCTGGTTGGCTTATTAACTTTTCTTCCTTGAAATGGAATAAACCAGAGTTATATTTTGCATCTGCTTTATAACATAGCTTTCCAAATTCTTCATAAATATTTTCATTATCTAATATATTAAATAGCTGTTTGTAAGGTTCTATTCCTCTGTCTTCTGCTATTCTCAGAAATATTAGTCTATCAATTGTTAGCTGAACAGCATAATTTAAATCTTCTACTGACAAGTCTTTATTTCTAATAGCTATGTTTCGTGCTAATATAAGCCTCCAATTTTCTATTTCTTTTAAAAATTCATCGTCTACTTGGGAACTTCCTTTTTTTGTTTTTTCTTTTGCAAAACGATTAAAACTACCTTTTAATACTGCATCTTTAGAAAGTAAATCATATATTTCATCCCACTTATCAATATATTCTTTATAGGGGTATAATTTCACTCTTCCAATTTTTGTGCTGTCATTTTTCTTAGGTCTACTTTTTGCTTCATAAATAGCTAAATGTTCAAAGTCTGTTAAAACAGATAGTATTAATTTACCACTCCAAGCATATCTTTTCAATTGGAAAGCAGGTAATTTATCATTAACAATGTCAACAGATGGTTTTTTAGCTTCAAGAAAAAACATTCTCTGACCATGAATTGTAAATGAGTAATCAGGAGCTTTAGTTTCCCACCAACTTTTATAGAGTCTTCAAGAATAACATCTCTAAATTGAGGTGCCCAATCATTCTCATTATTTACATCCCAATCTAGAGCTATGAATAAAGGATCAATAAATTCTTGTCTAACTGTTGTTTCATTGTATTTTGGGTTTTTATAAGAATCAATATTGTCCTCGAATTTTTTAACTAAAGCTTTCACTTTTTCTAAATTTTTCATTAAAAACCAACCTTAAAATTAATGAATTATGTGATTTATACTTCTTAATTATAATATAAACTTCTTAATTATAATATAAACTTCTTAATTATAATATAAACTTCTTAATTATAATATATATTTTTAAATAACAATATAAACTTCCTAATTGTTTATGTATTTCTAAATGATAATATAAATTTCTTATTAGTAATATATACTTCTTATTAATAATATAAACTTTATAATTAGGAAATAAATTTCTAAATAATAATATAAATAACTTATTAATAATA
>Ga0099364_10014400_pt1 | contig 10529 bp, 8 predicted proteins | sample TergutTh196P3_FD_73070 | JGI IMG/M metagenome (GOLD analysis project Ga0099364, IMG submission 73070) | Microcerotermes parvus P3 segment gut microbial communities from Pointe-Noire, Republic of the Congo - Th196 P3 | ecosystem: Host-associated > Arthropoda: Insects > Digestive system > Gut ...
CCCCCTCGACTATGTAAATCTCCCGCCTGGCAACGTCCTTAGTCCTGCAGTCCACGAACTTCTGGACGCGGTTTGCTATGTCATGGCCGCCTGAGAGCTTCTTCTTTATGTTAAGCCGCGTTTTCTCCGCAGTTTCGCGGCTGCGCTTGTTTATCAGCACCTGCTCCGTGACCCTGTCCGCTTCCTGTTTGTTCTCAATGAAGTAAACTTCCAGCTGGCTGCGGAAGAACTCGGTCATCGCTTCTTGGATGAACTTGTTCGTGATCGCTTTCTTGGTCTGGTTCTCGAATGATGTCTGCGTGGAAAAGCAATTCGTAACGAGCACAAGGCTGTCCTGCACGTCCGCGAAGGTGATTTTGCTTTCGCTTTTCTGGTACTTGTTGTTTTTGCGCAAGTATGCGTCAATCTCAGCCACAAATGCGCTGCGCGTTGCCTTCTCTGGCGAGCCGCCGTGTTCCAGCCATGATGAGTTATGGTAGTACTCCGTTAAGCTAAACTTGTTCGAGAAGCAAAACGCCGCCGATAGCTTAACCTTGTATTCCTGTAAATCCTCCCTGTCTCGGCCGCGCCGAACGGCTTCCATATACACTGGCTGGCACAGCACGTCCTCGCCCGCAAGTTCGTTGATATAGTCTAAAATGCCATCTCTGTATAGAAAATCCGTTGTTATAAACTTCGAATCAACTTGGCTCTTAAATCGGAACGTAACTCCGGCATTCACCACGGCTTGGCGCTTGAGGGTGTCTATGAAGAATTCAGGCGGTATTGAGATATCTTTGAAAACCTCAAGATCCGGCTTCCATCTGAAGAAGGTTCCCGTTCGCTTCCCGGAATATGGCTCATGCATAAGCTTGCCGACAATCTCGCCTTTTTCAAAACGGAGAGTATACTTTTTCCCATCCCTATATACAGTGACATCCATGAACTCCGAGGAATACTGCGTCGCACATGCCCCTAGCCCGTTGAGCCCCAAGGAGTACTCATAGTTCTCCCCCTCGTTGTTGCGGTACTTCCCCCCGGCGTATAGCTCGCAGAATACGAGTTCCCAGTTGAATCGGTTCTCTTTCGGGTTCCAGTCAACGGGGCAGCCGCGCCCCATGTCCTCTACCTCTATCGTGTTGTCCATAAAGCGCGTGACAGTAATAAGCTTTCCATGCCCTTCGCGCGCTTCGTCTATAGCGTTCGAGAGTATCTCAAAAAGCGCTTGCTGGCAGCCTTCAATCCCGTCAGAGCCAAATATGACAGCCGGCCGCTTCCTAACGCGATCCGCGCCCTTAAGCTGGCTGATGCTCTCATTGCCATACTTTACGCTGCTTTGCATTCTTTTCAAACCAAAAACCACTCCTTCAACATACTGCCAATCGCCTAGGCGTTCAGGCCGCAAAACAGAATGTACAATGTACATGGTATATTTATACCCTCGATGCCTGACTCCCAACCAACTATATCACACCAAATGGCATATGTACAGCAAAAAAAGAAAAATAATTCATTATGTTGTGGATTTGTGCGTGGCAAAACACAATTTAGTAACTCATTTTGCATTATGCATTGTGGGCGTAGCCCACGCTAGAGTTGCAAAATGGCCGCATAGCATTGCAATGCTGCAATCCCCGCAGTTTGGTTTTCTTGCTGTGCAGACCGCTCTGCCATGCAGAACTAGGCGATGGCAGAAATCAGATGAGTGTTCTGGGGGGAGGATGTCACGCAACTTTGCCTCAATTTTCGCTGGATCTTTTGTGTCAACAAGGCCTATGCGGTTGGAAAGCCTGATACAGTGCGTATCCACAACCACTGCTGGTTTTTTGTGAATATCACCAAGCATCAGGTTTGCCGTTTTCCTCCCTACGCCAGGCAATCTGAGCAGTTCTTCCATCGTGTCTGGCACGCGTCCGCCAAACTCTATAAGGAGCATCGTTGCTGCCGCGACTATGTCACGCGCTTTCGTCCGAAAAAAGCCGCATGGATGGACGATGCCTTCAAGCTCGCCCAGATCAGCTTCTGCGATGGCTTCAAGCGAAGCATACCGCTCAAACAATACCGGCGTGACCGTGTTCACGCGGGCATCCGTACACTGCGCCGCAAGCCGCGCGGCAAACAGCAGTTCATAGTCCTTGGCATATTCCAACGCGCAAGTAGGCTCTGGGTAGCATTCTTCCAGTAGACGTATTATCTCGCCAATCTCATCTTTTGTATGCATATTAATCCCCCCAACGTGGGCTACGCCCACAACCCAATCGCCTGACGCGGAAATAAATTCCGCGTCGCTCACGCGGACTACGTCCGCGCACCGCGCATTCGCGCGGTGGTACCTTACGGACAATCAGGTATTTTCTTGTTTTTTATTTGCTCCGTTTGTCCGTAAGGCACTAAGCGAAATACGCTTCTTATCTAAATCCACGTCAAGCACCGTGACATCCACGACATCGCCGACCTTGACCACTTCAGACGGATGCCGGACATAGCGGTCGGCCAGCTGGGAGATATGCACGAGCCCGTCCTGATGCACGCCAATGTCAACAAAAGCGCCAAAATCGATTACATTTCGCACTGTGCCTGTCATCTTCATTCCTGGCTTGAGGTCGGACATGTCCAAGACATCCGTGCGCAGCTCCGGCGGCGGAAGCTCATCACGTGGGTCGCGCCCCGGTTTTTGCAGCGACATTGCGATATCGCGCAGAGTGTGCACGCCAACGTTGCAGGTTTTCGCAACGTCTTCCTCGCCCCTTGACATAATCAAATCGTGAACAGGCGGCAACGCACCGACATCGCCAAGGCTCAGGTCAAAGGCGGCGAGCAGGGCTTTTGCCGCCTTATATGATTCCGGGTGTACCGAAGTATTGTCAAGGACATTCTTGTCACCGGGTATGCGAGGAAAGCCAGCGCACTGCTCAAAGGCTTTCGGGCCGAGTTTAGATACTTTAAGCAAAGTCTTGCGGTCGGGGAACGCGCCGTTTTCTTCACGGTAACGCACCACGTTCTGAGCAGTCGCGGGGCCCAGACCGGAAACCCGCGCAAGCAGGGGAGCGGAGGCGACGTTTAGGTCCACTCCGACTGTGTTGACGCAATCCTCGACAACGCCGTCGAGCGTGTCGCTGAGCCGTGACTGCGGCATATCATGCTGATATTGGCCTACTCCGATTGACTTAGGGTCAACTTTCACAAGCTCAGCCAGAGGGTCTTGCAAGCGCCGGGCGATGGATATCGCTGAACGGAGCGAGACATCCAGCTGCGGGAACTCTTCCGCCGCTATCTTTGACGCGGAATAGACAGACGCGCCGGCTTCATTTACCATAACATAAGACACTCCGGGCGTTTGCTTTATTAGCCCGGCAGCAAAAATCTCCGTCTCCTTTGAAGCGGTGCCGTTGCCGATGGCGATAACGGTGACTTTATGCTTGTTTATCAGTCTTGTCAGCGTTTCCGTCGCCTCGGCAGTCTTTGACTGCGGCGGCGTGGGGTATACGACGACAGTGTCAAGCACAAGCCCGGTCGCGTCAATGGCGGCGCATTTGCAGCCGGTGCGGTACGCAGGGTCAATGGCAAGTATTACGCTTCCGCGCACAGGCGGCTGCATCAATAGCTGCTTGAGGTTGAGCGCGAACATCTTTATGGCTTGTTCCTGGGCCCTTTCGGAGAGGTTTGAGCGCAGCTCGCGCTCCAAGGACGGGAATAAAAGCCTATCCCAGCAGTCGGTGATGGCATGGTTTACATACTCAGTTGCGGAGGAATGGTTGCCAAGGATTAAAAAGGCATCCTCCATCAGCGCTAAAGCCGCATTGTGAGGGGCGCTGAGGGTTATCTTCAGCGCGTTTTCCTTTTCGCCGCGGTTAATTGCCAGTATATGGTGGTTTTTGATGCGGTTTACAGGCTCGCGGAAATCATAATAATGTTCGTAGACCGGGGCTCCGTCGCCTGATTTCTCGGAGCAGAGGACACCTTCCCTGTAAAGCATCGGGCGCAGTTTTACACGCAAAGCCGCGCTGTCCGAGAAATCCTCGGCCAGGATGTCACAAGCCCCGCGCAGACAGCTCTCCGCATCGGGCAGCCCCTTTTCTTCGTCGATATATGGCTCTGCCGCATCAAGCGGCGAAGCGTCCGGCTCCTGGCTGAGCAGCCATTCTGCCAGCGGCTCGAGCCCTTGCTCACGGGCTACCGTTGCGCGCGTGCGGCGCTTTTGCTTGTATGGGCGGTAGATATCCTCCACCGCCGACAGGGTTTGCGCGGACTCTATGGCGAGCCGCAGCTCATCCGTCAGCTTGCCCTGCGATTCTATGGAATCAAGCACTTCCTGTTTGCGCTTGTCCAAGTTTCTCAGGTATTGCAGGCGGTCGGCAAACTCGCGCAGTTTCTGGTCGTCCATAGCGCCGTGCTGTTCTTTGCGGTACCGCGCAATGAATGGTATGGTGTTCCCTTCGTCAAGCAGGGCTATTATGTTTGCTGCGTGCATTGGTGAACAGGAGAGTTCTTTTGAGAGTATGCCCGTGTGTGCGTTGTCAATAGTCATTTATGTAATCTTCCTTTTCCCTTGTTTCTTCTCAGCTAAAGCTTTGCATGTGCCGGCAATTGTTTCGTGCCTTACAGCCGTAACGTCGAATTTGAGCGCCTTGAACGTGAGCTGAACGCAAAAACCTATCGCAATAGCCGATGCAATTGTCCCAACGCCAACCATCCCGCCTAGGGCATAGCCAATCACCGTGACAATTATCTCGACTGCCCCTCGGCATACGCCAACGGGAAGCCGCGTCTTTCTCGCCAGCACGACCATCAAATTATCTCTGGGGCCAACGCCTAAAGCTGACTTTATATAGAAATATGAACCCAATGAAATTGCAAACATGCCTATGGTCAGCATTGCCAAGCCAACCGCGAAAATTGATGAAACCGGGATGATGTCGATTGCAAGAAAAATGTCGATGAAAATGCCCGTCAAAATCATGCTTGCTATTGTGCCAAAACCGAACTTTTCGCCAAGAATTGTAACGGCCAGCACAATTGCAAGCCCAGCTATTATTGAAGCGACGCCTATGCTCATGCCAAGCGTATTCGCAAGCCCTACATGGAAGACCTCCCAAGGGGCATATCCTATGTTAGCCTTCAATAAAAGGACAATGCCAAGCGCATAAAACACTAGCCCGATCAGCATATTTAAGATGCGGACAAAAAACAGTCCCTTATATGACCTCGAACTATCCACTTATCTCGTCCCGAAAATCCTGTCTCCGGCATCGCCGAGGCCGGGGACGATATAGCCATGCTCGTTGAGATGAGTGTCAACAGCGCAGGTAATGACTTCGACGTCAGGGTGTTTGAGCTGCATGATATCAACCCCGGGGGGAGCCGAGAGGATGGAAAGAAGCTTTATTGAATGAACGCCCGCTTCTTTCAGGTATTGCGCCGCTGCAACCGCAGTTCCCCCAGTTGCAAGCATTGGGTCCAGTATGAAGCAAATTCGCTCCTTGATGTCATGTGGGAGCTTGCAGTAATACTCCACCGGCTGCAGGGTTTGCGGATCGCGGTATAGGCCGATGTGCGCAATTTTCGCCGTGGGGACAAGGTCAAGAATCCCATCGACCATCCCAAGCCCCGCTCGCAAGATCGGCACTAGGGCAAGTTTTTTCCCTTCAAGGGATTTGCCTTGTATGGCCGCAACAGGCGTTATGACCTCGACGTCTTTGAGCGGCAAGTCGCGCATGGCTTCATAGCACATAAGAGCGGCCATTTCGCTCACGATTTCACGGAATTCCTTGACTCCCGTGCTTTTGTCGCGCAATATGGTCAGCTTATGCTGGATTAGCGGGTGGGTTAGTATGGTTGTTGGCATTTGTGGTGACCTCCTTTATGTATACCCTGAACGCTCATAAGTTGTGTTTTTTGCTATTGTACATCAAACGTGATGGAATTACAACAGAAAACTCTTTACATAATTCTTTGGTTGCGGCTGAAAGCTGCCGTATGATATAATGAGCATTGATCCTAGGCAGCAAGCGCAAGATATGGCTCAATTGATTCGAATACGGAAGAGTTAAGCGCGCTGCAAAACGAATCGTTGGAGGTGGCTGCGTAGATGGCGCTGTTTGCATACTTGGGTGTTTTGTGTTTATCGCTTGCAATAGTTGTATTTTTGGCAGGTTTCGCTTTGTCGCGGGCTGAAAGCGGGAAAATGGCATGGTTCACGGCAATGCTTGCGTCACTGTTTTTTTATTTGCTCGGCTCTATGCTGGGAACGCTTGCAACCACTGCGGACGGGGCGTTCAACGGCACTAGGCTGGAATACCTTGGCGCGGGGTTTTTAGGGCCGGTCACGTTTTTATTCATTGCGGATTACTGCAAAGTGACGGTGCGAAACGCATTTAAGGCAATAATGCTGGCAATATCGCTTATTCTTGTAGTTCTGCTATGGACGACGCCGGTACATGGCTTGATATATTCAGCAATGGAGTTTAACGAAACCGGCTTTTCAGGGCTCAACATCACCTCAGGCCCCCTTTATTCGTACTCTCATATCTATGGGTTGCTCTGCATACTCGCATCCAGCGTCATAATTGTCTGGCGCTGCTTTGTATGGGGCGCGAAGAACAGGCGGCCTTTAGTTCTTCTTCTCTTCACCGCGCTGATTCCGGCGATTGTGAATGCCATGTATGCCATGGGTATTATGCCGCTTAGTGGGTACGGGGTGCAAGTGACGCCCGTGGTGCTATCTGTTGCGTGCATATTCCTTTGGCTTAATATCGTGAAGCTGAATATGTTTGATATACTCTCCGAAGCCTTGAGGGTGGCATTAAGGAGTACGAAGGAAGCGTTTATCCTGATAAGCCCGGACAATAATTTCCTATATGCTAATGAAACTGCGGGAGAGATATTCCCCGAGATGAACAGCCTGAAAAAAGGCTCACAGATTGCCACTGTCAAAAATTGGCCCTTTGAAAAGCTGAACGGCGACGCCACCTCTGCCCGGATTAATTTTGATATTCACGGCGAACGTTATTATTCCGCAAGCATTGATGAGATAATCGGAGCAGGCGCTAAGCTGCTAGGCCACATAATTCTCATCCAAAACGTCACGGAAGTCGTGTTGTCGGCGAAAATTGCCGAACAGGCCAGTCAAGCAAAAAGCAACTTCCTTGCGACCATGTCCCATGAAATACGCACCCCAATGAACGCAATCATAGGGATGGCACAAATACAGATGCAATCAGAGGATTTGCCGCAGGAATATGCTTTGGCAATGAATAGGATTTACAACTCAGGCAATACCCTTCTTGGCATTATCAACGATATCCTTGATATGTCAAAAATCGAAACGGGTATGATGGAGCTTAATCCGGTCAGCTATGATACTCCGAGCCTAATCCATGACGTTGCTCAGATCAACGCAGTGAGAATCGGTTCGAAGCCGCTCAAATTTCTGCTTGAGGTTGACGAGAGCTTACCGTCAAACCTTATCGGCGACGCGCTAAGATTAAGGCAAATCTTGAACAACCTGCTTTCAAACGCAATAAAGTATACCGAGGAAGGGCATGTAAAGCTATCTGTAAGCCATTTTGTTCAGGATGATGATGTAATGCTCCGTTTCGTTGTCGAAGACACTGGGCATGGAATGAAGACGGAGGACATGGAAAAACTCTACTCCCTCTATTTGCGGTTCAACTCCGCATTAAACAGCGCGGCGGAAGGGACTGGCATCGGCCTGAGCATAACAAAAAACCTTGTGGATTTGATGGACGGGACAATCGAGGCGACAAGCGAGTATGGCAAAGGCAGCTCATTCACAGTTACGGTAAAACAGAAGGCGGCGGCGAAGTCCCAAGCTATCGGCAAGGAACTTGCGGAGCAACTGTCGAGCTTCTCGTTCTCCGGAGAGCGGACGCTTGAGCAACTGCAAATCAACTACACGCCAATGCCGCATGGGAGGGTTCTGGTTGTGGACGATGTGGAGATAAACCTGCTTGTCGCGGAGGGTATGCTCGCGCCATATGGGCTTGGCATAGATTTGGCGGCCAGCGGATTTGAAGCGATAGAAAAAGTGGAATCCTTCGGGGAGTATGACATAATATTCATGGATCATTTGATGCCGCAGATGGACGGAATGGAAACAACGAAGAAACTGCGGGACCTTGGGTACAGCGGAGCAATTGTAGCCCTCACAGCCAATGCTTTGGTAGGCAACGCCGAAATGTTCAAGCAAAGCGGCTTTGATGATTTCATATCAAAGCCGATAGACGTCAGGCAGATGAACATGGTCTTGAAGAAATTCGTGCGTGATAGGTAGATCCCTTTATTTGGATTGTGAAAACAGGGGAATAAGCCATACTATATCATTGCCATTACAAGCAAACAGTATATAAAGCATATCAATTCATTACTCTTGGTGTAAATATACAACAGAAAACTCAATAGGAGGATAAGTATCATGTATTCTAAATTGGAGGTTAAGAACTTTAGAGTGCTAAAGGATCTTTCCCTAGACTTAATGCCCTTAACACTCATTTCAGGGAAGAATAACACAGGAAAATCAAGTATATTAGAAAGTTTGTTCCTATTTCAAGATTACGCAAATCCTCAAGTATTTGCAAAAATACTTAGCTTTAGGGGAGTTGGGGTATATGAGAGGTCGCCTAAAACTGTGTGGGAGCCGCTTTTTCACAATGCTAATACAGAGGAAGCTGTGGAAATTCGATTGAATGGGGGATATACGTTAAACTTGCAACTAAAATCTGGGTTTGCTACATCTGAAAGTGTTTTTGGTTTACCAAACGGTAAAAGCATAATCTCTACCGGAGATGTCGTACTCTCCTGTTTTTATGAAAAAGGTGACAAACTTTTTAGTGGTGAGTATTTAATCAATAAAGAACAGGGGGCAAACGACTTTTTCCTACTAGGGACTTTCCCTCAACCTAATGGCGAGTACACTCAATATTTAGGTCCTCATATAAAACAAACTGATTATACTGTTGCGGAATGGTTCGGAAAGATTGAACTATCTAAAGACAAATCGAAGAAAAGCACATTGATTGATATCTTGTCAATTGTTGACGAGAGTATCGTAGATATTACAACTGTTGCTTCTGGTGGATTGGTGCAACTATACTTTATTAACAAAGACGGATATGCATTTCCTGTACATGCAATAGGAGATGGGATAAGGAATGTGCTACAAGCAATTTTAGCGTTACTAGCTAATCCCGGATGCATCCTTTTACTTGATGAGGTAGAAAATGGGCTTCACTACTCGCTTCATGCATCGTTTTGGAAGGCAATATCGACTTTAGCAAATCAGCTAAGTTGTCAGATTGTTGCCACAACACACAGCTATGAATGCATCACTGGAGCTCTTGATGGCATAAAAGAAGCAGGATTGGAAAAAGATTTTGCTTACATACGGTTGGATAAAAGTATTAATGACATTGTCCCAAAAACATTTTCTTGCGATGCGTTGGAACGCGCAATAGATACTGACTGGGAGGTGCGATAACGTGAGCAAACGCGAGAATAGAAATGAGTTCAAAGTGCCAAACATCATTCTGTGCGAAGGCGCCGATGCAACTTATTTCATGATAAAGTATCTTGAGTATCTCCGTAAAAGGGAAAATGGATTTGAGCCTTTTATGGCAGTTGATTTTCATGGAAACGATAATCTTAAAAATTTCCTAGCCGACATAAAATTATACACGGGTTATGAACAGGTCACTTCTATACTAATTCTACGTGATGCCGAGTTGTGTTTCGATAGTGCTGTTCAAGCTGTCAAATCAGCACTTTCAAACAATGATTATCCGGTTCCGGTGAGTCCAAATGATATTATTAGCAATGGAGCTATATCTGTTGCATTTTCGCTTTTCCCGAAACTCTGTAAGGAAGGCAGCAGCGGAACTCTGGAGAACTTAATAATTGACAATTTAAATGAAGCCGATGTTGACAAGATATTGGATGATGTTGACGCATTTTTAGCCAGTTTGCAAGCAAAAGACCGACATTTTACGTGGCTACATAAATCAAAATTGTATACGTATTTTTCTGTAACAGATGATTATGTAACAAAGAAACTCAGCGAGGCAGCCGAAGCGGGAGCATTCAATTTTGAATGTGAGGAAATGAACTCACTAAAGTCACTTCTGTTAAATATTGCTAGAAGTTGAGGATATATTCTATGTTCAACCCCGGCGAGTATGCCTACGACAAGCTAAATAACGAACGTGTTCAAATACTCGACGTGAGCGAGATTTGGGGGTTCGTGTCATACAAAGTGTTCAGACCGTCAGACAGCGAGGTTTGCAAACTGTCTGAGGATTCTTTAGCGACCGCATTTGCAAAAGCGGGACTTCCTTTGACAATAAAGGCGAACGAGTTATGACTCACGGTGGAATGTCATTAGACGAAGTGATTGTTCCGTTTATAAAAGTCAGCAGGGGTAAAGTAAGCATGGGCGAAAAGACGATTGGACTGTTTCGTGCGATAAAACCGGAATGGCTTAATAAAACAGCAGAACTGGTCATTGAGGGATATGACAGCACAACCATCAAGGCAAT
>Ga0099364_10014401_pt1 | contig 10529 bp, 11 predicted proteins | sample TergutTh196P3_FD_73070 | JGI IMG/M metagenome (GOLD analysis project Ga0099364, IMG submission 73070) | Microcerotermes parvus P3 segment gut microbial communities from Pointe-Noire, Republic of the Congo - Th196 P3 | ecosystem: Host-associated > Arthropoda: Insects > Digestive system > Gut ...
TTCCCATAACGCTTCCTGTACGCGGGTTGCGAGGATGTTGTTTCCTCGTTGGTACATCAGCCAGATGATTTCTACGGATTGCTCAATAGTTTTGCCGGCACAAAAAATTACTTCGGGATAGCCAGTGCGCAACTGCCTGTGATTGTCTATTTTTGCAAATCCCATGTCAGTGAACGGCAGGTCTTTCAATTGTTCCAAAGCAGAATCAACATCCTGTTTACCTTGATGTACAGCTTCGAGAATTTGGCGGATATGGTCGGGAGTCATTATGCTACAATTTTAGCTTTTTTTTCGTTCCTAAAACGTTTTAATATTTTCATCGAAATACTTGACCTCAATGATGGCTACCGTTTTACCGTTAACTAACATGATGTCGCACTCTGCTCTCGTTTTGTTTTTGTCTTCAATAGTCAGAATACGCTCGTTCTCATCCTGTTTTTCGGCTAATTCATATAAAAATTCGCACAAGGCTGTCCATGAGTTATCTGGGGTTGCTTGTGGTATATCGGTCATGATTTTTCGATTTTTTATTTCCACAAAAATACATCTTTTTTCAATACTACAATCGAAAAAATGCACAATCGAAAGCACTACTATCCGCTTAAAATGTCAAATCTATCACTTCCCAACCCGGATGCTCAAGCCGGTTGAACATAAAAAAAGAATCGCGTAACGGCGTTTGTTGTATATCATAAGGCTTGAAAGTAAGTTCATTCTGGATTCCATCAATCATAAAAGTCTTCAGATATACCAATTGAAAAGTTGTTCTTTCAACCATAATGTGTATACGTGAAAATTGGGTGGTTTTCAACTGAATGGGGTACAAATCAATTTCGTAAACCCTTCGATTGTATTGGGTACTTTCTTTTACAAGGTTGCTTTTGAAACTTTTCGAAGAAATGTTGAAATAGGTTTGCGGATTCAGCAACTGAAACGTCTCGTCGTCTTCGTCGGGGTCGGGATTAAAAATATTTACCTCTTTGTGAGCAAGCTGGTATTGATAAATTTTTGTACCGTCGAAAGAAAATATTAAATCCGGCAGTTCAAGTTTATACATGTTGCCTTTTATTGAGATTTTTCCATCTTGCACTGTTTCCGATTGAATCTGCAACTGAAAATCAATAGACACACTCGGATAGGTTTTGAACCTGGCAGCCATATCGTCAATGATTTTTTTTGAACGGGGGTCGTCCACCTGCCCGTATGCATAAAACAAGAAAAGAAGAGCGAGTAATGATAGGATGATTTTTTTTGACATATTGAGATTTTTAACGGTACAATTTTATCTTAATGATTTTAATTTTTCTGCCATTGCCTGTCCCAATTCAAAGGCGGCTTGATATTTTTCTGCAAAAACAGCCTGTTTGTTTTCAACAGGGTTGCCAACCAATTCCCAATTCATTGTTTGCGCAAACAAAGTCAGTTGTTTTACGGCTGCGCCCGCCCATGTGAAAGAGCCGTAACAGGAATATAAACGATTTTTAATCCCGCGATGTTCAATGGCTGCAAGTAATTTTTCGATTGGAGGATACACGTCCATCATGTAGGTCGGACTGCCGATAATGAGTGCTTTATATCTGAATATATCGGATAAAATGAAAGAAGTATCTGTTTTCGACACGTTATAAACGATAACATTTTTCACTCCGCCGGCAACAATTCCTTCGGCAACGGCTTCGGTTAATTGCTGGGTATGTCCGTACATCGACCCATAGGCAATTACAACTCCCTCTTCTTCCGCTTCATATCTGCTCCATTTATCGTATAAACTTACCACTTTCGATAACTCTTTTTGCCAAACGGGTCCATGGGCTGTACAAACGGTTTTTATCTCTAATGACGCTATTTTTTTCAATGCGTTTTGTGTCGGAATGCCGAATTTTCCGACAATACAGGCATAATAACGCCGCATTTCATCCCAATATTTGTCGGTGTTGATGCAGGAGTCCAAGTAATCGCCGTCAACCGTTCCGAAAGTACCGAAAGCATCGGCAGAAAAGAGTATTTTATCCCGGCTGTCGTAAGTAACCATTACTTCGGGCCAATGAACCATAGGCGCAGTATAAAAGGTTAACGTTCTTTTTCCCAGCGACAACGCATCGCCTTCCTTTACTTCGTGCAGTTGTGTGTTGATGCCAAAATACCCTTTCAACATGTCGAAAGTTTTGGCATTTCCTACTATCTGCATATCGGGATATTTTTGCTTTAACAGTCCGACAGAACCGGCATGGTCAGGCTCTACATGATTAACTATCAAGTAATCAACAACTTTTCCTTTAAGAATAGCGTCAATTTTAGCGAAATAAACATCTACAAAAGCAATATCAACGGTGTCTATAAGAGCAACTTTTTCATCTATAATCAAATAAGAATTATAGGCAACGCCTTCAGGCAGCGGCAAATAATTTTCAAACAACTCTTTTTGGCGGTCGTTTACGCCCACGTAAAAAATATTTTCTGCTATTGGTCTTTTATTATACATCTTCCTCTATACTTTCATGTTAAGTAATTAGCAAAGAGGCTGTCACAAAAGCTTGCAATGACTTGCATATTAACTCGTTAACGATTCATTTTACCCCAATGGGTAACGATTTAGTAATGAACTGTTCTGCTTTATTATTACACTGTTTTGCTTTTCAAACAACTCTTTTCTGCTGCAAATATATACTCTTTTGCGTTTAAAAATAATTTGTCTAAAAAAAATCTTATTAGGATATAGGAAACACCCGCTAACTTTGCGAAGGGTTTTCAATTTTCCACTTTCAACTCATTAACCATTTATCATTAATTCATTAACCATTAACAAAAAAGCCGCGCCGGAAAAACTCTGTTCTATCTACTCTTCTTCAAACATGTCTTTGCCTACGCCACATAAAGGGCAAACCCAATCGTCTGGCAGGGCTTCAAACGGAGTTCCGGGAGCAATACCGCTATCGGGATCTCCTGCTTCGGGGTCATACACATACCCGCATACTGTACATACATACTTCATAACATCATTTTTTTTATTAATATTTCACCTTTTTATAAATGAAGGGGCGTTCTTTGCAGTAACGCCCTTTTTCACTTCATGATAATAAGAATAGGTTAACGGCGTTTCATTTTCTTCCGTTATTTGAGCGTCCAAAACCTCTCCGACAAACAAAACATGGGTGCCAACATCTAATTCGTCAGTTAATTTACATTCAAACCAAGCCAGACAATCTTCCAAAACAATAGGAACCTGAGTGTTTTTTCCAAAAATAAACTCTTTGCAGTTTTCACATTTATCAAAGTCTTTTCCTGAACGAAAACCAAACGTTCCAATCGTTGTCGGTTTGTAGTTTTGCTTAATAACGGAAGCGCTGAATACTTTCGTTTCGCGTATCAAATTCGCAGTAAAATTGTTTTTATGACACGCCACGATGATTTTTGCAGGTTCTACCGTTACTTGCATAACCGTTGTCGCAATGAACGCATTTTGGTGTTCTCTGTCGCCTGACGCAACAACGTACACGCCATAGCCAAGTTTTGAAAATGTATTTAGATCCATATATTGTCTGCTACAATCTGCTTTCTACTACTTTCCAGTCCACAATTTTCCACAAGTTGCTCAGGTGGTCGGCACGGCGGTTCTGAAAATCAAGATAGTAAGCATGTTCCCAAACATCAAAAGTGAGCAACGGCTTTAATCCTTTGGTAACGGGATTTCCGGCGTTGGTTTCTCTTACAATCGACAGGTTTCCGGCGTTGTCGGCAGCCAGCCAAACCCAGCCCGAGCCGAATAAGCCTGCGCCTGCGGTTTCAAACTCCTTCTGAAAATTTTCGAACGAACCCCATGCGGCATTAATTGCCTGAGCCAATTGACCTGTGGGAGTTCCGCCTCCTGTCGGGGAGAATTGCGTGAAATAGAGATTGTGATTCAATATCTGCCCTGCATTATTGAAAATAGCTCCGTCCGATTCTTTAACAATAGTTTCGAGGTCGGCGGTTTCAAATCGTGTTCCCTGAATAAGATTATTCAAGTTGTTGACATACGCTTGTAGATGTCTACCATGATGTATCTCAATGGTTTCCTTGCCTATTACCGGTTCCAGCGCATTGGCTGCATACGGCAACTGTACTAATTCAAATTTCATAACATTTTGGCTTTTAATGATTTCGTTATTACAGAATAAAAATAAAAACAGAATTAAAATAGTTCTCATATCAATTTCTTTTAATTAATTATTAATGTTGATGTTCAGCTTCCTCAGCTTCTTCAAACGTTTTATGCACAGTGCTGTGCGGGTGTTCCACAGGCGCATAAATGGAATAGAGTTTCAACGGCGCATCGCCTGTATTGATAATGTTGTGCCATTTGCCTGCAGGTACGATTATTGCAAAATCTTTCTCTGCCATTTCGACAAAAGTGAGAGCATCTTCTGCATCGCCCATCATCACTCTGGCTTGTCCGTCCTCGATGCGTAAAAACTGGTCGGTGTCGTTGTGCTGTTCCAAACCAACTTCGCCGCCCGGGGGAATAGACATTAAAGTAACCTGAAGCAATGTGCCTGTCCATAATGCCGTTCTGAAATTTTCGTTTGACATTGTGTAGGCGTCAATATCCAATACGGTCGGTTCTGCGCCGTAATCTTTAAGCGTAACAGTAACATCGGCTTTGGTGTCATGCTCCGCACAGCAACTGCTTTGTGTGTTTTGATTACATGAGGTTGCGCTCAATACCAAGAGCAACAAACCTGCAAAAAATAGGGAAAATCCGTTTTTCATATCTTTACGGTTTTAGTTATTAAAAATTATCGGCTTTCAGTTCAAAATGCGCCTGCGGGTGGTCGCAACACGGACAGTTATCCAACGCTTTTTCGCCGTTGTATACATAACCGCAGTTTCGGCACGCCCACGCCATTTTTTCAGAGCGCTTGAAAACTTCGCCGTTTTCGACATTTTTCAGCAGCTTGCGATAGCGTTCTTCGTGCCTTTTTTCAACGGTGGCAACCAGCTTGAAAGCGGTAGCGATTTTTGGAAATCCCTCCTCCTCTGCAATACGGGCAAATTCGGGATACAGCAAATCCCATTCCTCGAGTTCGCCTTCGGCTGCGGCAAGCAGGTTTTCGGCGGTGCTGCCTATTACTCCGGCAGGGAATGATGCGGTGATTTCGACCATACCTCCTTCGAGAAACTTGAAGAAGAGTTTGGCATGTTCTTTTTCCTGCGCCGCCGTTTCTTCAAAAAAGGCGGCTATTTGCTCAAAGCCCTCTTTGCGGGCTTTGCTTGCAAAAAACGTGTACCTGTTGCGTGCCTGCGATTCGCCGGCAAACGATTTTAACAGGTTTTGTTCGGTTTTAGTTCCTTTAATACTCATAAACTTAATTTTAAAAATTGATTACATTGCAAAGTTAAACTTTTTGAATTAACAATGGAATTAATCTTAAAAATTATCAATTAATTTCAAAAAAGTGCATTTTGTCCGTTTTTTCAATCGGATACCGTTAAAAAAGCCTATAGCTCCGCCACCGTCAGTCCCATAAGGCAACTGCCGTAAATTACAAATATACAAAAAATATGCCAACCAAAAGAATATTCCGCCAAAAAGCAAAAAAAATTAATATATTAACCCTTGATTATGACTTCAGCGCTATCAATTCTTCCACGAAAGTTTCATGTCGCCGTCTTTAATAATTTTGTTATCGTCAAGTAGCTGACGGATAACACTTATGGCGTCTTCTTCAGAGAAACCGCTTAATCGCACAAGTTCTTCGACATCAACTTTTTTCTCTGACAAAATCTCTCTGATTTTTTCAATAACAGAATCCGATTCAACATTTTGCCCTGCGCTGATTCGCTTTCTGCAAACATCGCAAACGCCGCAATTATCAGACTCTTCGCCAAAATAATTTAACAGCATTACCGAACGGCATCTGTTTTCGGATTCGGCATATTCAATCATGCTTTTAAGTCTCGCTTCATATCGCTCTTTTACAAGCAGATAATTGTCGGGCGATATATATAACGCTTTCCTCACAAGCCGTTCTTCATTGAAAATGACGAGCGCCGTTTTCTTACCCGGAATATACCTTATAATATTATAGGTTGAAAGTTTTACGAGGTATTGATAGACTGTGTCGCGCGAAGCTCCCGATTTGCGGCTCAACTCCTCTTCATTTATCGGCGTGAATCCTGTAAACAAGCCGGTGTACGACCTTAATAGCAACTTAATAAAAGAGTCAAACGATTCGTTTGCAACCTGAAATTTATAAAGGTCGTCCCGAGTAACAATAAAATGCACCCTTGAAGGATTGTTTATCTCTTCGGTAAATTCCAGATACCCTTCGCGTTGCAAAAACATCAGGCTGTTATATGTTTCGGTTGCAGGCAAGCGGAATTTCGATAAAAAATCGAACAGGTTGAAATCAAATACACAGTCTTTTCCCGCCCCCTCCGGCACATTAAGGTAGTTGCACAGGGCTTCATAAATATCTTTTATCTTTTCAATGGGCGGAAATCGTTTTTTTATCGAATCTTGCAGCCGCGTTTTATCCGCAGCCATATACAACAAAACTGCAAATGCCGGTTTACCGTCTCTGCCCACTCTGCCGCTTTCCTGAAAATAGTTTTCTATCGAATCAGGTATATCCCAATGGATTACAAACCGCACATCGGCTTTGTCAATACCCATGCCGAAAGCGTTTGTCGCTACAATAATCCTCGTTTTGCCGGTTGACCATGATTTTTGTTTTTCATCGCGCACTTCAATTTGAAGTCCCGCATGATAATAGTCGGCGTTAATTCCGGCGTCAATAAGCAGTTCTGCAATCTCTTTGCTTTTTTTCCTGCTCCTCACATAAACAATCCCGCTATTTTTATTTCGCTCAAGCGTTTTTATCAGATATGAACCCTTATCTTCCACACGGCGAGCAAGATATGTGATGTTTTTTCTTTCAAAACTCATTTTAAGCACATTAGGCTTTTTGAAACGGAGTTTTGTCATAATATCATCAACAACAGCCGTAGTAGCGGTTGCGGTTAATGCCAGAAACGGCGTGTTTTCAGGGATAACATCGCGCAGAGCAGCAATTTTTAAGTACGAAGGTCTGAAATCGTACCCCCATTGCGAGATGCAATGCGCTTCATCAACGGCAACAAGCGAAAGGTTGAATCTGGCGGCTTTATTCTGAAACAGGTTTGTTGAAATTCTCTCAGGCGAGATGTATAAAAACTTGACATTGCCGTAAATACAATTATCAAGGGCAATATCAATCTCTTCGCCGGTCATTCCCGAATGAATTGCAATCGCCTTTATTTCCATACTGTTAAGCCTGTCAACCTGCTCTTTCATAAGCGCGATAAGAGGAGTAATGACCAAACAAAGCCCTTCGGAAGCTAACGCCGGAACCTGAAAAGTTAAAGATTTTCCGCCGCCTGTAGGCATAAGGGCAAGAGTGTCGTTTCCCGAAATCACAGATTTAATAATCTCTTCCTGCAACGGTTTGAAAGAAGAAAATCCCCATTTTTCCTTTAAAATTTTTCTGCAATTTTCAATATTCATATGTTCATACACTCCATCATTTTTTCGTTGCAATGTTTTCTTTTCCGCGGGGCTACTGCTGCCGTTGCGCCAAATCGTTCAGTTTTTCAGTAAATATCTTCAAGTTTTAAATTTGTTAATTCAATAAGTTTCTTACATACATTAGAAATTTCTTCTCCGCACCATCTATCAACTACGTGATATGTCTCAAGGCTTTTCCCTTCCAAAATCCAATGCGAACCATCAAATCCCATTAGTTCTGTTTTTGTGGTTGGTAAATTCCAAAATCTAATAGAGTTAATTTTCTCGGTAAAATCTTCCCACTCTTTCAATGTTAACTTCTTTGATTTGTCTTCAACAAGGTTTCCGGGGTCATATCCGCCTGCACCGTCAGAAACTTTCCAATAAATCGAAATGGCATCATTCTCATTTACAAGTCCTATTACAACAGGATTATGAAAACTCCTTAAATATGTGAACCTGAATATTTTTGTCGGCAAAGAATTGCTTAACACAGGTTCTTCAAGTGCGGCTAAATGCTTTGAATACCCATTAATGTTAAAAAAGGCAGATTCAACGCCTTTAAAATTAAAATCCGTACCTGTACCTGGCACATAGTCAAGCACATTAATTATGTAGTTTGTTTTCCAATTGCTTGGTAAATGCAAAAAAGCAGATATAGGAAAATATGAAGATTGAACAGTATTACTTTCATAAATTCTTCGGTCATTATTTTTTTCCAAATAGTTTGAGAGTTGTATTAATGGATACTTTAAAGTTTCTTTGTAACTATCGCTTAAATTGTATAAAAGCGTAAAATATAGATATGAATTGTTAGCGTATCTGTCTGTATTTGCATTTTTTGAACTCTTTGTATATTCTTTTGTAAAAAGTTCATAGTAAAGTTTTCCCACTAAATAATTCACTCTTGGTTCTAATGAGTCAATTTCAAGTGCTTTTTTCAAATTGTTGATTCGGAAAGTATAGTTTGAGTTGTCGTAACTATTCCATTGTTCTCTTATTAAATATGGTTCTACTTCATTTTTGTTTTTTTCTATCAAATTATCAAAAAAGTAAGTTATTGAATCTTTTTGTTTTAGTTCTCGAAATGACCGAACTAAATAAGAGATAGCCGTGTTATTGTATTTATCAATAGACAATAATCGGTATGCCTTGTCGTGTTTGACTCCCCAATGTTGTTCGCCTGATTTATAACCTCTCAATGTTTCCTGAAGTTGTTCAATTTCTTCAGTTGTCTGCGAAAACACATTGACAGTCAAAAAAGTCAAAACTATCGTAATAAATACTTTCATATCGTTGTCTTTTAATTATTTCTAACATTTCATTTACGCGCTGTCGCCAGAATTACGACTAACCCATAAATAAACACACCTTTTTACCTTATTTGTTACAAAGTAAATTATTATTTATTACTTTTTTTCTTTTTCTCAAACTAAAAAGCAAAAAGGACTGCCGGTGTTTTGTTTGCGCTGCATTTATTGTCAATCTTTGATATACTTTGCATTTTTAAATGTCCCGATTTTTTTTATTTTACCTTGTTTTAGCATTTGAGAAACAACAATTTCTATGGTAGTTGCCGAAACATCCGGCAAAATATAATTAATTTCACGTTTGCCGACAGGAAGCAAACTGTTAAGTACTGTTTGCTCAATTCGTTCACGTTTTGACACTTTTTTTGAATTGATAAGGGCAAAACGCCTGTCAAGTTCTTTATAACAAATGAGTAGCGTAAAAATAAAATTTTCGATAAACGGCAAATAATCATTCGCATTACTTTCCCAATTTTCTGAAGATTTTCGCAACGCTTCGTAGTAAGAATTTTTATTTTTGTTAATCTGCTCTTCAAAAGAGATATATTTTCCTGCATCAAAACCTGCCTTGTATAACAATAGTAGAGAAAGCAATCTTGACATTCTTCCGTTTCCGTCAGAAAATGGGTGAATGCACAAAAAATCGAGAATAAAACATGGTATTAAAAGCAGTTTGTTTATTCCGCTATCATTATTTGCGTCAATGAACGCATAAACAAGTTGCTGCATAGCCGACTGTGTATCAACGGCTTTTGTGGGCATAAACCGTATTTTTCGGTTACCGGTACTGTCAATTTCCAAAATCATATTATCGGAAGTTTTATATGCACCGCCGCCTGTTTCGGTAAAGGAAAGCAACACGGAATGAAGATTTAAGACAGTTTGTTCGTCAAGCGAAATATTTTCAAAACCGTTGTGAATAGCATTTAGCGCATCGCGATAACCTGCTATTTCCTGTTCATTGTGGTTGAGCGGGGCAGACGAATGATTGACAATTTCCTCAATACGTTTGTCGGTAGTAACAATATTTTCAATGGCGTTCGAGCCTTTGACTGACTGTACTTTGGCTATGCTTTCCAGTTTTGTGAAAATAGTTTGAAAATCACGTTTAAGGATTTTTTCCAGTGCTTTCAGTTCTGCAATACTGTTGGTAATGCCAAGCAAACCGGTCGGCAACAATGAATTTTTTAAAAACGAATAATCAAATTTTCTCATCATCTTTACTTTTTCTGCCTGCAAAAGTATAAAAAATATGCAGTATTTTAAAATCAAAAACAAATTTACTGCATATTTTATTGTATGAAGTATGCAGTATTATTTTTTACTTACAAATTCGCACAAATGTTTCTGCGGGGCTACTGCTGCCGTTGCGCCAACCGCCAGTTATCTGCTGGCATTCATGTTTTCGTTGTCAAGTTTATCAGCACTATTTTTCAATATATTTTCTGTCCAAACCTGCCATTTTTAGAATTCAGTTTCAACTAATAAAAGTAGGAATTGGCAAATTATGCTGTCGTAAGAACGACAATTTATCCCAATAGCCACGTTGAAACTTAATTTTTCCATCTATAACATGAAAAAACCCACAACCACGTAACCCAAGCGGGTCACGCCATTCAAGGATTGCCCATTCGCCGTCCTCAAAAATGTTTTCAACTATGCAAACCATTTCGACATTCGAAAAATCGTTAGTA
>Ga0099364_10014402_pt1 | contig 10529 bp, 9 predicted proteins | sample TergutTh196P3_FD_73070 | JGI IMG/M metagenome (GOLD analysis project Ga0099364, IMG submission 73070) | Microcerotermes parvus P3 segment gut microbial communities from Pointe-Noire, Republic of the Congo - Th196 P3 | ecosystem: Host-associated > Arthropoda: Insects > Digestive system > Gut ...
CCGCGCGCTTCGGCGCGGAGCGGGTATATGATGCCGTGATTGAGACTGAGCTGACTGGCGTCGAAAAAACAGTTACATGCGCAAGCGGCGCAGCGTACAAATCCAAATCTGTAATAATCGCAGCCGGTGCGCATCCCCGCCCCATTGGGTGTGAAAACGAGGAAAAGTTTGTAGGTAAAGGCATATCATTTTGTGCTACGTGCGATGCGAACTTCTTCGAGGATTTTGAAGTCTATGTTGTAGGCGGTGGGGACTCCGCCATTGAGGAAGCGATCTACCTTACAAAATTTGCCCGGAAAGTAACAGTTATCCATCGCAGGAACGAGCTGCGCGCGGCGAAGTCGCTGCAGGAAAAAGCTTTTGCGAATGATAAAATCCATTTTCTGTGGAACAGCGTCGTAAAAAGCGTCGATGGGGATGGGTTATTGGGAAGTATGATTATCCGAGATGTCGTATCCGGCGAACTAACGGAGATACAAGCGGACGAAGACGACGGGGTGTTTGGTTTGTTCGGCTTCCTTGGGTACCTTCCTAATTCTGAGCTTTTTGAAAAGTACTTCACGTTGGAGTCCGGTTATTTGAGGACCGACGAGGATATGAACACCGGTATTCCGGGCGTATATGCAGCAGGCGATATCCGCGTAAAAAGCCTCCGTCAGGTGGTGACTGCCGCATCCGACGGCGCGATTGCCGCAATGCAGGCAGAGATGTATATAAGTGGTCATTAGTAAGAGACAATGTCATTATGTCAAGGAATACCGTCATTGCGGGCTTGCCCCGCAATCCCCTGGGGTATAAGCGAAATTACGAGTTCTTGTCTGCAAAACTGTCACATTCCATGGGAGATTCCGTAGCCTGCCCTGAACTTGATTCAGGGTCAAGCACGGAATGGCGCAAGGGATGATTACCGCTTAACAAAATGACATTGAGTAAGAGACCATTAAAATGAATTTCTGACTTTATAGAAGGGTTTTAGTAACTATGCTTGAGTTGACAAAAGAAACATTTGAGGATGAAGTCTTGCGCGCACAGGGGCTGGTATTTGTTGATTATTATGGTAACAACTGCGCCCCTTGCGAAGCATTACGCCCCCGGATAGAAGAACTCGCTGAAAAGTTTAAGGACTCGTTTAAATTTACAGCGCTAAACACGTCAAAAGCACGCAGGTTGGCAATCAGCCAGCAGGTGCTTGGCCTGCCGGTTCTGGCTGTGTATCAAAATGGGGAGAAGATTCGCGAACTTGTCGGGGATAATGCAACTGCCGACAATCTGGACTCTTTCCTGTCGGAACTGTCCAAAACAAACACTTGAGCACAAGACATTATTATAGTCCAGCGAATACACTACACATAGGAGGTGATAAAATGCTAAAAGGGAAGAAAGTTATTGCCATAGGTGATCGAGACGGCATACCGGGACAGGCGATAGATGAATGCGCTAAATCTGCAGGCGCTGAGATTATTTACTCGTCAACGGAATGCTTCGTGTGAACCGCGGCAGGCGCAATGGATTTGGAAAATCAGAAGCGTGTTCTCGAGTTTACTGAGAAGTACGGAGCGGAAAACATCGTTATACTGCTCGGCGCAGCTGAAGGGGAATCGTCCGGACTTGCGGCAGAAACCGTAACAGCAGGCGATCCCACATTTGCCGGTCCATTGACAGGGGTCTCGTTGGGACTCAAGGTTTACCACGTATGCGAACCGGAAATTAAATCTGAGTTTGACAGCGCGGTTTATGAAGAACAATGCGGAATGATGGAGATGGTTTTCGATATCGACGACATCATATCCGAAATGAGCACAATCAGAAATCAGTATACTAAATACTAAAACGCAGAACCCGGAGGGATTTAGTTATGTGCGTTATTAGAGGCGCCGGGTACATACTCGCGCATGTACCCGACATGGTGATCAGTTGCGGCACAACGCAAACGACGGAACGCGCGGTCAATCCGGACAGCAGTTATCTGTCGGATATCGGCGCTGCGCTGCGCGGCTACGACGATGCTGTGAGATACACCCCAAATCAGGTATACATAGGTGCTAAGGATCCGGAATGTTTACGTGGAGTTGATTTGCCGTGGTTTGATAAACCATGCTCAGATGCGACGCGGTATGGGAAATTCGGGGAGATCATGCCTCAAGACGAGTTCTTGCTTCTAATGCGTGCATGCGATACCTTCGATCTTGTACAGCTGGTAGACATATTTGTATCGGAAACAGTGCCGAAGTTGAGGGAGAGTAACGCTATAGACGCGGATATAATCTCTCTCATCGGCGATGGGGCGCCATATGAGGAAGTATCTGCTCTTATTGAGAGTTCAGGCGCTCAAGCCCTTTATCATCACGGCAGCATTGTAGGGTGTGTAAAGAGAGCACATGACATTGACAAAAATCTTTCAGCACACGTGATGCTTGAAAACATTGCTTCAAAGGCGTCGGCTGTCGCAGCGCTTATCCACGGGCTGCGCACTTCCGGCGTTTCGAAGAGTGAGATCGAATATGTCATTGACTGCTCGGAAGAGGCATGCGGCGACATGAACCAACGCGGCGGCGGCGGACTCGCAAAGTCCATTGCGGAAATAGCCGGTCTTTCGAACGCAACGGGAGCAGATTTACGGGTTTATTGCGCTGCGCCTGCCCACGCTATCATCCAAGCCGCAGCTCTTGTCAAGGCTTCGGTATTCAAAGCGAGCGCGGTAACAGCCGGAGGAAGCACCGCAAAGCTTGGTATGAACGGAAAAGATCATGTAAAAAAGGGCATGCCTGTTTTGGAAGATGTTCTTGGCGGTTTTTCTGTGATCATATCGCAAAACGACGGTATTTCCCCCGAAATAGATTTGGATGTAGTGGGCCGCCACACGGTCGGGACAGGCTCATCCCCGCAGGCGGTGATATCTTCGTTAGTATCGAAGCCGCTTGAGAAAGCGGGGTTTAAGATTCAGGATGTCGATGTTTTTGCTCCTGAACTGCAAAATCCTGATATAACAAAACCCGCAGGCGCGGGAGATGTACCGATGGCTAATTATAAAATGATAGGCGCCCTGGCAGTTTCCATAGGCGAAATGCCGAAGGAGAATCTGTCGAATTTTATTGACAAGCACGGTCTCACAGGATGGGCGCCCACACAAGGCCATATACCATCAGCCGTACCGTTTATGGGGTTTGCGCGCGAGTGGATTTTGGAAGGCAAAATTAAAAACGCGTTTTTCATAGGAAAAGGAAGCTTGTTCCTTGGCAGGATGACAAACTTGTTCGACGGCGTATCTTTTCTGGTCAAACCCAACAGCGGGGCATCTGCTAACGCAAATAATTCAAATGAAGATGCAGTCAGAAAGGTGGTCGCCGATGCAATGCGAAAAGTTGCCGAGGAGCTTTCAGGTGACGCCGATGAGTGATATCAGCCGCACAGCCGCCAGGTTATTTTCAGATGCGGCAGATGCAGTAGAATCCGGCAAGGTCGTAAACCATACTCAGATAGCCGTTACGGGACTTGGCGGCGAGTTTGGCGAAGAGGTTGTCGCCGGAGCTTGTCAAATTGCGGTAAGTAAAGGGTACGGCATACACTATCTGGGAAGCATGACCGTTCCCGGCGCTGAGAATATTAAGTGTACGGATAAAGCACAATGCAGTGAGCAAATGGCGAATCTGCTTGCATCAGGCGTTTGCGGCGCTGCCGTTACAATGAACCATGCGTTCCCTATAGGAACCGCTACAGTTGGACGCATCGCCGCGCCGTCGCGAGGAAAAGAGATGTTCATCGCCACAACGACCGGGACGCCCTCCCCGGACAGAGTTGAGAGCCTCGTTCTCGGAGCTTTGTACGGGATTATTGCGGCGAAGTCTTGTGGTTTTGATAGTCCGGCGGTCGGTATTTTGAATATTGACGGCGCGCACCGCGCGGAATCATGTCTGCGCAAGCTGCGTGACGGCGGATTCCCCATTGAGTTTGCAGATTCGGCGCGTGCGGACGGCGGAGTCGTCATGCGTGGAAATGATGCACTGCTCGGCACTGCGGATGTGCTTGTTTGTGACCCGCTGACAGGGAATGTGCTCATGAAAATGATGTCCGCGTTTAATTCGGGCGGTGATCGCGAATGCTTCGGGTATGGTTATGGGCCGGGAATCGGTAAGGATGCCCGGAGTCCGGTTATGATCGTTTCACGCGCGTCGGACACACCTGTAATACTAAACGCGATAGTATACGCGTCAGATGTTTCAGCCGGTAATATTTGCAGTATTACGAAATCAGTGCTAAGCCTTGCGGATAAATGCGGGCTGCATGACATTATGAATACATCACGCGGAGCGGATACGGAAAAAAACACCGGTATAGAAATTCCGGAGCGTGAGCCTGTAACTGAGAGCATCACTGGTATAGAGATCATGGACATTGAGGAAGCGACTCGGATACTCTGGAAAAACGGTATATACGCACAGAGCGGTATGGGCTGCACCGGTCCGGTAGTTATAGTCAGCACTGTAAACCTCACGCGCTCAATGGAGCTTCTCCGTAACGCTCAATACATATGAACATCCGGCAGCTGTAAAAAAAGGCGACTGTTTCTGTGGTTGGGGTATAATCAGGAAACGGCGTCCTATGATTGGAGGGTAGTAGGTTGTAAAGTTCCATTACCAATTTCGACAGGTTAACGAAAAGAACAAATCCCGTCTTTGCGGGCTTGACCCGCAATCCCCCGAATAACGCGCTATCTGGGGGATTCCGGGTCAAGCCCGGAACGACGATGTTGGTTTAACCCCTTGACATTGGTTCCATTACCCCAAAATAACGAAAATGCACAAGTAAACACAAAAATGACTATAAGGAGTTATAATAATGAAAAGAATCGCTGTAGTATGCCTTGTTTTAGCAATGACCGCCACCCTTATCGCGTGCGGCGACGGTGGCTCCACCACCTCCACCTCCACCTCCGCGCCCTCGCCAGGCACAAGCGAACTGCCGCCGCAGGTAGTCGCGCCGCCGCCGGCGCCGGAAGCGCTTCCTGATATTGATGCAGGCTTTGAGGTTCCTTTTGTGGATTTTGGTACCGACAGACTTGACGACCCGTGGGCAAGGGATCCATATCAACTCGTTTATCTTATTGCATTCCACTCACCTTTCTCAAGGGCAATGGTCGAAACTTATATAAAGATTGGCGAAAGACTAAATTTCACCATGGAATCCTTTGACACAAACAGAGATTATGATTTGCTCATGAACTTGATAGAAACTTGTGCCGGCCAGGATTATGATGCTATGATAATCGAAGGCGACTATACGATCATGGATAGGATTTTTGAAATTGTCAACGAATATGACATCACCTTCATACCGGGGCTTTCTCCCTATATAGACGCGCCGACCGGCCGCTATAGAATGGCGTCGACCGTCGTTGACAGCTATGCAAGGGGCTATATGTGCATGAACTATCTGCTTGATAACTTTATGGACTTGTCCTCAGTTGACTTCGATTGGGATGAGGTAGGCATAGCTACAATCGAGTATTCTGTTATTTCAGACTTCAACGAAAGGGTAGCCGGAGCTGAAGCGGCGCTTCGTGAGAGATACCCCGATTTGATGGCGTCAAACTACTTCCCGCTGGACACTGCGGCTGAAGCGACGGTTATTTCGGCTGAAGCCGGTTATAACGTCGTCGCCGCGACTATTTCAGCAAATCCACAGTACAAAGGTTGGATAATCCACAGCGTTGTTGAGGATATGGCGGATGGAGGATCAAGAGCTCTGGAGGATCTTGGATATGGCTCCGTATCCCTTGTCACGTCCGATTCAATCACAATACTCAGACCTAAGTGGGACGCCGGGTATGAAGGCGCGTGGGTAGCCGGAGTTGACACACCGCAAATCCAATGGGCACATGCTCAGATAACCGGGCTTTTGCTGATGCTTGAAGGTAAAGAAACCCCGGAAACACTTTGGCCTAATTTGAGAGGCGCCGGGCAGGATTATACGGTTATCAGACTGCCGTTTACAATGGTCGAAAGGCATACATATGTAGATTACATTGCCGCCGTCGACAGATACATAGACCTTCATTTCCCAAGTCCCCGATGATTTGAGCCTTAGGGTCTGTCGGTAAATACCTTTACTTATCGACAGACCCTTGAGGGTTTACTGCCAACAATCTGCGCAAAACGGAAAAAATTGTCGTCAAATTCGTCTGCGGAGCAGACACAACAACTGTACATTGTACATTGTACATTGTACATTGTACATTGTACATTGTAAATTGTACATACGATAAAAGCCGGCTTGTTTTTGCGAATGCCGTACGCAAGCCGGCTTTTTGCAAATCAACTACCGCAGACATGCGTATAGCGCACAATGGATTCGCAACGACAGGAGGGAAACATGAAAGATAAACCGGGTATTCTTAAAAAATTGAACAATAAGAACATAACCTTGGTGTTAGTTATTATAGCTATCGTTATTTTTTACCGGTCGTTTAACAGGCATTATCTGACCGCAAACAACATAATGACAATTCTCAACTCCGCCAGCGTCTTCGGAACGTTGGCCGTTGGGCTGACTTTACTGTTTATAAGCGGGCAGATCGATTTGTCCCCGGCCAGCGTAGGCTGCTTCAGCGGAGTTTTTATTACACTAATACTTGGCGATGGAGCATCAGGGCTGGCGTGGCCGGTAGCCCTGCTTGTTACCCTTGGGGTCGGCGCGGTATCAGGCTTGGTTGTCGCGTTTTTTGTTAATATCTTGAATATTTCGGCGTTTATTACCACTATAGCGATGGCTTCCGTCTACCAAGGGCTTGCAAGGCACTTTTCAAATACTATGACATTGCCGGTCAGGAATCAGTCTTATTGGGGCGTTGGAGCTTCAATAGGCGTTATACCGATCCCATTTTTGATTATGATTGCGCTTTATATAATATATGGCGTAATACTGGCCAGGACCAAATTTGGCCGGAGGATATACATTTGCGGGGGTAATCCAAGCGCTGCACGCCTTGCAGGTATCAATACGAAAAAAATGCACACGATCCTTTTTATCAATAATGGTGCGGTGGCTGCCCTTGCGGGGGCTCTGTTGGCTGCCCGTATGCGATCTGCCGGCTATACCTCGGTGCTTGGAAACGAAATTGACGCGATAACGGCCGTAATTCTCGGCGGCGTCGCGTTTACCGGCGGCAGAGGTACGATGCTCGGCAGTTTTATCGGGATGATGCTGCTGAGTACTTTCAAAAACGGTCTTATAGGGCTGAGCCTTCCAACTTACGCACAAATCATTGCTCAAGGGGCAATACTCGTACTTGCGCTCTCAGTGGACTTCTTGCGTGAACGGTCTCAAGAAAAAGCGCTCAAAGCCAGGGCATAGGAAATGGGGGACAAGTAAATGGAACATTATGTTGAGTTTAAAAATATTAAAAAAGCATTCCCCGGAGTACAGGCACTTGATGGCATCAGTTTTCAAACAAAACAGGGGGCTGTGTGTGCCTTAATGGGTGAAAACGGGGCGGGTAAAAGCACCCTCCTTAAAATCCTCAGCGGTGATATACACCAAGATGAGGGAAGCATAATCATCAACGGTGAATCTGTAAATTTCCACTCTCCCCAGGACGCACTTAAAGCCGGCGTGAGCGTAATCTATCAGGAACGCCATCTTGTGCCTACGTTAAGCGTAATGGAAAATGTGTACGTTGAGGACATGCCCGGCTCCAAACTTGGAATGGTGAACTGGGACAAGCTGCGTACTGATACAACGGAGCTTATTGAGAAATTTGATCTTCCGATGCGTGCGACGGATATAGTTGGTAAGCTGCCCATAGCATATCAGCAAATGGTCGAGATCATGAAAGCCTACAGGCGCGATTCAGCCGTAATTGCGTTTGACGAACCTACATCAAGCCTGACTGATTCAGAGGTCAATACCCTTTTCAAATTGGTTATGCAGCTGAAGGAAGAGGGGAAAGTAATCATTTACGTTTCTCACAGGATTGCAGAAATATTCAGGATTTCAGACCATATAGTGGTTCTCAAGGATGGCTGTTTGACCCTTGACTGTCCGATAAAAGAAACTGATGAACGCGGGCTTATCACTGCAATGGTTGGGCGTGATATTGGGGATACGTACAAGAACCTCCGCAGAAATGAGAATATTGGGGATGTTTTGCTCGAGGTTGAAAACCTTACAACAGACGACGTGCATGACATCAGTTTCTCTTTGAGGAAGGGGGAAATCCTTGGATTCGCCGGACTCATCGGCGCGGGTAGAACGGAAGTAGCCAGAGCGGTTTTTGGAGCTGATCATATTAAATCCGGTACTATCAAGCTCGACGGTAAGGAAATTCGTTTTAAAAATCCAAAAGACGCAATAGACCACGGAATCGCCCTTTGCCCGGAAGACAGGAAAGAGCAGGGCTTGGTTCTAAACCGGACTATTGCACAGAATGTGTCGATCCCTGTTCTCTCAAAGATGTGCAACTGGCTCTTTCTTAACAGAAAGCGGGAGATGGTTCTTGCCGACGAAGCTGTTGAGAAATATGACATAAAAACACCATCGACGAATAAAATAGTAAGTGAGCTTTCCGGCGGGAATCAGCAAAAGGTGATTCTTGGACGATGGACTTCCAGCAAGATGGTCACAAAGGTGTTAATTCTGGACGAACCTACCAAGGGTATTGATGTTGGCTCAAAGGCTGAAATATATCAAATGGTGTGTGACTTTGCGAGTGCCGGGATCGCTGTGATTTTCATATCTTCAGAGCTTACCGAGGTGCTTAACCTCAGCGACAGGATCATAGTTATGCACAACGGTCATATAACAGGGCGCGTTGACCGGAATGAAGCAACCGAAGAGGGCGTTTTGGCTCTCGCGATGTTGGATTAGGGGGGCCTGCATTATGAAGGCTAAACTTGGTGTTCTATTCAAAACCAGATATTTTTCTCTAGTAGCGCTGCTTGTTGCCGTTATACTATTTTTTCAAATTACTTCATCGGGCGGGGCATATCTGTCAGTCATCAATATCCGCAGTATACTTAACGCAACTGCTATCGTTGCTCTGCTTGCCATAGGTGCGGCGTATGTAATTATTTCCGGCTATGTCGACCTGTCTGCCGGCTTTGTCGGCACGTTTAGCGGGATGCTGGTTGCGTATTTCATTGAGTTCGCGCGCTGGCCGTGGCCTCTGGCGTTCCTGGCGACGATGGTGATTGCAATGGCGGTAGGTTTTATAAACGCAACTCTCATACACAAGCTGGGATTTCAAGCATTCATTGCAACGATCGCGATGGGTTCAATATGCGAAGGGCTGTCTTTCCTGCTCACCGGCGGAAGAACTATAACAATTAGAAACGCGGCATTTAACAGTATCGGAACATCCAGGTTTTTTAACGTAATACCGTCTTCCGTACTTATTGCCGCAGTGGCATTAATCATCTACGGAATAATACTTTCCAGGACGCGTTTCGGGCGAAAGGTTTATCTTGTGGGCGGCAATCAGAACGCCGCGCAGTTGACGGGCCTAAAGCCTGTCAAGGTGTCATATATCGTGTTTGTCAACAGTGCGGCCATGAGCGCCCTCGCCGGATGCTTGGTGGCGTCGCGCGTAATGGCGGGTACAATGGGAGGTATCATTACTCAAAACTTTGCGGGGATCACGGCAGCGATACTTGGAGGCATCTCTTTCGGCGGGGGGACAGGCAGCGTTAGTGGAATAATTATCGGACTGCTGATAATCAGCTGTTTTAGCAACGGCCTGACCGTACTGCGTATAGAGACTTATTGGGCGCAAGTAGCGTCCGGACTGCTGTTGGTACTTGCGATTGCGCTTGATAATTTGCTTTCGCGCCAAACCTCCGGTGCGGGTAAAAAGCCGCGATAGTATTGAGCAAAAAAGGGCAGGGGAACGCACCCTGCCCTCTTATCGGTCACAGGCACTGTCATTAAGTTAAGGAATATCCGTCATTGCGGGCTTGCCCCGCAATCCCCTATGGGTATGAACGAAATTACGGGTTCCTGTCTGCAAAACGCCGCACTCCATAGGGGATTCCGTAGCTTGCCCTGAACTTGATTCAGGGACAGTATTTCATAACTTAACGACATTGGGGCAGAGGATGGACATATGCAGCATACCGGAGCGCTTTTGAGAAAAATCCCAAACATGAACAGACTGCTTAATAACACCGTACTTGCAAACTATGATCTCAAACATCATGAGACGATAAGCGCATTGCGGGAAGTCTTGGAGCAGATAAGGGAAGGACTTATCAAAGGGGATATCGATGATGTACCCGAGGACGATGTAATAATTCTCAATGCAGTGGAGTTAGTGGCGCGCCGAAAGAATATGGGAGTGCGCCGGGTGATAAATGCAACCGGAGTTGTGCTGCACTCAAACCTGGGGAGGGCGTGCCTTTCAAAAACAGCGGCACTTGCAGCGCAGGAAGCGGCAGCCGGTTACTGTGCTTTAGAGTATAACGTTGAGAGCGGCTCGCGAGGCCTGCGCACAAGAAGCATTGAGGAGTATTTACAAACGCTGACAGGATGCGAAGCTT
>Ga0099364_10014403_pt1 | contig 10528 bp, 9 predicted proteins | sample TergutTh196P3_FD_73070 | JGI IMG/M metagenome (GOLD analysis project Ga0099364, IMG submission 73070) | Microcerotermes parvus P3 segment gut microbial communities from Pointe-Noire, Republic of the Congo - Th196 P3 | ecosystem: Host-associated > Arthropoda: Insects > Digestive system > Gut ...
CTTTTGTGTGAAATTGCGCTTTCTGAATACTTTCAATCGTCGGTCACATTTTAGTGTGAAGAGACTGACATGTTTACGCCAATTGAACCGATACTACCAATAATTGCATTATCTGTCTGGGGTTTTATTTTTTTTAATTGCCTCAAAACCTGCAAAAAAATTGAACCACCTTTGCAAGCATGAAACAGGAGGTTAAAAATGCAAGGGAATCCACAAATCATGGGAGCGCTGTCAACTACCCCTCCCTGAAGGACGGGGTCTGCACCGGAGATTCCGATGATGATCCCGTTCAAGTCCGGCAGATTGCAGGCCAGGCTGAAGCACGCTCCTCAGACCGGATGGAGGACAAATTCCGTTTTTCCCAAAACAAACCGACTTTCTCACCACACACCAGTGACCAGCTACCGCCGCTCAACCCACCATAGCAAACCACAGGCAAAAAACAAAAAGAAAATACTCGGTAAAACCGCCGACAGAAAAGCAGGCCACGTATTTAAAAGCCCAAGATGCGAAAAAAGACTGTTGAGCAACATGAAAAGGACACCTATCATAATGCCGGCAAAGATTTTCAGACTGATCCCCCCCGTCCTGAAATGCAGATACGCAAAAGGCAAAGCCAGTGCCATCATCACAAAAACCGAAAAGGGATAAACAATCTTCTTCCAGAAAGCGATTTTATAGGCAGCAGCATCCTGCTTGCTGGCCTCAAGATGACGGTTGAAAACAAAGAGATCATATGCCGACATCCGGGTGGCATCAACCGCCAGTACCGTGAGAATGTCAGGCGTCAGATCAGAAACCAGCATCATGGTATCGTACTGAACCGAAACAATCTCAGGAGCAAACTCCGGAAAACGGGCCTCAGCCGCCTTTTTCGGAACGATCAGCCTGTCCTCCCTTACACCCGAGAGCTCCCACTGCTGACTGCCGGTATAAACCCCCTTCTCAGCAGCAACAACACGACTCAACTGCTGCCCATGATCAAACTCGTAAAAAAGAATGTCACGCATCGACCTGTCAGCACTGATACTCCCAATATTGATAAAGCGCGCACCAACTATATCACCTTCATGGCCACTCGCCCGGATCGTGTCCTTGCCCCAGATACCGGAACGAAACTGCGACCTGATCCTGATGTCCCTCTGCATCATGCGGTTCTTGAACTCAAGCGCCTGAGTCGACGTATGAGGCGTTATCAACTCGCCCAGAACCACGGTGAAGACCAGAAATATCGCACCAATCCGAATCAGCATCCTGATCGCCTGAAAAGTGGACAAGGTGGAAACACGCATGATCGTGAATTCGGAATTGGCCGCAAAACGCGCCAGAATGTATATCGTCCCAATCAAAACGGCAACAGGCATCAGTTCGTAGGTATAACCGGGCATGTTGAGCAGGATGTAGAAAAAGGCGTGCTGAAACTTGTAGCCCCCTCTTCCAATTGAATTCATCTCGCCAACAAGATCAAAAAAGGCAAACAGGGCCAGAAAAGCCAGCAACACAAAGAAGACAGCTTTAACAATCTGGACAGTAAAGTAACGCTGCAACACACTCATGTGCGACTTCCCTCACGTAATCTTCTCATCAGAACACCCCAAATGACCAAAGGATGATAACGGCTGTTCATGCCAATCCGCCACGCATACAGACCCAGTACAATGAGCGCAATAATAAAATGCAGCGGCCACCAGCCCAGAAGCAGGCTGATTTTTCCTCTGGCAACATAGGACTGCATCACACTCGTAAAATTGTTGTATGCAACATACAACAGAAGTGCAATAATCAGATTGAATGATCTTCCCGCACGCGGATTGACAAAACCCAGCGGAACGGCCAAAAACATCAGGAGCAGCGCCATGACAGGCTGGGCAATGCGCCAGAGCATCTCTCCCTTTGCACGGGGATTGACCGGAAACTGGGCCAAAAGCTCCATGTTTGACATCGCACGCATCGAATCAGTCACATACGCGGTCTCGCCGGACTGGTCAATCAGGGACGTATACCTTTCAAACTCAAGCAGCCTGTATTCCGGGGGATCCGGCACATGCTCATAACGATAGCCCGAAGCAAGCACAAGATAACGCTCGCCAATTTCATTGCTGCGAACCGTACCCTCCCTTGAGACAACAATACTGGTATTGCCATCCCTGACGGAATGAATGAAGACATTTTCAACATGACTCATGTCTTCGGCCATTTTTTCAACAAAAAACACACGCTCCCTGTTGGAAGACTCCTGAAACTTTCCCGGAGAGACTCGAGCCAGATCCTCCCGCTGGTCAAAACGCATCCGGTAAACCGCATTCTGGTAATGGGACCAGGGCGTAATAAAAAAACTGAAAAAACCAACCAGGACCGCTACCGGAATCGCAAATTCCAGAATGGGCCTTAACCATCTGGTCAGACTCAAACCCGACGCAAACCAGACCACCATCTCTGAATCCTGATAACTTCTTGTAATCACAAGCAAAACCGATATGAAACCAGTCAGTACCAGGATAATCGGGGAATAGGAAAGCGCAGAAAAACCAATCAATGCAACAACATCTTCAGATGCAATCCGCCCCCTTGCTGCCTGGCCAAGAATCCGGATCAGCATCATGGTGACGGTTACCGTAAACAGTGTCATGAAAACAGCGCCAGAAACGTTCAACAGTTCTCGTCTGAAAGTTCTAAGAAAAATCATAAAGCGCTATAATTACCAGAAAATAAAAATGGAGGGAAACCCATGAACTTTAGCATAAAAATATCAGACAGGAAAAACAGCCTTGCAAACATCGGCACCGACTGTATCGCAATCGGCATCTTTGAAAACGGCATACTGTCAACAGCCGCAGAGGAACTCGACCATCAGAAAGCGATCTCAGCAGCGCTCAAATCCGGCGACATTACCGGTAAAGCAGGCAGCTCCCTGCTCCTGTATAACCTCAAGGGCATCAGCTCGCCACGCATCCTGCTCATCGGTCTTGGCAAAAACCAGGAAGTCACAGAAAAAGATTTTACTACTGCTGTGGGCACTTTGGCTCAATCCCTGACCACACTTGGTGCAAAAAATGCACTCATTGCCCTTCCCTTTGACAATATCAAGGGGCGTCACAGCCAATGGGCAATCGATTCCATCCTTTATGCAACCAGCGATAAAGCCTATCGAAGCGATGCGATGAAGAGCAAAAAGGAAGCAGCTCCCAAAGGCGTATCAGAAATTTCCTTTTATCTGCCAAAGGCAGAGGCCGAAGCTGCAGCAGACGCCATCGCCAGAACACGCGCAATTATCAAGGGCGTAAACCTTGCCAAAGACCTCGGGAACGCACCACCCAATGTCTGCACACCAACATACCTGGCAAAACAGGCAGAAAGACTCGCCAAAACCTACCCGTTCAAAACGGAAATTCTCGGACTCAAAAAAATACAGTCCCTGAAAATGAACAGCTTCCTCTCTGTTGCACGTGGCAGCAACGAGCCACCGAAATTCATCGTCGTGCGCTACGAAGGCGGGAAAAAGAAAGAAGCTCCGGTCGTTCTGGTCGGCAAGGGCATGACCTTTGATTCCGGAGGCATCTCACTCAAGCCCGGTGCATCCATGGATGAGATGAAATATGACATGTGCGGTGCCGCTGCCGTCCTGGGCACACTTGCTGCCGTGGGAGAAATGAAACTGAAGCAGAACGTGATCGGCGTCATACCGGCATGCGAAAACATGCCTTCAGGCAATGCAAACAGACCCGGCGACATCGTAACATCCATGTCCGGACAAACCATCGAAATACTCAACACCGATGCCGAAGGCCGACTCATGCTGTGCGATGCACTCACCTACGTCGAAAGATTCAAGCCCGATACCGTTATCGATATTGCCACACTGACCGGAGCCTGTGTCGTGGCACTCGGTGCCCACATATCCGGACTTTTTACCCGCGATGATGAAGCACACAACCAGTTGGCAGAGGCCCTGCTTGACGCCGGCAAAACCGCTAATGACAAAGCCTGGCGCCTGCCAATTGATGAGGTCTATCAGGAACAGCTCAAATCCAACTTTGCCGACATGGCAAATATTGGAGGGCAGCCCGCAGGAGCCGTCACAGCTGCATGCTTTCTGGAACGCTATACACGCAACTACACCTGGGCACACCTTGACATCGCCGGCACTGCCTGGAAAACCGGCACCGCAAAAGGCGCTACCGGACGACCCGTGCCGCTCCTCAGCACCTGGCTTTTCGAACGGGAAAACAAAAAGAAAAAAACCTGAACAGACAGATGGGAGCGCAGATGGCAGGCAGTAACACCCTGATCGGGCCTTGCGAGGCCAGAATGAAAATCTTCAGGAAACACTGTATGCCATCTGGCTGTCCATCAAACTTCCGCCCGAAAAGGAAGAACACCTGACGGGACACCATCCTGACCACGCCATCATGACCGAAGACTCAGCAGAACATAAAAAATCACTGGCGCAACTCGCCTTTTACGACGCGCTCACCGGGCTTCCAAACCGGACCTTTTTTCGTGAGACCGGCTTTGATGCCCTCCTGTCAAGACAGGACTCACAATCGCATGTCTGGCTCCTGCAGGTTTCACTGGACGACTTCAAAAAAATCAACACCCGACACGGTGAAGCAGTTGGCGACGCATTACTCAGTATCTTTGCAGACCGCCTGCGTGCCATAGCCCCACAACGCAGCATTGCACGGATCAGCGGAAATGAATTCGCCCTGCTTGTCACCGACAATGCCGACAGGCAATACATCGAAAACCTGCCACTGTCATTCTGAATGAGGCAATAAGGCCTTTTACGGTCGGCGACAATGATATCAGCCTGACAGCCTTCATCGGAATTGCCAATTTCCCCGACGACGCAAACGATTTTGTCAAGCTGTGGCGCTATGCGTCCACAGCAGCCATCCTCGCCGAAAAAGACGCACGCCAGCACATATGCTTTTTCACGGCAGAAATGGGACAGAAGATGATTCGGGAAAGCCGGATTGCAACAGACATCAGCAGCGCACTGAAGGCAGGACAGTTCTACCTCGTCTACCAGCCACTGATGGCACTGCAAACAGGAGATATTGTCGGATTCGAGGCACTCATACGCTGGGATCACCCCCACCTGGACCCCAACACGGACCCTTCCGAATTCATCCCCATTGCAGAAGAAAGAGCTGACATCATCAGTATTGGCCACTGGGTGCTTAAAGAAGCAGCAAGGCAACTGAGAGAATGGCACGACCTGGGATACGGGAATGTTTTTGTAGCCGTAAATCTCTCTGCCGTACAGTTCAAGCAGATAGGCCTGGCCGACAGCATCATGAAAGTCATTGACAAATTTGGACTGCCACCACAATCCCTGCACATTGAACTGACAGAAAGCGCTGCAATGGATGACCCCGTCATAGCTGAGGACGTCATCAAAAAACTGACCCGCAGAGGTATTTGCATGTCCATTGACGATTTCGGAACAGGCTATTCGTCACTTTCCCGACTGAAGGACTTCCATCCCTACAGCCTGAAGATTGACAAGTCCTTCATCAGGGACCTGTCAAACCACTCAGGAAGAGCCGTAACTGAAGCACTCCTTGGGCTGGCAGAATCACTTGACATGAAAACAGTCGCTGAAGGCGTGGAATCCGCTGAACACATACCGTTCCTGCGGGATCGAAACTGCACCGAAATACAGGGCTATTTCATTTCAAAACCCCTGCGCGCCGAAGAAGTTCCCGTATTCCTGGCCGAACAGGAATGGAAAGTCCGGCTTTCAGAAGCCGGCATCCGTTTTGACTGAGATCCAAAGCAGCAGCCCAAAAAAACCATGCAAAAAAGGCGGAAAAACCCGCCTTTTTTGCCTTTTCAAATGCAGCGCAAAACCCGCCAGAACCGTCTACAGTCCCCTGAACTGGGCACAGGTCCTGAACACGCCAACTGAAGGGTCCACACTCTTCTGACGACACCACTTCGAACCCAGCTTTAACAGCTCCTTGATGTCGCGACCCGATATGCCATCAAATGTTTTGGCAAGATCCGAAATCAGCACATCATTCAGATCGAACTCAAACTGCTCGGAGAGCACCTTCCAGATACGCTTGGCATCCTCATATACCGGAGGCTCAAAGACAATGGTCGCTATACAGCGCGAAGATATCGCATCATCCACATCACCTACCCGGTTCGTTGTGAGAAAGAGCAGACCATGAAAATATTCCAGCGTTCTCAAAAAGGATGCAACAACCGCATTGTGATCAATGTCGTTTCCGCGCTGACGGATATAAACGTCCGCCTCATCAATCAGCATGACGGCACCCCAGCGCTGCGCACGCTTTAAAATCGCATCAAGATTGGCTTCAACAGCTTCAGACATCACGCCCAGCTGACCGGAATGAACACGATACAGCGGACGCTTGACCACTTCGGAATAGACTTCAGCAGTCAGTGTCTTGCCCAGACCCGGTGCGCCCTTGCACAAAATGGTTGTCCCACCAGACTTGCCAGGAATGATGTCTTCCATCAGGACATCCATGTCCTGCGTCAGAATGTCAATCAGATCCCGATGCTCGTCAGGAAGAATCAGTTTGTCACGGAGCAGTGGATTGTATTCATATTCCTCCATGTTATCGACATGGATCCACATGTTGGTATGCGTTTCCAGATTGAAACAGAAGATTTTGGGATGAACGGGAACCTCGGAATAGGGCTTGCCCAGACTGGTCCATAAAGGTGAATCAAGCTGCGTGAAAAACTTCCGCGACATGATCCCCTCATCATTGATTACCTTGACAGTGCCATGAAAGGGAACACGCTCAGGATACTGGCGCGAACCTTTTGAAATATCAACTTCAAGGCCGTCACCCTTTGCAACAAACTGCTCATTTTTTTTGACCAGAAATTTCGCAAACTTCTTGACGGACCTGGTATGCATTTCCTTGAGAAACGGGGTTTCCTTGACAAAGCCTTTGGACGCCAGAATGTCAGCTACGCGCTTGAAGCGCAAATCATCTCCAAAGAAATACAGAAACCGGGTCGAAGGCCTGCTCGCCTCTTCATAGGATGCAATCGGACTGTTGGAAACAATCTGCATGACCACATTGGGCGGCGCATTCTGTCCTTCCTGATAGTAAATATTGTTAACCAGCCACGGCATCTGCTCATCTTTGCCGCCAATCGTATAGATCCACCCGTCAATGGCATCGCGCATAATGTAGCGGGCAAAGGCCTGGGCCAGCATTTTGAGACTTCTGATTTCCGCATTGGCCGGATCATTCTCAGCCTGTCTCAGTCCGGCAATCATGCCCGCCGTAATGGTATACCCACCCTCCAGCAGCCTTTTATAGAGCCAGTCCTTCTCTTTTTCACCCAGCTGATTGAAGTAGATCGTGACTTCATCATCATCACGCAACAACATGTATGCCGGTATGTCCTGTGCCCAGAGAGCATCAGCAAAGTCCGTTTTTGCTTCTTTGGCTATAGCGGTCGAAATTGTAATTGCTATTCCCTGAAAAGTAGACACATAAGTATTTTCTTCATCCATTTTGCACGTACTCCGTTTTAAGTCAGGTCCTTTTATTGATCCATCATCGAAAAATCTGCCCATTCAGGCAACATCAACCCTCAACTTTACCACCCAATCGCCCACTTGCCTAAACAAAAATTAAAGAATTCAAAAAACAGAGCCCTTTGATTCATCACGAATGCGCTCGTATGTTACAAACGAATAGGGTATGCTGGCATCCACTTCACGCCGGGAGACCTCCCTGAATTCACCTGCAGAGAACTCCGGAAAAAATGTATCCCCGTCAAAACTGGCATGAATATGGGACAGATACAGCCTGTCTGCCATTTCAAGCGTCTGTGCATAAAGCTCACTTCCACCACCTACGACGACATCTCCACCGAGCCTCTTTGCCAGCGCAAATGCCTCATCAACACTGAACACAACATGCGCGCCAGGCACTTCATAGTCTCTTTGCCTGGTCACAATAACCGTTGTTCTGTCAGGCAGTACCCTGCCAATACTCTCGTGCGTCTTTCGCCCTATGACCAGAATCCTGCCTGTCGTCAGCTCACGAAACAGGGCAAGTTCCCCTGGAATATGCCACGGCATCCGGCCATCCAGACCAATCACACGGTTTTGGGCAACAGCCGCAACAAGCGAGACCTTCATCAGAAAAAAATTCCCCACAGCTATCGGAGTCTTACCCCCAGGCGTCTGATTGTTTCAATCAGCACCTCGTTATCAGGATCCCTGCTTTTGCCAATGGCAAAAATCGCCAATGCCTCGTCCTGCCGCCCCAGATACCAGAGCACTTCTGCAAGATGTGCGATAACCTCTCCTTCCGGCAGCCGCTCATATGCACGGCGTAACAGAACCTCCGCTTCTTCAAGCTTTCCCTGGCGGTAAAGAACCCAGCCCATACTGTCCGTAATATACGGGTCGTCCGGGGCAAGCGACAGGGCTATGGAAATCAGGGCATAAGCCTCGTCCAGCCTGATGTTCCGGTCCGCAAGGGAATAACCGAGCGCGTTATAGGCCAGCTGATTGTTTGCGTCCAGTGCCAGAATGCGCCTCAATACCTCTTCCATTTCATCATAGTGCGCAATCTTTTCTGCCGCCAGTGAAAAATCGTACAAAAGACTGATGTTCGATGGCAGTTTCCGGATGGCTTCCTTCAGAAGCGCATATGCCTCCCTGTGCCGTTTCACGGACCTGAGAATCTGCGCCTCTGTCATAATGAGATTTTCTTCTTCAGACGGATAAATCCTTCCCAGCTCAGCAAAGACGGACCTTGTCTCTTTGAACCGGCCAAGATGAGCCAGCATCTGCGCTCTTTTTACCTGGGCCAGAAGCCAGACTTCGCTTCCTCTCTCAGCAGAAATGGCATCAAGCTTTTCAAGGGCAAACCGGTATTTTTTCTGCTCTTCGGCAATCTGTACAAGAAGAAAAGTCGCTTCATAGGACTCGGCATCCGGCCGACCATCTTTTTTCAGCACTGCAAGGTAGCGCAGCAGATATTTTTCCGCTGCCGCAAAGCTGTTCTGCTCAATGGCAAGCAACGCCAGGGAATACAGCGCCAGCGGATGATCACTTTCTTTTGCAAGCACCTTTTCAAATTCGGCACGCGCCCTGCCATATTCTTTTTGTGCAATCAGTATCCGTGCAGTAGCAATGCGCACTTCAAGTGAATCCGGATATTTTTCCAGAAATTCCATCAGCACCTCAATGGATCCGGCCGGATCAGCAACAGCCTGTGCCAGTGTCAGAATTGCCAGTTCCGAATCAGGCTTTACCTCCAGTGCCTTGCGTGCCTGTATGACCGCGTATTCATTGTCCCTGTTCGAAATCCCAAACAGTGAAAGCGCGATATAGGATTCTGCAACGTCCCCGTAGGGCTCGACTATTCTTTGCATGACCTGGAAAGCGCGTTCCCTGTCCTTGCTGCCGTCGAGCAACTGCTGAAACTGATAGATTCTTGCTCCCCGACGCTCTGCCGGCGTTTTTTCCAGAACGCCAGCCATACGGGTCTGCAGCTCGTCAAAACGGTTCTCGAAAAGTAAAAAACCGAAGAGAAACCGTTCAGCTTCCCGGGAACCCGGATCCAGCTCATGCCAGAACCGCGTTGCTTCAAGTGCATCGCGCGTTCTTCTTTCCCTGACTGCTATCTCAACGGCCTTTCTTGCAAAACGGGCGTCACGCGTTTTTCTCGCCACATTCATCATATTGGAAAAGGCACGCCGACTGTCACCCTGACGCTCGGCAAATTCCGCAACCAGAATCTCATACAGAAGCCTGCTGTCAAGGTCAACCGGTCCGGACGCGCCGCCACCGGACAAACCATCCGGGTCCGAATCGGCCTCACTTGCATCTTCCTCCTTTACATCCGGCAAAGAGAGGGCATCGGACGCAATATCCGTACTGTGTTCGGCATAGCTGTCTGAAAGAGGAAAGGAGAACGGCACTGCATCCGCACGGGCTTCTCTTCCCGGGCAGATCAGCAGTAAGGCCATCACTAAAACGGAAGTATGGAATTTCAAGAAAATAGTCCGATCAAAAATGGTAGGCAGGATTCAAATGATTTTACGCATTTTCCGCCGGATATGATCATGGCAGGAAAACCTTTACCCGTTTGCTCCGGATCCTGAACTGCCTGCCCTGATCACAAAATCCGGACCCCTCAAGGCAGAAAAGACCAGAGTTTACAGGTATGTCACGCTTTCCCTGCTTCAGACTGCCAATTTAAAACCGCCCTTGAGTGCCAGGAACAATATCCGGATTTTCTGGCACAAAAACGACCGAAAAAGGCAAAAAAACCATGTGGCGCGGCTGGCAGGAATTGAACCCACGACCTCCTGGTTCGAAGCCAGGCACTCTATCCAACTGAGCTACAGCCGCATAAACGCAATTCTAACATATTTAATCAAAAAGAATCCATAACAAAGCAGACACAAATCCGACTGTTTTACTTTATGCTCCCTGCGATGAAATGATCAAAACCTGACCAGGTCTCCGGGCTCCCACTCCCCTTCTGACTCTGCTCTAAAGACTCAT
>Ga0099364_10014404_pt1 | contig 10527 bp, 10 predicted proteins | sample TergutTh196P3_FD_73070 | JGI IMG/M metagenome (GOLD analysis project Ga0099364, IMG submission 73070) | Microcerotermes parvus P3 segment gut microbial communities from Pointe-Noire, Republic of the Congo - Th196 P3 | ecosystem: Host-associated > Arthropoda: Insects > Digestive system > Gut ...
AACGCGCGCCATCGGGGACATCAAAAAAATCGCCCCCTTCGTCATAATTACCGGGAGCATTTCGAGCATGGGCAGCTCAGCCAGCGCCTTGATGATGTGCGCCTGCATTGGGGACTGCTCGTACCGCAGTTTGGTCCACTGAATGACTCCGGTTCCCAGCCAGCCGCGTTCGGCTTCAAGGCGCTGGGGGAACAATATCGGCTGAAGCAAATCGGCGCCCGGTCCGCCGACCCTTGGTATGTACCGCCAGTGCAGACCGTTCAACGGCGAATTTCGCATGCTCATCATAAGAGCGTCGTCCAAGGGGCCGGTCACGGTCATCTCCAACCGCAAAAAGGAGTTGCCTTCATAGCTGACGGTTGTGAATCGTTTGTCACGCAGAATATGAATGTCTTCGATGTCGGCGAAAATTTTCGGAACGCCGGTTTCTTCCCGCCCGGTAAGAATCGGAGTCGTTTTGTTCTCCCAGACCACCAAGGAGAAGACGCCCTCCACCCGGTCACGCTTTCCGTTGAAACGCACCGGGGCGGACACGTCGATCAGGTTGTAGGCGGATCCGGCCATCCAATCGACTTCCCTGCATTGCGCGAAGCCGATGGAGAGTTCTGGGCGTAACAGTTCGAAGCCCTCCGGGATGTATTCCGTTAAGCGGTCGCCGTCGGTCCTGTAGGTGAAAGTCATGTTGACCGCGTCATGGTAACAGGTTTCCAGCGGCTGATAGGCGTAGCCGCCGAAATGAGCCGGCATCCGGTAACACTTATCGTTTTCAAATTTGAACATGGCGATTTTCCTCTCCGTCTTCGCTGCGTGATTAGTAGCCGATATTTCCTTTGCGGCGCTCGCGAGCGACATTTAGAAGAAACGCGTCGTTTTCTTTTTGGGCTTCATAAGCGAAACAGTATCTGGCGCCAAATAAATCCTCGTCTCCGCCGAATATTACTCTGTCGTTGTTAACCACGCCGTTCAAGATGCGGCTGGCTGACTGGCGCGGTGTCTGCGCGGTTTCAGGTGCCTGGCCTTTCTTTCCCTCAAATGATTCGTCCCATATCGCGGTTGCCACGGTTCCCGGCGTCGCGGAGGAGATTTTGACGTTGTCGTCCCAGTATTCGGTGCGCAAGGCGATCGACAGGGCGTTGAGGGCCGCTTTTGTGGCGGAATAGCGCGTTTGGCACGCCATCGGCGAAAAGGCGATCCCGGATATGATGTTGACGATTTGACCGCCGCCCTGTTTGACCATGATGGGCAGCACGGCGCGCATGCCGTACAGTGCGCTGTAGAAATTCAGGTCAAAAGCGGTTTTCCAGTCCGTGTTGGTCATGTCGGCAAACCATCCCATGAACCCGGCGCCCGCATTGTTGAACAACAGGTCGAATTGGCCGCCGAAAAACTCGGTCGCTCCGGCGATCATTTTTTGAACGTTCTCTTCGACAGTGACATCGCACAATATGCCCCTGACGCGGTCGCCGTGCTGTTCCTTGAGCCTGCCCTCGTGCTTTTTCAGATTGTCCTGGTTGATGTCCGCCATCACGACTCTTGCGGCTTTGCTTTCGAGAAGCTCCTCCGCCAGCGCGAGTCCTATGCCGGATGCCGCGCCCGTCACGAGTGCGGTTTTTCCATTGAAGTACTCCCGATTGTAATCCATGTTCATTCCCCTTCCCATACGCTATATTTTTTCTAAAACCCCGGTTAAAAAATCACACACCCTGTAAAACGAGGACAGCGACATTCTCTCGTCCGGGCTGTGCGCCCCCTCGATGTCCGGGCCGATAGCAATCATGTCGGAGTCAGGCATTTTATAATTTTCACAAGCCCTCTTCATTTCTCATCTTGTGCCGTTATGTTTGATTTCATCAGCGTGTAACGTATATAATCCGGCTGCGAGCAGCGGCGGACCAGCATATAAGAAAATGGCTTAGTTATAATAGTGGCGTATATGGTAATCAAGACGGTAAATTGATAAAAACTCATGAGCGATATGCCGAACAATTTCATTATTGCCCATAACGCTAAAGCTGAAAAACCCATCAGGAAAATACAAACAAAACATATAAGCATAACTGTTCTTACCGGCATCCATGTAAATCGTTTATCCGCGACCGCCTCTCCCGTTTCCGCGGCTCCGGATGCGAGGATGGCTGTTTTCATTGCCTTTATAACGCCGTTTGTGACAAGAATCCCGGCGATGAGCCCAAACACAAGCCCGCTGATGGGGATGCTTTGCAAGGATGTCGGGTAGATAATTACCTCGCTGCCCGAGCCGGTAACAACACCTCCCAATGCCGTGCCGATTATGAAGTTTATTGCGATGTTTCCGGTAACGCCTCCATACATTTCTTTGAAAACGCTGATTTTCGGCAATGGGTTTTTGACAGGTTTCCCATCGTTTTGAATCCCCGCGCCTGTGGCTCCCACCATGGCCCAATCCGGCTGCACATAACGGAAAGTAATATATTCGGTGATTTTAACGCTTAATATCGTGGCATAAACGAGCTTATACACAGTCCATGGCACAAAAGCTATAGACTGTATACCGAAAAACCACAGCATAACCGCGTTGACACCTACGGTCAGCGCTCCAAATACGAAGGCGTAAATTACGCCAAGCGCAAGCGGATTCTTCGGTAGCATTTGCATTAAACTGCTTACCGGCACTTGCGCGGGCATTCTCCCCTTAGCCCGTAATTTTTTCAGGCTGGTATATACGATGCACATATCAATGATTGTCGTGATAATCCCGCAATAGAGCGAATCCCATAAGACACCTTGAAATGTAACTCCATTCGGCCAGTTAAACAGAAATACAACGCCCAGATTGATCACGACCGTTATAGCGATCGCTTTGACATTATCCACGTATGGCAGGTTTGCGTTTCTCATTTTTCGCAGTCCCCCCTACTTATTTGGCTGAATCCAAAGTGCTTCCTTCGGCTGCCGCCGCCAGCAGCGCGGCAAGGGTGCCGGTCAGATCCTCAATGCGGTAGGGTTTTGTGATAAAACCGCTTGCTCCTGCGTCATATACGGCTTTTTCGTATTCCTTCCCCTTGAGCGCAGTAAGGAACACGATGGGAATATCTTCTTTTTCCCGTAGCTCCCGGCAAAAATCGAGTCCGCTCCCATCCTTCAAATCTATGTCAACTACTGCGGCATGGAAAACGACGCCTTTTATCAGTGCTCGCGCATCGCGTATGTTCTGCGCGGGCAGGACGTGGTATCCCTCGCGTTCCAGCACCCGCGTGTTCAGCCGCAGCATATTCAATTCACCATCTATCAGCAGAATCGCTTTTCGTCTGGGCATGGCGCTTGCTCCTTGCACATTAATAAAAACAGAAGTCTTTGACAGACTTCTTTGAGGTGGTTGCGTATTCATTTTACCATGCCGGAAGCAAAAAACCGCGAAGGTTACGAAATCCTCACATTACATGGATAGAAACTGCGAGTATTCACACTCGCAGCATAGTACCTCATCAAGCTAGGTTTTGGAGTGATTCGCTGAGGGATTTTGCCGTCAGGCGAGGCGAATTCCCGAAGGAATAATTGCTTTATTTCAAGGGAATTCAACGAAGCATGGCGGTGAAAGACCCAGTGGAGCACTCTAAGTTCTAGCTTGATGAGGTACTAGTTTCTTCATTCTAACGTTGGCTCAAAACAGTACCCTTCACCACGCGAAACGGATATGGAATACCCGGAGCCGGCCAGCTTACTCCTCACATTCGACAAGTGTTTTCTCATCGCGCGGTCGTCTCCCGCCATCGGCTGATTCCATATCGTTTCGTACAGATGCTCCTTAGGCAATAGTTTCCCCTCGTTTTGCGCCAGCATGAGCAACAGCGCAAATTCCTTCTGCGTGAGCAGCAAGTCCTCGCCGGACAAATATGCCCTGCCCGTCAATGTATCCAGCTTTAGCAGCCCCTTCGTCACTTCGCGGCCGTGCGTTTTTACCATCTCCGCCCGGCGAAGCAGCGCCGCGATACGGGCGCACAATTCTTCGTTGCGGAATGGTTTTGTCATGTAGTCGTCTCCGCCGCCGAGCAAGCCCTTCACTATATCCGCTTCCTCCCGCTTGCTTGTCAGCATCAGTATGGGGACATCGGTGACGGCGCGGATTTCCGGCACAAAATCGAGTCCGTTCCCGTCCGGTAAAAGGATGTCCAATAAAATCAAGTCAAATGGCTTACTCAGCATCTCCCGCGCTTTAGACAGGCTTTCCGCGCTGATTGTCTCAATTCCGTGCCGCGCAAGATTTGTCCTGTTCAAAAACAACATGCCGGGGTCGTCTTCTATCATAAAAACCACGGGTTTTTTATCGCTCATTCCTCATTATCTCCTTCCGTTGATTCTCCTTCTTCCGGGATTGTGAACCATATCCTCGTACCTTTACCAGGTTCGCTCGCGGCGCCAATCTCACCGCCGTGGGCTTCCACTATCTTTCTGCTGATATACAGCCCCAGCCCGTTGCCCTTTACGTCGCCCCTCATTTCCGGATAGCGCGTAAAAAGCGTGGTCAATGTATCGGGAGCCATGCCCGCGCCGGTATCGGCTACGCTGAATCTGACCATGCCGTTTTCATTTTCGGCAGCAAGCGTGATATCACCGTCCTCCGTGTATTTACAGGCATTGGAAACAAGATTCACAAGAATTTGCTGCACGCGCTCGCGGTCGGCATAGACATAAATATCCCGGTCAAGGCTTGCTATCAGCCGGTTTCGCGCTCCGCCCCACATGGGGAAGTAAATCTTTTGAATCCGGTCGAATAGTTCTTCCACTAGAATGCGCTCTTTTTTAAGCGTTAAGTGTCCCGCCTCGATTGCTGTCATGTCCAAAAGCTGGCTCACCAGTCTGTCCATGCGTTCGGCCTCGCTCTCCACCCAGCGTGCACTGTCACGCAGGTCGGCAATCGCAGGCTGTTCGTCGTCGAGCATGTCTTGCAGCAATTGTGCGATGCCGAATATGGCGGAAATAGGCATCCTGAGTTCATGTGAAAGCTCGCCCAAAAACTCGCTTTTCGCAGTACTCAGCCTCCGCTCTGTCTCGGCCTCCAGCCGGGAGAGATGCTCCTTTTCCTTCGCCGCAGCAATCTCCCGAATGGTAGCGCGGAACATGACGGCCATTTGGAAGAACAAAAAAACCAGCAGCGCATACTCGATCATAGTTCGACCGGACACGTTGCCTATAGCAGGCGCGGCCGGCGAAACTGCGGGAATCACGTTATAAAAAATAATGTCGTACAGCGCGCCGAACAAAAAAACACCCGTGCCGGCAAGCAAGGCAAGCTGTTCGATATCGGGCTTTCGCAGCTTTACGCACAGCCGGAAAATTAAATATATAAGCGCAAACGCAATAAAGGCATAGATATAGGGCAGAACCTCCGGCATGTATGCCGCATCAATAAAAACATACACGCAGGCAAACGCCGCGCATATAGCGGTCATTACACGGAGGAACCATTTTTGGATTACGCCGGGCAGCAATGTTTCCAGTGCAATGCAAACAAGCAGCATCCCTAAAGGATGGGTCAGGTAATATAATCGGCTTATCGTATACCGGGATAGCGGCAGCAGCGACGACAGGATCCAGGGGTGGACAAAGCCCGTTCGGATAAACCACACGAGGCAAAAAACCGCAAACAACAGGTTCTCCCGGGAAAAATGCCGCATGGAACATAATACGAGATGAGTCAGGCAAAGTGCGAGAAAGCACCCCATCACGATGGCGGGGATGGTATTTTGCTTGGTATACATTTCGCGGACGGCTTCCGGCATCCCTATGACAATGTCGGCATAATTGTATATTGACACCCCCGTATAATTGGACGTTTGCTGCAATATCTCAATTACGCCGTCCCGCGTGTCCACCGTATAGTATATAAGCCGTCTGCCCGGAACGGACCGTGCCGCGTCGCTTGCCGGTATGCCCACGTTTTCGACAAGCTGCCCGTTGAGATATATATTTGTAGCAAATCCGGCGTTCCACATCATCAGGCCGTAGGTTCCGGCAGGCACATAGATGCGCAGGCGGATGGTACTGTATAATACTGAATCCGCATGTGTGCCTACTAAGATTTCATCCCGCCTCATCTCAAATTCGTCCGGTGTTAAGAGGGCGTTCGGGATATACTCCATCGCACCAAAAAGATCATAACTGCCGGAGGAAAAGACGGCGTTCCGCAAATCGCGTGTGCCGTCGTCGGAAGGCACGTGTCTGACCGTTTCGTCCGCCCACTGCCAAAGCGTTCCGCAAGCGAGGAAGATGAGAAGCAGGATGATGATAAATATAGTGTCTTGCTTTGTTTTCACGGGTTCACCACCGATCTATAAGGCATGTTATTACTGCGTGGACATTTGCGTATTGTCCGGAAGTATATGGATAGAATAGTCGAAAAAACGACGGAGCGCAAGAAGAATCGCGGCTTTTTTGATTGCGTGCGGCATCGCGCTCCGGCGCGTCCGGGAATATATTCAGTATGCGCTTCACATTGTCTTTCGCCTTTAGCAGTTCAATGTTCTCGCCCCTCAGTTCCTTGTAGCCGCGATACAGGGTCTTCCTCTCTGATTCGAGCGTGGTCCATTCCTGTTTGAGCGCGTTCATCGGCTGTAGCTTTTTGTTTTTGTGAATAGTCAACACTTATATGGACAGTTTTTTACCGAACCCAAAACCCCTCAAAGCAATCACACAAAACAGTTCCGTTTTTCACTGTCTAGTCTGAAGGTAGCAAGCCAATTCTGATTCCGTACCTTCCGTATTGCATCGCACCCTCCCATCCGGCTACGCCGCTGATTCTGCCACGAACAACCCGGCTGCCAATGTAATGAAGGTAGGTTTTCTTAACCTACCTTCATAGTATAATCGCTCAGATGAATTGTTTTATGTGATTGAAGGTTCATTTGCGATTGAGTTTGAAGATGGGTTGGTGTCGCTGAGCCAAGGCGATCTGATTGTCGTTCCTAAAGGGACGCTGCATCGCCCCGTATGCACGGAGCTTGTGAAATGTTTGCTTATTGAAATCGATGGAACATTGAACGCCGACAATACCGGCGGCACTTACACAAAAGGCAAGTCAACATGACACAGCAAGAAATTATCGACTTATCATGGTGATGGTATTACCAACCTCGTCCATTGCTGTTGCATCGCTTGCTTTCATACGCCCAATGCGCGAACATTAACCACTTTGTTGTTTCAAATAACGTCCGCCGTTCGCCGTTATTGCGCAGCACGTTTTTGCAACGCAACTCAAAATTGTCAAAATATTAATACAGTACCATTATCCGAATAAGCCAGATCATCGCCATCAACAAAAGCTGCGACATCGATCCAGCTTTCAATGAGCTTTATATCCTCAAAAGACAATGTGCCGGTATTCCTGAAAGCTTCAGGAATACCGGTATGTTCATAAAAAACCTTTGAAATTTGATTCTTTTCAATAGCAATCAGCTCTGCATAAACTATTGCATCGTTGTAGCCTGCCACAACCAAGGGCTCATTCTCAGCAAACTCTAGCCATTTCTCTGCCGGGATTGAGGAATACGCACCGGTCAAATCCTCGAATACTGTCCAATCTTCATTCTGGTACACATACAAAGCGATACCTTTCCACTTCCCGCCGATACAAGCAACGCTAACTGCTTTCGAATAGCTCGTTTCTATGGATTCTATCGGCTTCCCGTTGGTCCAGTTGCATAATCTGTCTATAGCCTCGTCTTTTTGAACTTTTATTCTGAAATAGCTCGGATTCACAAAGTAGCCCTCACTGGCGTCAATGGTTTGCATAGTCTCACGGAACATAGGGTGACGCCTTTTTGTTCGATTTTAGTTGTAACACAGGATCACTAAGGGGACATTCTTGTTGTGGATTTTAATCTGAAGCGCAATCGCACAGCAAGAACGTCCTCAGATGTACCTTTGCCCTTATCTAAAAGAGCCTAGTCTCAGGTCGATAGCTGAACCATGCCCACCAATCTTGATTCGGACTCTATGTAATAGAGCCGGTTGTTATCCACTGATATTGTTAAGGGTATTACATCATCTGAAGTCTTATACACTATCTCGCCTGCCGCGTTAAATACCATAAAACGATATGCGCTGCCGTCATCGCTGTCAAAAGCAACTGTTATGTAACCATTATGTAGCTGAATGCTCTGCACGTTTGCAACAGCATTGATGGGGTTAGCATCTCCGGTGCGATGGAGTGTATATCTATTCACACCGGATATCCCAGGTTCAATAGATTGTATCATGTAGTATACTTTTCCATTTAAGACCTGATTTACAACCACATTTTCTCCGAGGTTTCCGGTCAAGGGTGTCGCTACGCCGCCGGCTAATGGAATGCTGTAGATGCGATGGTCAGATTCATCAACATAAAAAATCCTATTGTTTTCAATCAAAAAGCTTTTAACATTGGCATCAATGACTCTGGTCGTGCTGTTGGTCGCAATGTTGACTCGATATATACCCATCTTGCTATTTATGGATGCCATAGAGCTGCTGTCCGATGCAATACTGTATGCAAGGAGGTAAATATCGCCATCTATCAAGTATAAGCTGCGGCATTCGCTGCCACCAGAGGCATATTTGCTTGCGCTCCAATCGCCGCCATAAAGATAGCTAGCGTCACTAACATTAACGGGGGCGCCATCGCCCTGCCTGATAAACAAATTGTTGCCTGTCGGAGGGCTGTTTTGATGCTCCACCATAACAGCAATGTCGCCGAAGTATTCCCAATACGGAGCAATTTCATCCCAAGTACCATCGTTATTTAGACGCACTGTACCTTCGATGGCTAATTCTCCCCCGGTTCTTGGGAGATAGTTAAGGTAGACTTGACTATTCCGGGAATAAAAATAAACATTCATATTAGATATGTATGTGTCGGGAAGCCGGTATATGACGCTGCTTTCATCGGGAGTTGCAGTACGACCTTGATTTATCTCGTTGTTGTCCCCTCTGATATAGTACAAACCATCTTTCACGAAAAACTGAATATTTGCATTCGTACCATCTACTGAAGGCGAAGGTACTGATATATTCAATCTGGATACAGGTGGATTAGTGGAATTGATTGCGAAACCATCAATGTTGCTGAATGAGTAGCTCCAACCAAATTCATCCACTGCAAATCTCCATGTCAGCGGGAAATAGGTCACATCTCTGAACAATAGCAACGGGTATTCCTCATTCAAGTTGTCAATCTGCTTACCATTCACGCGCACAGGAGAATTGGCAATTGTAGCAGTATAGGATTGGTTGTTAGCGCTGCTTACTCTGTAGTCCCTATATATGCCGGATATGCCTGTATTGACAATATCCAGACCTGCCAAGCTGCTCCAATTGGCTTGCACTCCCAAATATCGGCAGTCGAAATATGTCATTGGGAAATAGGTGATGTCTTTGTAAACAATGAGTGGATATTCCCGGTGAGACGAATCCACTTGTGTACCGTTGAATGTCACTTGAAATGGCGGCAAAGTGACTTGAACGCTCTGTGATGATGCTAAAGCAGCCGTAGTGACAAGGGTTGACAAAATCAAGGTGATAACAAGCACTGTAATAAGCTTTTTCATTGATAGACTCTCCTTTAAAATATGGTGATTGCATACAAAAACGCAAAATCTCTGTGCTATTTGATGTTAGCTCCCATAGCCGCAGAAGTACGGTACTGCAATGGAACGCATTCCCAGTATACCACATCCACCCTCCATTTGCAAAAAAACCTTGACATCGTCAGTCTATGTGTGTTAGACTGCCAACAGTCTAAAGCATATAGATTGGAGCGCATGGCATGGCTAAGAGTATAAACCTTACCGCTGCGGAAGAAAAGCTCGCCAATTTGATATGGCGGGAAGCTCCGCTGACATCGCCGGAACTGGTCGAGTTTGCGGATAAGGAAATGGACTGGAAGAAATCAACCACCTATACAGTGTTGAAGAAACTCTGAGACAAGGGCGTGTTAAGGAACGAAAATGCCAATGTGTCCGTGATGCTTACTCAAGACGAGCTAATTTCCCACCAAAGCCGGCATTTTGTCGAGGACACGTTCGGCGGGTCGTTGCCGAAATTTATCACCTCGTTTTTCGGAGGGAAAAAGCTGTCAGAGGAACAAGCTGCGCAGCTTCGCAGTCTTATAGAGGAACACCTGCCTGCCCCCAAGCCATCGGATGGACAGGAAATGCAGGGTGAGAAGGGGAGCGATGACAATGGATAGTGTGTTCCTAACAGTTTTGAATATGAGCCTGACAGGAGCGTTCGTCATTGCAGCGGTGTGCATTGCTCGTTTGCCACTCCAAAAAGCTCCGAAGATAATTTCCTACTGCTTGTGGATTGTAGTGGCTTTCCGTTTGGTTTGCCCATTCTCCATCGAGAGCGCAGTCAGCCTTGTTCCATTTAACGCCGAAACCATACCTCCGGCACTCGTAGCGGAGCATATCAATAGCATTGATTCCAGCATACCTGCCATTGACGGGCCTATCAATGATTTCATCGGTCAAATGCATCAAGAAAACAGGGGCGACGCATATGGGAACTGGTGGA
>Ga0099364_10014405_pt1 | contig 10526 bp, 8 predicted proteins | sample TergutTh196P3_FD_73070 | JGI IMG/M metagenome (GOLD analysis project Ga0099364, IMG submission 73070) | Microcerotermes parvus P3 segment gut microbial communities from Pointe-Noire, Republic of the Congo - Th196 P3 | ecosystem: Host-associated > Arthropoda: Insects > Digestive system > Gut ...
CCTGGAGCCCGGCTCGGCTGGGTGATTGGGCGGATTATAGGGCAAAGCATATGACGTGCGCGATGAAGGGTACGGAGCTATGCGATTTGTCGAAATGGGGGTTCGGGGTCTCCCCGGCGCGTTTGCTTCTTTGCGCGAGCAAAGAAGAGCCTCCGCGGCTTGAGCGGTGAAAAATAACCGAAGATGAAATCGTATTGAAAACCACCCCGTCAGGCTACGCCTGCCACCCCTCCAAGGAGGGGAATTACGGGACGTCGAGGACGCCGCCCCCTACGGCCTTCGGCAGGATTTAAGTTTTAGGATTTAGGGTAGGGCGGGGGCAAGCCCCCGCCCTACAGGCAAACCCCTATGAATTATAAATTTCATTTAATATTCCACCTTTACCGGCATCCCTGTTTCCATCGACTTGTTGCAGGCGAGGCAGAACGCCACGCTTCTCCATGCGTCAGCGTATGGTGAGCGTATTTTTGACGCGTCCCCGGAGATTGCGGCTTCGATAAATGTCCTGTCGCACTCAAAACCGTAGTCATTGCTTGAATTTACCGTAACGCCTGATTCGCCTGCGGCAATGCGCTGCATCCCATCGCCCGAAACCACGCCGCCGAGGTTTTCAGCGTCACTGCCGCCCTGTCCGTAAACTGTCACATCAGTGATAAGGCGGTAATCCATGCGTGCTTCGCGCCCGCCGAAGGTCATCTTGGAATCCCACGCGGAAGCCGCAAGTGAGTAACAGCCCGTTACCATCGTGCAGGTTATGCCGCTTTTGAAGGCAATCAGCGTGGTGGACATATCATCCGTGAAATAGCCCGGCCATTCCTCCTGCGTGACATAGCCGCGCGAAGGCACGGAATATACGGTGTCCGGTTCATCCTCCAGCAAATAGCGCAGCATATCCATCTGGTGGATCGTCTGCTCCGCGAGCTGCCCGCCTGATGTGAATTTATTGCGCCACCACGGCACCTCCGGCACCCCGCCCACGCGGGACGCCGCCACGTGCAGTACACGGTTGTTTTTGATGAACTCCTTGGCGGGTATATTGATGTCATCGTATCTGCATTGGAAGCCCGATGCCGCAATAAGCCCCTTGTCCTCTACTTGGCGGACAAGCTCGCGCGCAAGGCCCGCGTCCAGTGCCAGCGGCTTCTCCACAAAAAACGGGATGCCGCGCCGTATTGTTTCAAACTCGATCTCCCCGTGGCAGGTTGGCGGCACGCAAATAAAAACTATATCGGGCTTCACCTCGTCGTACATAGTTTTAAAGCATGAATACGCCTTGCCGCCCCCTGCCTTTTCGGCAAAGCCCTCCGCGCGGGAAAGCGTTACATCGCAAAAACCCGCAAGCTCTATATCATCCATGCGAATAAAATGCTCCAGATGATATCCGCCGATGCCGCCGCATCCGATCAGCGCCAGTTTTTTCATACCTCGCCCATACCTTTCTCGTGCAGTTTAATATGATAGTAAAACATCCATCGCGTTTGAGATTTCTTTGTAGTAATCCGTATAGCTTTGGCCCGGGTCGCTTTTGAAAACCTCAGCGGTTAGGTAACCGTCAAACCCCGCATCCCTAAGCGCGGGGATTACGGCCTTCCAGTTTACATCGCCTTTGAACAGGTCCACGAACTCGCCGCCGCCGTTAAGCCCGCCGAAATCTTTACTCGCGCGCAGAAAATCCTTCACATGGACCAGCTTAATGCGCCCGTCCAAAATCTCAATCCAATGCTCCGCCCATGAAAACGCGATTACATTGCCGCAGTCAAAATACGCGCCGATATACGGGCTGTCCGCGTGGTCGATCATGACCGACATATCATATGCCGACATGAAAAAACCGTTCCATACGTTTTCTGTGCATACGTAAATTTCCGCCGCCTCGATCTCAGCTTTCAGCTCCTGCAGCGTCGTCAGCGACGCTTCGTATGCCTTCGCGATGGATTTATGTTTGCTTATCCCGTCCGGCACGACCAAAACGCCCGCCGCCCCCAGCGCCTTTGCCGCCTTAATCTGCGCCCTGATTACATTCTTGGACATCTCCCGCTCGCCTTCGTCAGCCGCGCCCATGCTGTATTTCCACAGCATAGAGGTGGACACGCTCACAACAGGCAGCGCGTGTTTTTGTGAGAGCGCCGCGATTTCCTCCAGCTGCGCGGCCGTGGTTTCTAAGCCCAGCGAATGTGCGGAGTGCCCGGCGTCGTCCACATTCAGCTCAATGCCGCCGAAGCCCGCGTCCTTGACCTGCCGGAACATTTCATCAAAGCCGACTGCGCTGTCTACTGTCCAGGCGTTCAATGCTTTTTTCATATAAGTTAACCCTTTCGCAATTCGCAGATTAAATTTTCCCTGCCGTCCAGAAAATCGCGTTGTGCAGGATCTTTCTAAAAGCCGGATTTGCGTATACCCGGTTATCATGCCCCGATGCAAAGCTGAAAACGCGGCTGCCCTTGTACTCCCGAACCCAGGCAATATTTTTAATGCTGGTTTCGTTGTCTGTTGTGATGAGTATATGGTTGCCCGGCTCTTCCGGCTCTCCGAGGATATATGTTTCGTCGATCAGCGAAAAATCCCCGACACCGGCGGTTATGGGATGCGATGTGTCCACGATTTTCGCGTCTACCTTTTGGTTTTGGGTATACTTGAAAATGCCGCCCCCTCCCCTATTGCCAAGCCCGCAAACCTGCGTATAGAGCGGCAAATCGCGAAACGACAGCAAGGCATGGTGCAAAATTATAATCCCCTGCCCGTCCTTGCCGAGGCCTTCTTTCAGGTATTTGTCCAGCGGGCTGTCTTCCTTTGGCAGGGGGATGTTCATGTTATAGTAAATTACCGTGTCGTACTTTTCGTTGTTGCCGTCCCCGTCCCGCACAAACAGGTCGAGGGGCTGCGGGTAGCACTCACAGCCGTCGAAGGATTCCAGCATTTTTTGGAAGCCTATGACGTCGTAGGGGTGGTTTTCCAGGAGTACGGCGACTTTTAGTTTGTCTTTCATATATAATCATCCTTTCGAATTAAGAAAGACGGCGCCGCGAACACATCGCGGCGCCTGGGGGCCATTCGGCTTATTTGTATACCTGCGCCCGCAGTTCCTGTAGATAATCCAAGGTCTTTTCGGTTTCGTATGCCCAGTCGATTTCCTCCGCGCCGTTGGTTGGCTTCCACGGGCAGGCGCTTGTAACGCCCTTGTCGTAGCCGGCCTCGCGCAGGACCTCAAAGAAGCGGCGCATGGATTTGTGGTGCGCGTCCCCGCCGACATTCGGCTGTGCTTTTTCGCCGCCGATGTGCGCGTTTACACAAAGCTCCGGCGCTTTAAGTATCACGTCAAAGGTCTGGTCAAGATGGGCGAAATATTCCATGTCCGCCATGATCTTGATGGATTTGCGGCCGCATTCTTTGATGAAATCCAGCCCGTCTGCATATTTGGGGAACAGCGTGTATGTTTTTCCGATAGGCTCCAGCGCGACCTCAAGGCCGTATTTTTCGGCGGCATCCGCCATAAGGTTTACGGAGTCAATCGCCTGGTCCATCGCCCTGCTGCGGGAGAAGCCTTCGGGGCAGCCGAAATGCCCGCCGTAGCAGCCGACATACTTTACGCCCAGCTCCGCCAAGCGGCGCATCTCAATTTCCAGCACAAACGCGACATACTCTTTGTTGTACTTGGGGCCGCACGCGTAAGAGCTAGGCAAGAGATGGCTGCTGCTGAGTACGGGGATGCCGGTATTAACATAAGTGTCCTTCATCTCGTCCCAGCGGTCTTCGCCGAGTTCAATCGCACAGTGGATATGCGCCGGGATCTCCAGATAATCCCATCTTTTGCTTAGTTTGTCGATCGGCGCGGCGTCCGGTAAAATGCCAAAGGTAAATTGCTTGCCCATACAGTTGCCTCCCTGGTTTTATTTGGAAGATGCTAGTACAAGTATACCACAACTTTCATGGAAATACCATAATAAAATAACAGGCTAATCCAAGCGCGCCAGAACACGCATAACGGAAACCACGTATTTGCGCAGCTCGACAGTCATGTTCTTGCATATCATCGCCCAGGACATACCCTCGTCCATACTGCGCTTTACGAAATCCGCGGTAAAGTCGTTCATGTCGGTGAATATGTTCACCTTGCAAATGCCCTCGGCAATGGACTGCTTTAAAACATCGTTGGGGATACCTGAGCCGCCGTGCAGTACCAGCGGGACATCCACAACCGACCTGATTGCGCGCAGGCGGTCCATCTCGATTTTCGGTGTGCCGGTGTAATGGCCGTGGGCGTTGCCGATTGCGACGGCAAGCGCGTCCACGCCGGTGCGCTCTACGAATTCTTTTGCTTCCTCGGGCTTCGTAAGGTTGTCTTGTTTTACTTCCACGTGCTTTTCAAATCCGAGGAAGCCCATCTCGCCTTCAACGGAAACGCCCATGGCATGGGATATTTTTACGATTTCGGCGGTGTTTTTGATGTTCTCCTCAAACGGAAGGGCGGAGCCGTCATACATAACGGAGCTGAAGCCCAGGCGCAGCGCCCTCATCACCCCGGCGAAATCCCTGCCGTGGTCAAGGTGAAGCGCAACGGGTACGGATACGCGCCCCGCCAGGTCAATTAAAAAGTTCGAGATATTCGCGGGGATATGCCAATCCAGGAAAGGCATCCCCAGCATTACGGGCAGCCCCAGTTCCTCGGCGCCCAAGACGATTGCCTCTGCGTACTCCACCCCGATTACGTTAAACATCGGGACAGCGCGTTTTTCGGCCTGTGCCTGATCCAGAATTTCCTTCAGCGTTGCAAGTGGCATTGTGATTCCTCCTGTTTTGATTCTTATATATACAAATATCCGTTTAAGAAATAGACAAAAAATCGAACAAAAGCTTTCGTTTATGGGTTTTGTGAAGATTTTTTGTCCTCATTTCTAACGGATATTAGTATTACTTATACAAAACGCCGGTAAGGGCGTCAAGTAACCTCTGTACATTTTCGCATATCCAGCATACCATATAATGCAAAAAAATGACAGGGGTAAAGCAATATTATAGCATATGATACGATAATTTCGGCGCCGCGGCGCAAATCATTGGCGATGATGTATTGCAAATACGCACAGCGGTTGTTATACTTGTATTTATTATGCTATCTTTCCCCCCGCGCGCATACCAATTATATATAATGGGTTTGTATTGCGGAGGGGGTGCGCGCAATGGGTTGGCTGAAAACGGCGGCCGCGGCTGTCTGCCTGGCGCTGCTTATATTGGCGGTCAGGTCCGCTGTTCATGTAGCGGGGCTTGTCCCTGCCATGTCGGATATGGAAAACCTGCCGGTTATTATAATTGACGCAGGCCACGGCGGCATGGACGGCGGGGCGCAGGGGCCGGGCGGGATCGTGGAAAAGGACATCAACCTTGCTATTTCGCTGACTTTGCGGGATATGTTTGCGGTAAGCGGCTTTGAAGTAGTCATGACACGGGAAACAGACACCAGCATACACGATGAGGATGTCACGGGGGTAAGGCGGCAGAAGACCTCCGATATGCGCAACAGGCTGGAAATTGTCAGCAGCCATCCGGGCGCGGTGTTTGTCAGCATCCACCAAAACAAGTTCCAAGGCAAAAGCTCGCGGGGGGCGCAGATGTTTTACAGCCCCAACAACCCCGAAAGCGAACGCCTCGCGCAGATTTTACAGGAACGCTTCGCCTCGTCACTTCAGCCGGGGAATACGCGGCAGATAAAAAAGGCGGGCAAGGACCTCTTCCTTATGTACAACGCCGAATGCCCCGCCGTGCTGATCGAATGCGGCTTCCTTTCAAACCCGGAGGAGGCGCGGATGCTCACCGAGCCGGAGTATCAAAACAAGGTCGCGTTTACAGTCTTTGCGTCAGTTATGGCTTTTTTAGACGCGGGGGCGGATGCGGTATAGTAAAAACAGCAAAGGAAAATAAAAATGCCGAAAGTAAAAACTATGTACGCCTGTTCCGAATGCGGCTACGAAACCCCGCGCTGGTACGGCAAATGCCCTGACTGCGGCGCGTGGAACAGCTTGAATGAATACATAAAACAGCCGGAGAGGGCCGTGTCCGCGAAGGCGCTGCCATTATCGCCGTCCGGGGACATCTCCTCGTATATTACCGCAATATCCCAAGTGGATGAGCGCCGTGAGATACGCCGCGATACCGGTATGCCGGAGCTTAACCGTGTGCTTGGCGGCGGTGCCGTGGACGGTTCGGCAGTGCTGCTGAGCGGCGACCCCGGCATAGGCAAATCGACCTTGCTTTTGCAGATATGTATGACGCTGTGCGAAAGCTGTAGGGTACTTTACGCGGCGGGCGAGGAAAGCCCGCGCCAAATAAAGCTGCGGGCCTCCAGGATCGGGCTGGACAGCGATAACCTTTTTATCGCGGATATCACGGACATTGAGAATGTGGTCCACGCGGTGCGGCATATACAGCCTGATGTTGTCATGGTGGATTCAATACAGTCGATGAACCACGCGTCGGTTTCTTCCTCAAGCGGCAGTGTAACGCAGGTGCGCGAATGTGCGCAGGTTTTGATCCACCTGGCAAAGGGCAGCGGCATACCTGTCTTTATCGTGGGCCATGTCAATAAAGACGGCGGCATCGCGGGGCCAAAGGTGCTTGAGCATATGGTGGATGTTGTGCTTACTTTTGAGGGGGAGCGCCATTCCTCCTACCGTATCCTCCGCGCGGTGAAAAACCGCTTCGGCTCTACCAATGAGATCGGCGTGTTTGAGATGGGCGAAAAGGGCCTTGCCGACGTGGACAACCCGTCGCTGATGCTGCTTTCCGGGCGGCCTTCCGGGGTTTCGGGTACTTGCGTCGCCTGCGTGATGGAGGGAAGCCGCCCGATTTTGGCAGAAGTCCAGGCGCTGGTGAGCAAAACCTCCTTCGGCACGCCCCGCCGTGTATCCACCGGCTTTGATTTCGGGCGCTCGGCGCTGCTTGTCGCGGTGCTTGAGAAGCGGGCGAATTATTTCTTCGGGAATTTAGACGCCTACATAAATATTATCGGCGGCCTTCGCCTGGACGAGCCGGGGGCGGACCTCCCTGTTGCGCTGGCGCTGGTTTCCAATCTGCTGGACCATCCCGTGCCGGAGGACCTGGCGGCTTTCGGGGAGGTTGGGCTTGCGGGGGAGGTCCGCGCCGTGAGCCACGCCCAGCAGCGCATCAACGAGTGCGCGCGTTTGGGCTTTACGCGCATTATTGTCCCGTCCGCCGGCGCGAAAAACCTAATCGCCCCGCATGGCACATCACTGCTGCCCGTCAGCAGGGTTGCACAGGCTATCGCCAAAATTCAGGGTAAAAGCTAGGGTCGGGGTTTGTGTACATACCGTGATAGCCGGAACCGGGCACGCCCGCCTCGAAGTAGCCGCATTTTTCGTGCAGTGACTGTGAAAGGCTTGTGACACGGTTAAGCGCGCAGTATCCGTCCTGCTGGTGCCTGCACTGTTTATCGCATATTATCATATTCATAGCCAAAAATCAGAGCGTAGCCGTGTAGAGGCTGCGCTTTTCTCCTTTTATTTTTTTAATTTCGCGGTTGGCGTATACTCTGTACCTACGATATGCCCGTTTCTCGTTTTTGTTTTGCACAGCCCACCCGCTCAAGCCGCGGGGGCTTTTCTTTTGCTTGTGCAAAAGAAACAAAACACACCGGGGGACACCCCCGGCCCCCGCTCCGACAAATCGCATAGCTTCGTACCCTTCATCGCGCACGTCATATGCATAGTTCTATAATCCGCCCAATCGCTCAGCCGAGCCGGGCTCCAGGGCTAGAACGCGAAAAAAGGAATTAGGAATAAAAGATATCAAAGACTTTTTCCGCTGTTATTACGTGCGCGGGCGCTTCCGGGCGTCGCTCCCTACTCTTGCCCGTTCTTGCTTGCCTTTGTAGATTTGTGTCCATCAAAGCTACAGTGCTAACTGAAGGTTTGCAAGCGGGGAAAAATTCGTTTTCTCTTTTTCTTTATATCTTTTTCCCCGCGCCCAGCATTTGAGCCTCGCAAGGCGAAAGCGGAAGGCAGATGTATTTTATTGATTGCTCTTTACTTGCCGTACTGGCAAGTGTGGCTTCTACAGCCTCTGCGGGGGGTCGCGGGGGTTCTTAGGGGGCGAGCGGGGGCAGCGGCCCCCAGCCCCCTAAGCCGCGTTTTTCTTTGTTACTTTCTTTTTGGCGGCGCAAAAAGAAAGTAAATAATCGCGTGCGGAGCGCGCTGCTCAAACCACGAAACTTGCATTGATTTCCGGATTCATAAATTACTCCCCGCTAATCTCCGACCACTCACCCAAGGCACTGCCCAACTCCAGCCGCTTTTCCTCAAGCTGTGTATATTTTTCGCGGAACACTATAAAATCGGATGCTATATCCGGGTCGGCAATTTCGTTTTCCAGCGCCCAAACCGCGGCTTCAAGTTCTTCAATGCGCTTTTCCAGCGCGCTTATACGGGCGCGCCCGGCGGCTTCCTCGCTGCGCTGTTTTTTTGTCCGCCTGCCCGTGGCCGCGCTTTTTTTCGGCGCTGATACAGTCACCGGTTTTTCGGCGGAGGCGGCCTCGCGCTCTTTTTGCTCCAGGTAGCTGTTGTAGCCGCCTTTGTAAACTTTTATGCCGCTGCGCCCCATCTCGGCGATTGCGCCCGGCACTTTTTCCAGCAGGTACCTGTCGTGGGAGATTATCAGCAATGTGCCGGTGTACTCCCCCAGCGCCTTGTCCAGCGATTCTTTTGATGCAAGGTCCAAGTGGTTGGTAGGCTCGTCCATAATCAGGACATTGCCGCAGGAAAGCGACAGTATCGCCATCTTCACCCGCGCCCTTTCGCCGCCGCTAAGCTCCCCGACTTTTTTGTAGATATTCTCCCCTGTGATCTGCACATGGCCCAGCTTCGTGCGGATTGTATGCTCATATTCGCGGGGGAAGCGGTCCCATAATTCACCAAGCGCCGTTTTTGACGCGTCCAGCAGCTCGTCCCCTTGCTCAAAGTAGGAAATTTCCGTGCCGCGCCCCCATTCTATATTTCCGCTGTCGTGCGGCATTTGCCCGATCACAGCGCGGATGAAAGATGTCTTGCCTATGCCGTTTGCGCCGATCAGCGCAATCTTGCTCCCTCTCGGCATTTCAAAATCCACGCCTTCAAAGAGGGTTTTCACGCCTTCGCCCTCGGGTACGGACACCGTCAGGCCGCTGACAAGCAGTACATCTTTTACAGGCTCCCTTTGGTAGCGGAAGCTGAATACGGCGGGCCTTGGCGGGAGTTTTGGTTTTGGCGCGGGTTCCATGCGGTCAAGCGCTTTTTGCCGCGACTTCGCCCGCCCCGTGGTAGACGCGCGTACAATATTCCGCGCGATAAAATCCTTCATGTCCGCGATTTGCTGCTGCTGAATTTCGTATTCTTTAAGGCGGCGGGTAAAGCGCTCGTCCCTTAGGCGCACATAATCGCTGTAGCCTCCCGGATACGCCGACAACTGATGGTCAAACACGTCCCAGATATGCCCGCACAGCTTGTCCAAAAAGTAGCGGTCGTGGGATACAACAAGCAGCGCGCCCCTGTAGGCCTTCAGATATTCCTCAAGCCAGGAAAGCGTCTTGAAATCAAGGTGGTTTGTAGGCTCGTCCAATATAAGCAGCGCGGGGGATTCAAGGAGCAGCTTGCAGATCGCCAGCCTGGTCTTTTCCCCGCCGCTCAGGACAGAAACCGGCGTTTCGCGCGGGATATCCGCGAAGCCCATGCCGCCCAGCACGGACGATATCTTCACATCAATAAGGTAGCCGTCCCCCGCGTCAAACTCCGATTGCAGCATATTGTACTGTTCTGTAAGCGCGTTTGACGCGGGCGTGCCGGGGGCTTCTCCGGCGATTTTATGCTCCAGCTCACGGAGCTTTTCTTCGGCCTCCAGAAGCGCACGGAAAACCCCGCGTGTTTCGGAATCGACCGTCCCGCCCTCGGAAAGCCCGCTGTCCTGCCTTAAATAGCCAATCTTTACATCGGGGCCGCGCGCGATAATGCCGCTGTCCGCTTCAAGTTCGCCGTAAATTATATTTAACAGGGTTGTCTTGCCCGCGCCGTTTATGCCGACCAGCCCGATTTTATCGTTATCCTCAATCCGCGCCGTGACCCCCGTGAGGATCAAATTTGCGCCGAAGCTTTTGGAGATATCTTCTAATGTGATGACCATAACGGTCCCGGGTTCACCGCCTTTGCTGGATTACTATACATAAAGTGCAGTAAATATCGGTTTTTATTGCATGATTGGCCGCAAGCGCAAAAATATGCAAAAGTGCCGCAGCAAACGTATAAACTGCAAAATGCGCAAGCCCATGTAGGGGCGGGGTTTTCCCGCCCGTCACTCCCTCCGGCGTCTGCGGACGCCACCTCCCTCAGAGAGGGAGGCAAAGTCCCCCTCTTGAGGGGGATGTCAACGAAGTTGACAGGGGGAGTTTATATCACGATTTCATCTTCGGTTGTTTTTCACCGCTCAAGCCGCGGGGGCTGTTACTTTGCAACGCGGCAAAGTAACCAAAACGCGCCGGGGAGACCCCG
>Ga0099364_10014406_pt1 | contig 10526 bp, 9 predicted proteins | sample TergutTh196P3_FD_73070 | JGI IMG/M metagenome (GOLD analysis project Ga0099364, IMG submission 73070) | Microcerotermes parvus P3 segment gut microbial communities from Pointe-Noire, Republic of the Congo - Th196 P3 | ecosystem: Host-associated > Arthropoda: Insects > Digestive system > Gut ...
ATAATATTTTTCCTCCTTGTAAATTTTAAAATTTGTTAAATCTAAAACAAAAATTCTGATATTTGTTTAATTATAACACTTCCAAATATCAAAATGACTAAGCCAAAAGCAATATTCCATTTTAAGTGAATATATAAATACGCAATATATTCACGCAATACCGCGTTAGGCAGATAATAAAAAGCGGTTTTTGCGCCAATACCGTTAATTTTAAGCCCTGCTTTTTGAGCATAAATACCGGCGCGCAGCACATGATAGTTATTTGTTGCGTATATGCAGTTATATGATTCACCCTTGGATTCTTTATACATAATCTGTTTAGAAAATTTCATATTTTCCAATGTAGATACAGATGTTGATTCTAATAATAAATGTTCTTCCGGTATGCCTTTTTCCAAAGCATATACTTTCATTGCTTCCGCTTCAGAGCATATTTCATCTGCTCCTTTACCGCCTGAAAGAATTATTTTCGGCGGTTCGCATATTTCTTTTTGTTTATTGTAAAAACTAATTGCCTTGTCAATCCGTCTCGCCAAAATAGGCGTAACTTTTCCGTTTTTAATCCAACAGCCCAAAACAATTATATAGTGCTGATTTTTTCTCGGACGAGAAAAATTACAAAGTATCATGCTGATTATAAATTGAATCAAATGAACCAGATAGTAAATAATCAGTCCATACGCCGAATAACTTAAATATACTGCGAATTGCGGAAAAGCCGATAAATCAATAACACGCGGAACAATAATAAACAGCAATAATCCAATCGCCAAAAATAAAGTTAGAAAATGTTTTAAACTGCGTTTTTCTTTTTTTAAAACATAACGGGTATTCAAAATCAAAAAAGCGATAAAAATATATATGCCGACCGTAACAAAAAAAATAAATAACATCAGGGGAATTATAGAAATAATCGTTAAAAAACGGTTTTCGCCAAAATACGCTTGTAAAAAAAGTATTCCCATAAATGAAACGACAGAGCAGGAAAACATAAAACCCGTTATCAGTTTTGTACGGTTAATTTTATACGCAATAAAAAACAATATTAATAAAATCAACGGTATAGAATACCAAAGCAAAAACTCTGTAATCACTTTAATTATCCCAATATTTTATTAAATCCATAATTTTATCGGCATTGTCAAAATCAGGTATAACCGCACTCGCGCCCGCTTGGGTGAGCCGACCGCGTTTCCAATCATTAATACCCTTTTTCCTGACTTCATCTGTAGCGACCGCAACCGCATAGCCGCCAATATCGGCGATTAACTCTATCTCGACATATCCGTCGCCGAAAGATATTAATTCTTCGCCCGTAATATTATTTTCACTCAATATTTGTTTGATAACCAGTTCTTTCGTACAGTCCGTAGCGTGTTCATCGAGCGCGCCGTATATATTTTTGCCGAAATACTTGTCAAGTCCCAACAGCTTTGATTCCTCAATCACGGCGTCGTTATCCGTTCCGCTCGCGAGATATATGGATATGCCCGCCTGTTTAAGTTTTTCAAGCAAATCTATCGACCCCGAAACAATCATTTCTTCGGGCGATATACTGCCGTTTATCAATCCCGCCTTACGGTCTTTGATTTTTTCAGTCAGTCTCCGCAGATATTCAGTCTTATATACAAGAGGCTCTTCGGGAATGCCGCCGCGTTTTTTTATCTCTTCGGCTAACTGAATACATTGGAATATAGTTTGTTTGCCTGTGAGCCTGTCAACAAAATCTGTAACGCAAGCTTCTATATCGCCGCTGTTATCGGGCGCGGCTTGCAGAAGTTCGCAAAAATACGGTATCATAATCTGCTGCCAACCCTCGCGTATAAGGCTGAGAGTGCCGTCAAAATCAAACAGAGCCGATTTAAAGACGCGATTTTTCTGCGGCAGTTTTAATATCTCCATGCCCCACATATCGCTCAGAGTATCGACCATAACGACAGTCAGGGCGTGTTCATACGCCATGTGAGCGTCTTCGAGCATTTCCATCGAATCAGTCGGGGCAATTATATATAAGTCGCACAGTTCTTTCATTTTGCCGCCGTCGCGTCCCAAGAAGCCTATGACAAAAATACCCGCTTCCTGCGCGTATTTTGCGGCGTTTACAACATTCGGCGAATTGCCGCTCCCTGAATATACTACAAGAGCATCCCCTTTTCTGCCAAGTGTTTTAAGAATAATCTTATAAGCATCTTCATACGAAAAATCATTCGCAAGGCAAGTCACAAGCGTACTCGAATCGCTTAGGCATATAGCTTTAAACCCCTCTCTCCCGTGAACTCGGCATCCTTTAGTCAAATCGTTTACCATATGCGACGCAGTAGCGGAGCTTCCTCCATTGCCCGCAGTAAAAACCGTACCCCCTTTTTCTTTTGTTTCGATAAGTTTTAAAGCAATATCCGACAACGCTTTCATATCGGATTTTTTGATAACCTCTGCGGTATCAACTAAGTAATCATTAAATTTTTTTTCTAAATTCATATATATGCAGTTCCTTTCATTCAATATTTATATTTAAATTTTATCTTATCGCAATCGCCGCCGCCCCTATAAGCGCGGCATTATAAGACAACGCAGTCTGCCTTATCTTTATATCTTTATTAGCCGCTTTAAACATATATTTCGCCAATGCCTCTTTGATACCTTGCTCAATTAAGTCAAAGCTCTGCGATACGCCGCCGCCGAATACCGCCATTTCGGGATTTAAGATATTTACCGCAGATGACAACGCCTTGCCGATATAATATCCCGTATTATGAAAAACAGCGAGGGCGGCGGCATCGTCGTTACGCGCTTTCGCCGCTATCTGCTCCGCAGTGAGTGTTCCGCCGTACTGCTTCATTATGCCCGGTCCTGCGGCGACCGCTTCAACACAGCCGTAATTCCCGCAACCGCATAAAAACTTACGGTCGTCAATCACGTTTATATGACCAAACTCACCCGCATTGCCGCTATGCCCCGTATATAAACTGCCGTTGACAAATACACTGCCGCCGATACCGTTGCTCACGGTTATCCAAATATAGTCATTTATATTTTTGCAGCAACCGAAATATTTTTCCGCGACGGCACAGGCGTTGACGTCGTTTTCTATGTATACGGGCTTTTTATATATAGCGCCGATTATATCCGCAATTGGAAAATTGCTTATACCTGAAAAAGGCGCGTATACCCATATCCCGTTTTTTGTATCGGCAAGCCCGGGTATTGTTATGCCTATTTTGTCAAAATTATATTTTTCTGACATTCTGTCACACATAGTTTTTATAATTCCCGTTAATAAATCGGCATTAATCACAGAGGGAAGCGAATCTTTTTCGGAACATAATACATTGCCGCTATCGTCAATAATACCCATCGCTATTTTTGAACCGCCTATATCAATTCCAAGTATATTCATAAAATTTTTCCTCAATAAATATTTTATTTTAAAATTTTATATAAATTATACCATACAACATTAAAAAAATCAACACCCCGAATTTTAAATCCGAGGTGTTTTTATTTAGATTGAATTTACATCTTTCCGAGTTCTAATCCACGCTCCACAAAATAACAATACGTTTCATAATCCACAGTTTTTGGTATCGAATGGTCAGAATGTAAGAAATACGCGCAACCCTCTTTTACTATCGGGATTTTTGAAGTTAACTCTTTGTCTATTATTTCCCTGTCGTTGGAATACAGAGTACGGACATCAATTCCACCCATTAAAGCTATCTTTTCGCCGTAATTTTGATATATACGCAGCAAATCCATACCTGCTTTGACTTCGATAACCTGCAATCCGTCAATCCCCGCTTCGACCATACCCGGAAGCAAAGGCTCTATAAACCCGCAAGAGTGCATCATTACAGGCAATTTCTTCGAGTGGGCGAAATCGCACGTCAGCTTATGAGCGGGATAGATAAATTCTCTGTACATCGCAGGCGACATAAACGGCGCGCCCTTAAAGCCCATATCTTCATAATACCAAACGCCGTCGGGAACTCCCTCTTTATCAAACAGCATTTCCTGCATTTCTACAATCGCTTTTGAGTATGTCGTAACCATGTCCGTTATCCAGTCGGGGTCGTCTATCATTCCCATGAGCATATATTCATGTCCGCATACTGGGTGCATCAGTTCAAATACGTTTACCCCGGAGAAAAACAAATACAAATCATTTTCTTTAGCATATTTTTTAGAATTGCGGTAGCCCTCAAAGTTAATTCTTTTTTCGTCGGCATAAATATTCGGCTTGATGAGTTCTTCCCATGTATCTCTTGATTTTACAGTAAAATCAACGTGTTCAGGCGTGGAATCATGTTTTTTATGACGGCGCAGTATAGCGTAATTTTGGTCTTTTACGGTGATTGTATCCTCATCTTCCGCGATTACTTCTGACTTAAAGCTCATATTTCCCGCAAAGTTAAACCAACCCGCCATAGTCATATCATAGCCGAAATGTTTATTAAAATCCGTCCCTTCTTTGATTTTTCCCGCTTCCGACCAAGCGCGGTATGTATCTCCCCAAAAATGTTCATATATACCGATTCTATCGGCTTTTTTGTGTGCCATTAAAAGTTTTGTGCGTTCAAGTCCGGTCATTTTTACCCTCCTTATATTAAATAAACTTATAAATTATTTATTGTTTACGAAAAAAATTCATTCTACCTCTATGAATTGCCATTCAAAAGTACCGAATTCATTAATTTTTAATACTCCGTATACGGGATAAAATGTTCCGGAGGCGTTTACTTTCTTTCCTATCCTACCCGGACACATTATCCAACACCTTTGAGTCGGCGTTATTTGACAGCAATTAATATATGGCTCATGTATATGCCCATGCAAAGTAATATCTGCATTATTCTGAAACATACTTTTTAAAATATTCTTTCTGCCTTTGTCAAGATTATCAAAGTCGTCAAAAAATGTATGTCCATGTGTCATCATAAAACGCTTGCCGCATATTTCCGAGAATTTTATCAATTCTTCGTCTTCATTTTCAGAATCCATATTGCCTAAATTTTTAATCATTTGAATATCAGGATATTTCTCGTTTAACTGTTCAGCGTCCGCTATACCGTCGCCTAAATATATTATCATATCTGGCTTTTCTTTTTCGACAACGCCGCACATTGTATCAACGTCACCATGCGAATCGGAAAATATTACTATTTTCATAATTTTCTCTCCTGTACAAAATATAAAAACTATTCTTGGGGTAACACAGCTTTTTTCCAATTCGAGGCGGCATCGAATAATTCATCAACTGTCATGTCGCTGTATAAATCCCTTTGCCACTTCGTATAATCAAACGATTCCTTAAATATTTTATCCTCAATAATCTGTTGTTGAATAAATAATTTAGCTTTTGTTTCAAGCTCTATACGTAGTTGCGTTTGGTCATCATAAGGACGATTATAACAACAGTTATCAAGATAGATTTTGAATTTTTGCACAATCATAATTATCTCACAGAATATAAACTTTCCACATTATATTTCATTCTACACTATTTATATTTCTTTGTCAACAATATTTTCAATAAGCATATAAAAAAGTTTTTATAATGTTTAAAATAAATTAATTTTATATTACATAATATTTAATATAAATATATTATATTTTAAATATAAATATCAAATATTTATAACTTATTGTCAAAAAGGTGGTTTATATGGACTATACAAAGTTTAAAACAGAGATGTGGGAAAATATGTATTTAATTAAAACATTCATACCAAAAATATTTTTTGCTGATTTACAACACAAAGAAGGATTAACTATGATTGAAATTCATATTTTATTCAAACTTACCGAATGTGAATCAATGAATATTAGCGCTTTGTGTAAAAATTTTGGATTAAATCAGGGAAACGTCTCTACCGTGTGTAAAAACATGGAAAAGGCGGGACTGATTAAGCGTACAAGAAGCAGCGAAGATGAACGGGTTGTATTTTTATCTCTCACGGAAAACGGAAAAAAAACAATCGAACGCATAAAAAAACTTGATGATTATGATGAAATTCTCAAAAAAATTCCACCGGAAATGCTTGAAAATATTATCAATGGTATGCGTTCGCTAAATGAAATTTTGAAAATTATATCATCTGAGCAAATTACAAAAACAAAAAAATTTTGATTGAATTTTTAGAAAGGATATTTAAGAAATAATGTTAGAACTGATTGATATTAAGAAGAGGTATATTGTCGGAGGAGTCGAAACAAGAGCACTGAACGGAATCAACGTCGCTTTCCGCGAGCGTGAATTTGTCGCCATTTTAGGCGCGAGCGGTTCGGGAAAAACTACTTGCTTGAATATTGTCGGCGGACTTGACAGATATGACAGCGGGGAAATGACTATAAAAGGCAAAAAGACAAAAGACTTTTCGGACAAAGACTGGGATGCGTACCGCAACAATTCAATAGGATTTGTATTTCAGAGCTATAATTTAATCACACATTTGAGCATTGTCGCAAACGTCGAAATGAGCCTTACGTTAAGCGGTGTATCTGCGTCTGAAAAGCGCAGGCGCGCATTGGAAGTATTGAAGCGTGTGGGACTGGAAGAGCATTTACACAAAAAGCCAAATCAGCTTTCGGGAGGTCAGATGCAAAGGGTCGCTATAGCGAGAGCGTTAGTCAACAATCCCGAAATTTTACTCTGCGACGAGCCTACGGGTGCGCTTGACAGCGTTACAAGTGTACAGATTTTGGATTTAATAAAAGAAATAGCAAACGACCGTCTTGTCATCATGGTTACGCACAATCCCAGTCTTGCGGAAAAATATGCCGACCGTATCATAAAATTTGAGGACGGACTGATAATTTCAGACACAAACCCGCACCAGGAACGTCCCAAAGAAGATATGTTTAACCTGAAAAAAACAAGCATGAGCTTTTTTACCGCGCTTAATCTTTCGTTCAATAACTTAAAAACTAAAAAAGGACGGACGTTTTTAACCTCTTTTGCGTCAAGCATAGGCATTATCGGCATAGCTGTAATTTTAAGCCTCTCCACCGGATTGCAAATGCAGATTGACCGCTTTCAAAGCGATGCTATGGCAGAATTTCCGATTATAATTACTCCGGCAGCCATGAATATGGACCAAGACGATATAAGGGTTATGAGGAATGAGATACCCCGAATCAGTTACGAAGAATACCCGGACACGCAGGAAATATATCCGTTCGACCCGTCGGCACGCAGTATCGTACACACAAATATTTTCACAGAAGAATATATAAATTATATAAATAATATTGACCCCGACATATGCAGCAGTATAGGCTACACGCGAATTGCGAGTATGAATTTATTCCGCGAGATAGACGGCGAAGTTATCCCCGTATCAATCACTTCCGGCGTAGCGGGTATGACGGGCGGCAGCGGCATGGGCAATCCTATGATGAGTATGCAAAATGCAGGGCTTTCAGCATATCCTATTCAGTTAAACAAAGAAAGAATTTCTTATTTAGAGACAAATTACGAGCTTGTTGCGGGAGAATTTCCGTCAAGCGTATATGACTTGATACTTGTTACGGATACAAGAAACCGAATAAATGTCAGTACGTTGCAAAATCTCGGCTTTGCGCTGGACTTTGATTTTGAAGCGGCGAGAGAGGCTAATGCAGAAAAAACAATTATTAAAGTTGAAGATATTATCGGAACAGAGTTCAAACTCATTGACAACAACGATTATTATGTCAAGACAGAATTTGAAACTTATCTGCCCGACGACAACTACGAAAAAATGTATAATTCAGATGCAAGCATAACGCTTAGAATAGTCGGAATCGTGCGTCAAAGTCCCGAATCTAACATAGGTCTGCTCTCCCCGGGACTCGCGTACAGCGATGAATTATCTCAAGTAGTTATTGATAACGCCATGAATTCGGATATTGTTACAGCTCAAAAAGAAGTTGAATATAATATAATGACCCGCTCTGACTTTAACGAAGGCGAAAAAGAAATGTTTCTTTCTTTGCTCGGGGGCAACGCCATGCCGTCTGCGGTTATGCTGTATCCCAATACTTTCGACGGCAAAGAAGCCGTACTTGAATATTTGGACAAATACAACGAGAGTAAAGAACGGGCAGACAGATTATATTATACTGACTTAGCGGGAAGCATATCAAATCTTACGGGAAGCATAATGAACGGCGTAACGCTTGTTCTTATAGGCTTCGCGGCAATATCTCTCTTTGTCAGTTTAATCATGATAAGTATTATTATATATACTTCGGTGTTAGAACGCACAAAAGAAATAGGCATACTGAAAGCCCTCGGCGCGAGAAAAAAAGACATCAGCCGCGTATTCGACGCGGAAACCTGCATACTGGGCATATTCTCGGGCGTACTTGGCGTAAGTATCGCATATCTGTGTACTATTCCGATAAATTCGATTGTATATAATATGACTGAGCTAAATAACGTCTCGCATTTAAGATTTATCCATGCGGTACTTTTGGTTATACTAAGCACAGCACTTACTATGCTCGGCGGTCATATTCCCGCACGTATAGCGTCTAAAAAAGATGCTGTCGAAGCACTTAGAAGTGAATAATTTATTCTTAAAGTCAATTTTCGCAGGGGCGATTATCAATCAGTAGGGCGTAACGCCCTCGGCACGCCGCAAATTTTGCAATTGGATTTAGGGGATTAATTGTAGGGGACACCACTTTCGGCGTCCCCTACATCATTATCGTAAAGAAACCACCCGTTTTCACGAGTGGTTTCTTATTTAGACACTTTAATCATCGTTTGCATAAATTATAAATTCGATATATTCGCCAATATCCCTAAGTTCATAAGAGTAATCAAAAAATACAACATTCGTTATGCTCGTATAAAACGTAGTTTTTATAAGCTTGCCGCCGCATCGAATTTCCGTATCTTGGTCAAAAACATAGACGGTTTCCGTATCTGCGTCCCATTTAACACCTTTACCCAAAAGTTCGAATATATACCGCAGAGGTATTATCTCGGCATTGTCAAAAAGTTCGGGATTTTCTCTTACGGCAGATAAATCGCAGTCTATCTGAACCCTCTCAAGCGGAACAATTTCGCCTGTTTCTTTTAACGCAATAATATCTATATAATTAATATTTTCCTCTGTGCTCATTACACACGCCAACTCTATATATCTGTATCCGTAAATTGATAACATTTCTTTTTTTATTTGTTCCTGTATATCTTTGAAATACAAAACTTTTGATTTATCATAATCGGGAACTGTAAAATCTTTGCCGCCGCCGTATTTCACGGAAGATTTTACTTCAACAACCGTTTCTGTATATGATAAATATTCATCCAAATCCGACAAATCAAAATCCGTTATATCAAAACACAGCACAGTATTACCGTCATGCGTAATTTTTTCGGTAAACAAAGCCAGTTCAATGTCATTCATAACGCCCAAAGTCCAAAAAACATCTATTATAATTCTCGAAAAATCGTTCAGTTCAAAAAACAGTTCGTCGCCTTTTACATAAATTTTCGCTGATACTTCCGGATAATCTTTTATTGAAATATCGGCTTCCATAAGCAAATTCGGCTTTTTTAAAATACTGCCGCTTACAATAAATTCTATTTCTTTAGGAATTACGTCAAGCGATTCCTGAAAATGATATGCAATCCCTGTATTTTTCAGTTTTTCAATATCAAATTCCATAGTAATATTTGACTCAAACGTATAACTTTCTTCTCCGTCCTCACTCGTCATATCCGCTATAAGTTTATAGATATCGCTTTCATCGCAGCTTGTGAAACTCAAAGCAACAGTTACAATAAGCATAGTCGCAATTATGCAAAATATTGCTTTTTTGATTTTATTTTTCATGTATTTTCTCCTTTGTTTATTTTTGCTAACGGACTTTTATCCATTGCGGCAATTAACTGTGTATTCGCTACGTGTGTATATATCTGTGTTGTATTTATATGCTCATGACCTAAAATTGTCTGTAAAATTCTGGTGTCAACATTGCCGTACTGATACATAAGAGTTGCCGCGGTATGCCGAAGTTTATGAGTAGAATAATTTTTGTCGGCAAGCCCCGCTTTATCAAAATATGCGGCAACCATTTTTTGCACTGTACTGTTGCACATACGCCTGTTTCGCTTTGAGATAAACAATGCCTTTTCTGTCTTGAGTTTAGGCTCTTCAGATTCGAGTATAACTCTGTTTCTTTCGTCAAGATATTCAGATAATGCTTTTTGACAGGAATCGTTTAGATAGACAACTCTCTCTTTGTTGCGCTTGCCGAGTATTTTTACCGAAGATAAATCTTTTGAAATATCCGTGAGGTTTATCCCCACTAATTCAGAAAGCCTCATTCCGCAGTTTAAAAAAAAGGTTATTATGCAATAATCCCGCACCCTGTTTATGTTCCATTCATCTTCTTCTATTGTTTGCAGCAATAAAAGACTTTCTTCAAGACTTAAATATTTCGGCAGACTTTGTTTCAAACTCGGCGAATCTATATTTTCAGCAGGGTTTGACTTTATGATATTCATTTGAGTGTGAAGATATTTAAAAAAG
>Ga0099364_10014407_pt1 | contig 10526 bp, 9 predicted proteins | sample TergutTh196P3_FD_73070 | JGI IMG/M metagenome (GOLD analysis project Ga0099364, IMG submission 73070) | Microcerotermes parvus P3 segment gut microbial communities from Pointe-Noire, Republic of the Congo - Th196 P3 | ecosystem: Host-associated > Arthropoda: Insects > Digestive system > Gut ...
TATGAATATGCTGAACAAAATTTAATTGCTTGTTAGAGCAGGTGGCCCAAAAATCTTGACGATTGTATACAAGATCCTCAGCCTCCTGTTCGCCATCTTCGTTGGTAAAGGTCATGGCGCTTTTTTTGCCGAAGGGCGGATTAGTTAATACAAAGTCAAACCTTTCGCCGGGGTCAGCAAGGAGTGCGTCATTGCGGGTGACCGGCGGTTCGCCATCAATTTCGCCTATGTTGTGCAGGAAAAGGTTCATTATACACAGACGGTAAGTATTCTGTACGATCTCCCAGCCGCGAAAGGTGTTGCTTTTTAGAAATTCCCGTTGCTTGCGGGTGAGCTTAAACCGATTTGGATCGGTCAGATAGTCATAGGCTGCAAGGAAAAATCCTCCGGTTCCACAAGCAGGGTCTACTATGGTTTTTCCAGGCTCTGGGCGCAGGCACTCCACCATTGCCCGGATGAGTGCGCGCGGTGTGAAGTATTGGCCGGCGCCGCTTTTTGTGTCGGCGGCGTTTTTTTCAAGCAAGCCCTCGTAAATATCGCCTTTAACATCGGCGGACATGGACACCCATTGCTCCGCGCCAATCATGGTAACAATGCGTTTAAGGTATGCGGGATTGCTAATTTTGTTCTGCGCTTTGGCGAAAATGCGGCCGAGGGTTCCACTTTTTTTACCCAGCTCTAAGAGCATTTTATTGTACCTTGTTTCAAGTTCTGCTCCGGCAAGGGACTCAAGCTTGATCCAGGAATACTTTTCGGGAATACCGAAATTGCGTTTGTAAGGAGGTTTGGCGTATTCATCCGCCATTTTGAGGAAGATAAGGTATGTTATCTGTTCAAGATAATCTCCATAACTCACGCCATCGTCATATAAAACGCCGCAGAGGCTCCATACTTTTTGGGTGATTGCTGATGTATTGTTGTCAGCCATTTGTAGTTCCTTTGCCATTACCTAATAGCAGTCTTGTATTCCTCTTTTCTATCATTGCTGCAAGTTGCTTTTCTGTAGGGAGTATTGTTTTATACTTTGATGCAAAAATTTGCCTGTTTTCTTTTAAGACAGAATATTTTACTATTGTTTCATCTTTTTCTGCACATAGGATTATACCCAGGGTTGGATTATCGTCTTGTCCGCGTTTTAGTGTATCAAACATACGGACATACATGTCCATCTGCCCAACATCCCGAGGGCTAAGTTTTGTTGTCTTTAAATCGATGATGACAAAACATTTCAATAAGTAGTTGTAAAACACAAGGTCAATATAAAAATGTGATGTTTCGGTACTAATCCGTAACTGCCGGGCAACAAAAGAAAAACCTTTGCCCAGTTCAAGTAAAAAGCTCTGTAAATTGTTTATGATTGCTTTTTCTAGTTCAGTTTCTTTACCTGCCATATCCTCTGGTAAATCAAGAAATTCAAGCACAAAAGGGTCTTTAATAAAATTAATAATTTTTTCTTTTTTTCCAGTAGATTTTACAACCGACTCCTTTTTTGTAGAAAGTAGTCTGCGATAATAGCCGCTTCTTATGTTACGTTCAAGTAATTTAACATTCCAATTTTGATCACTTGTTTCGGTAATATAATATTCCCGTTCATCTTCATTATCAAGGCGCATTAAAAGACGCCAGTGTGACCATGACAAATTCTCCGGATTCGCTACACGGCGTGTAGCGAATTGAAAACCCTTGGGAAAGCAAAGGTAAAATTGCCTGAAATTCCTGAGATTTGCCTCTGAAAAGCCCTTGCCTAAAGTATCAGTCAAATAGCGGGATAAATTGACTATTAGATAATCGCCATAATCGGCGCGGCTTTGGCCTTTTTGCTCCTGTTCAACAATACGTTTGCCAATATGCCAGTTTGTTTGAACCAGTATGGTATTAACTGTTTTATAAGCAGTTTGACGTGCTTCCAGTAAAATCCCTGCAATTTCTGCAAAAAATATTTTATCCTGTTTATTTACAATTGCTTGTTGAGGGATTAAAGACTTATTATTTTTTGGCATTTTTCTTCCCCTTTTTGTCTTTCACCTTCGGTGATACGGTTGTTGTTTTCATTGTCTTTATACGTTCAAGTAGTTTATCGGCAGGCTCATCGTTTGGGTCCTGGGGCACAAGCTTTCCCTCGAATGCTTTCTTGAGTATGCTCTGACCTAAGGCTGACGCTTTAGCTAGATTTTCGTCAACGATTTGCTCCAGTTTGTCGCAGACGGACAGCCGGGATTCGATGGCGGTGACAATTTTATTCTGCTCAGGCAACGAAGGCAAAGGAAAAATTATTTGCTTTAAAATAGTCTGATTTAGAAAATCTCTAGTTGACCCTTTGCATAATTCCTTAACTTGGTCAATAACAATACCTTTGCTTAAAAACAGGTGAATAAAGTATTTTGGCATAATTACATTTTCATCAAGAGTTATTCTAATCAAATTAGTTGACATTAAAGTATCTTCCATCTCTGATGGTACAAGACACAATTCACCAACTGTACCAGATCGAGAAATAATGACATCATTAGTGTGCAGTTTAAATGATTTTAATTCTCTTGCTTTCTCAGGTGTAACAAATATTTTATTCCCATATTGAAACACACCCTTCCCAATATTTTCAATACCTAAAACTGGTATGCCGGATTGTTTGTGTTCATGTTTTTTTAACATTGTTCCAAACGGGCCTGTTGCCATCGGCTTACCATTTTTTGAAAGAAAATGCTCTATGGTAACACATTCCCAATCTTTCCCCTCAAACGCCCACTTCAATACCGCCTGCCTATAAGTCCGTAGCTGCTGTTTTATGGCTTGTAGCGTTTCCACACCTTTGTCCAGTTTGGAGAACAGAGCATCGATTTTGGCGACAATTCGGTGTTGTTCGGTGAGTGGGGGGAGGGGCATACGAATGCCATACAAATTTTTTTGGGTTAGACTAGGTATTGTTGTCGATGCATCTAATTTCTTGAAATCAAAATACAGGCAAAACAAAAAAAGATATTTTGGTAATATACCTTCTTTCGGAGTAACTCCAAATGCAGTGTCAATGTTCCAAAAGTCGGTACAAGAGAAAAAAGGTTTATTTATCGTGCCTTTTCGTCCTATGACAGTGCTTCCTGCTTCGCAAAGTGACTGAGAAGATTTTCCTATTTGACCGCCACTACCATATATGGGATATACTCCATTAGGGTCTACAACATTTTTTTGATTTTGACCATGAGTAATTTTCACTGCATCCAACCATTCGATAATGGTCCAAAATTTGGGTAGAATCATACGTTCACTAAAATGCAATGATTTATCAATAAGTAATACTTGACAATCATATAGAGCATTTTATACCTTTTTAGTTTGTTTTTTTTGTGATTTTTTTGGCTTGGATGATGTTTTTCTAGTTTTTACTTGTTTTGGCTGAAAATTATTAACATATTCTTCACCAGCACCCGTCAAAATATACTCTGTAGGAGTTGATCCTTTAGCTGATGGATATTCCATTATTAATCCACGCTGAATTAATCGGGTAATATAAACACTTATATTTTTAGGAACGGGCTTCTTCACTTCTTCAAAAAATGATTCTGCTGAGTTTTTAGAGAACGATTGCATTCCATTCTTCTTTTCTTTGAAAAACGCAGCGCATAAAATAAAATCTGGGTGACTTTTTGCTCCTTTTTGAATGATGAATGATGATAAACTCATTCTACTCAAATCTTCTGTACTTTGGAATGTAGTATTATCATCGTTATTTGAAGATTGAGGTGATATTGAAATTTGCGGCACCTCCTTAATACTTGCCGTTCTAATTGTTGTATTAGACGCAAGAGGTAGCAATGTTGAAAAGAATTCTTTTCGTTCACGTGCGATTACTTCTGCACTTCCTTCTGCCTCAAATTCAATTTCTCCAATTTTGAATCTAACTTTGTTTTGCATATTCTTTTCCTCCATTATAATAGACCTGCTTTATTGTAAAGCTCTTCAACCATCGCCCTATAATTAAATTTAATATCATTTATATCTTTTTGTGTCGCAATATAAGTTATATTGTGTGCTGAAATATTTCCAATTTCTCTAAATGAATCAAATTCTTTCTTAATACGAGATAATTTAAGTGTAGGATTGTTCTTGGCATTATTCACTATTTTTTCAAGCATGAAATAATTATCATCAGGAGATTTTATTTCGTTATCGATTCCAATTTTTTGATACGACAATATTAACAAAATTTCAAAAAGCCGACGCATAAGAACTGCACAAGCATCATAACAATTGTTCTTGTATGATGAATTTATCTGCTTGATAAGCATTGTTAAATAATTACGTTTTCCACAAAACTTAGTTTCGTCTATCAATTCACTATCTGAGATTATGGTAGATGTATCTTGCCATTCTTTTCCTATAGTAGATTCCAGTTCTTGTAACACAAAGGGGATAAAATCTAAAGTTCCTTTCTTTGTTTTTGAGGAAAGTAAAATTTTACCTTTAATTAAAGTTTCTTTTAACCGTGAAGTATTTGGCGCAGAAAAACCTGCCGATGTCATTAATTCAGTAATTTGAGCCATCGTAAAATTAATTTCCCCGCATTCTTTATAATGGAAATAACATAACATTTTAGCCCTTTCAACTTCATTTTTAGATTTCAAGTCATGGGTATTTACAAAATCAAATACTCTCATCTCAATTTTTTCCTCATTCAAACACTATTACTCTGAAAAATAACAACAACCTTCTCTAACAGATCCTCAAGAAAATCACTGTCAACCGTTTCAACATAATTCCATTGTCTGGCCTTATAATCGATTGTAACCAACTGATCAAGCAGCACAGCCCCGATAGATTTGCTCCCTTTTAACGGAACATACAGAGGATAGTTCCGGGTCGTGTTTGAGATTGGTGCAAATACGGCAATATTGGCATAATCACTTACGAGATGATGACTTAAACAAATGTAAGAGCGATATCCCCTTTGTTCATGCCCCTGTTTGGGATCAAGGTTAATTTTTATGATGTCGCCTTGCATGGGGACATTGTTTACCATTTCTCATCCCCAAGAGGTTTTTTCGGATTTGTAAGCTTTGTTTTAAAGCTCTCACCGGAATAGTCCTTGAAAAGATGTTCGATGGTTCCTTCTCTCGGTGTAGAGGGTTTTGAAATGGTTAATACATCTTCTTTAAGTTCCAAGACAACTTCATCATTTGCACGAATTCCTAACTTGCGAGACATTTCAATGGGAAGCCGCAATGCCTGGCTGTTTCCCCACATGGAAACGGTTGCCTTTGTCCGTAACATATACTACCTCTCTGGATAGAGTATATACAAAATGTTGATACATGCCAAGGCCGAAAATACATTGGATTTACACCGCCAAGGCAAGATTCATCTCGTCCAGCAAAGCCTCATACTCATCACCGATCAATTCGTAAAACTTACCCAATCCTCCATGACGGTTAAAGGGGGCTAGATCAAGGTCATCAGAGCTTATCGCCATAGACGCTGCTATGAAGTCTTTTACCATACGAAGCCATACCATCTGTTCTTCGGTAAAATGAATGTTTCCGGCATTTTTTGCAAGGGTCCACTTCATAAAGTTAAAGTTTACTATGTTACTGTATGGTGTAAGTTCTGACGAGATACCAAGTTCGAAGCGAAGCAGCGACACTATATCAATAATCTTGTTAAGGGGAATTGCCGTTTTAACCTTATCTTTTCGGATAACTCCGTATGCGCTCCAAAGCCGCTCGGTACTTATATTTGCCTTGACAAGAGCCTCGTGTACTTCCTCTATCATTGCCAGCGTAAGAGGCCGGGTCTTCCAGGTACCGTTAAAAAATATAGCCAAGGCGGTTATTTCGTCCTTGTTATCTTCGATAAATTTTCGGAATGATGCGACATATTCATTCGCCCTGGCTTCGTGATCGCTGCTCCAACCGGCAGCATTTACCTTATCCAGGGTTTCTTTGTCGATAATCTGGTCGTGGGCCTTACGGACGGTTTCGATATGCTCCCGTAGATTGGGATCAAAGAAAGGAAATACGGCGCTTTCTATTAATTCTGCCTGGGTCTTCCCACTTGAGTCTATATAATCCTCATCAAAAGAGTTTAGTAAATTTTTTGCCATAGTAGATAAGGCTATGCCTTTTGAGACTTCTGTTAATTTAGTTTGCTCTTCTGGAGTCAACTGTTTGTCCAGCCGGGTAAGACGGTTGGCAAGGCTTGTCAATGTGTCTTCATCCACAGCACCCATAACAACACCCATCATGAGATCCCTTAGCGAAACTGTTGGCTTCCGTTCCAGGGGGCGGGTATCGGTCTTTAATGATTGGGTGACTCCCACGGCATCAACAATTACAAAGCGGGCTTTGTTTTCAGCGGCAGAGGGTGTCACTTTTTGCAAATCATCTTTTAGCAAAGTACGGGTGCCCCGTCCTTTCATTTGAGTAAAGTAACTACGGCTGCGAACATCCCGCATAAAAAGAAGGCACTCTAAGGGTTTCACATCTATACCTGCGGCTATCATATCTACGGTAACCGCAATCCTGGGATAATAGCTGTTACGAAAATCCGAGAGGCCCTTTTCAGGGTTTTTCACACTGTAGGTTATCTTTTGGCAAAAGTCGTTGCCTTCGCCAAACTCGTTGCGGGCTATCTGAATAATATCATCAGCATGGCTGTCTGTTTTGGCAAAGATAAGGGTCTTGGGAACTTCATGGCGGCCAGGGAAAATCTCACTGAGCACCTTTTCCTTAAAGGTACGGATAACCGTGCGTATTTGGCTTTCGTTTACCACATCACGATCAAGCTGGGTATCGGTGTAAGTCACATCTTCATCAAGGGTTTCCCAGCGCCTGGCACGGGTAAGCCGTTCACGCCGTTCTACGGACTGCCCAAAGGCCTTTAAGGTAGCTCCCTTTTTAGTAATTTCGGTTTCGATTATGAAGGTATCAAACCCTACATTAACATTATCAAGTACCGCTTCTTCATGGGTATATTCGCTGACCACGTTTTCCTGGAAATAACCAAAAGTACGCTTGTCCGGTGTCGCTGTCAGGCCGATTTGAAAGGCATCAAAGTAGTCAAGAACCTGCTGCCAGATGTTATAAATGGATCTGTGACATTCATCTATAATGATAAAGTCAAAGAACTCTGGCGGGTATTTTTCGTTGTAGACAACTTCACGGGCATTACCAGTAATTGTAAATTCGTTGGGGTTTTCCTCTTCATTTTTCTCGTCCAGTTCCTCTCCCCGCAGTATAGAGTACATACGCTGTATGGTGCTTATACAGACCTGCGAAGAAGCCGGAATAAACGGGGAATTAAGACGGCGCACATCGTACAATTCGGGAAATAAGCGGTGGTCGTCATTAGGCAAAAACCCCCTGAATTCGGATTCAGCTTGCTGGCCCAAATTCCTGGTATCCACAAGAAAAAGCGCCCTTTTGGCACGGGCAAATTTCAAAAGCCTGTAAACAGCTGTGATTGCGGTATATGTTTTTCCCGCACCGGTAGCCATTTGTATAAGAGAGCGGGGCCTGTTCTCGCCAAAGGATTTTTCTAATCCCAGTATGGCTTTTGTTTGGCAAATACGGAAACCTTTGTCATCAAACTTGGGAAACGCTTTCATTCTGTTACGAAGCGTCGATTCGTCGGCCAGCCATTCGCGCAATGTTTCGGGACGGTGGAAAGAGAAAACCTCACGAGAACGGGCTTTTTCATCAGCGTAATCGGTAAAACGGGTAATGATGTTGGTTGCTTCGTAGGCAAAACGTATTTTTGTGCCTTTTACAGCCCATTTGATGCAGCTTTCGATGTATCGTTGAGATTGCTTTTCGTGTACGGTGATGTTTTGGCCTTCTTCGGCTTTTTTTGCTTCTATAATGCCAACAGGCTTTCTGTCAATGAATAAAAGGTAATCCACCGGGCCTGTATCTGTGTGAAATTCCCGCACTGCGACACCCGGTGCGGCAGCAGGATTAAACTCTCCCTTGTCTTGCAGCAGCCACCCAGACGATGTCAATCGTTTGTCAATTTCTTCACGCGATTTTTGTTCAGGGGTCATATATTACTCATTGAGTGTACTTTACTATAGGGAATTTCCACAAGGGGAACTATCTCTCTGTTTATCCCATTTATATCATGTAAAGCACTTTCCCCTTGACATTCACTTAAATCACATAATATACTAATCATACCTGTATAGTATGCATAAGGAAAACCAATGAAGCCTGAAACAGTCTGCATACACGCCGCGAGGGACAAATCCCATCTCACCGGCGCGGTTGCGGTTCCCATATATCAGTCCGCTACTTTTGCCCACCCCTGCGTTGGGCAAAGCACAGGTTATGATTATTCCAGAACGCAAAACCCCACACGCGAGCATGTCGAAAAGGTCGTTGCCGCTCTGGAAGGCGGCGCTGGAGCATGTGCATTTGCAAGCGGGATGGCGGCAATAGCTACGCTTATGGAGCTATTCGCGCCAGGGGATGAAATTATCGCTACCGATGACCTTTATGGTGGTTCTATTCGATTTTTTAACGAAATATCCAGAAAAAACGGTATTATCATACGATACATCGACACATCTGATATTTCAATGGTTAAATCTGCGATAACTGAAGCGACAAAAGCGATATTCATTGAAACCCCGACAAACCCTATGATGAAAGTAACTGACATCTCGGCTATGAAAGCTTTGATAGGCACACGGGATATTTTCTTAATTGTAGATAACACCTTTCTGACACCTTATTTTTGCAATCCTATTGCTCTGGGGGCAGATATTGTTACCCATAGCGGCACAAAGTACCTTGCCGGTCATAATGACACGCTGGCCGGTTTTCTTATTGCAAAAACCCCGGAACTTGCCGAAAAACTGCATTTCTTAAAGAATGCCATAGGCAGCGTTTTGTCGCCCTTTGATGCCTTTTTGGTAACTCGCGGGATAAAGACTCTTGCAATCCGCATGGAAAAAGCCCAGCAAAACGCAATGGAAATTGCCCAGTGGCTCAAAGCGCAGCCGAAAGTTACGGCGATTTATTATAACGGTCTGCCTGAGCATCCGGCATACGCGCTGTCTAAACGACAGGCGCGGGGCTTCGGTGCGATGATTAGTTTTTCTACCGACAGCGTTGAAACTGCGCATACCCTTCTTAATAAAACCGAACTTATCCTCTATGCTGAAAGCCTTGGTGGTGTGGAAACACTGATCACCTACCCGGTAACTCAAACCCATGCCGCCGTGCCGGAAGCGGAACGTCTTGCGCGGGGCATAGACGATACATTGCTCCGGCTCTCGGTTGGCATTGAGGCGGTGGAAGATATAATCTGTGATTTAGAGCAGGCTATAAATAGTTAAGAGGTAAGAGGTAAGAGTTAAGAATGGGGTATGATTTTGATGCGATTATAGATAGATATGGTACTAACTCAATAAAATATGATTTTATCCGTGAAAGGGGGAAGCCGGAAGGTGTTTTGCCGATGTGGGTGGCGGACATGGATTTTCCCGCGCCGCCGGAAGTACTGGCGGATATTCAAAAAGCTGCTGCTCACGGAATATTTGGCTATACCGAGCCGAAGGATGAATATTACAAGGCTGTTGCTCATTGGTTCGGTTCGCGCTTTGGGTTTAACGTAACACAGCAAGAAATAATTAAAACCCCTAGCGTTGTATTTGCTCTTGCGCAGGCTGTCCGCGCATTTACCGAACCGGGCGAGGCGGTGTTGATACAAACGCCGGTGTATTATCCGTTTTTTGATGTTATCCGCGACAACAGAAGAACGCTGGTGGTTAATTCTTTGGTTTACAGCAATGGCAGATATACTATTAATTTTGAGGATTTTGAGCGTAAAATTGCAGATAACGAAGTAAGGCTGTTTATCCTGTGCAGTCCTCATAATCCTGTCGGTCGGGTATGGACGCGGGAAGAACTTGAAAAGCTCAACGGCATTTGCGAAAAATACGGTGTACTTGTCGTATCTGATGAGATACATTGTGATTTTGTCTGGTCAGCTTATACCCATACTTGCTTTGGGCTGCTGAACGAAAACAGTGTCATTGCCGCATCTCCAAGTAAAACATTTAATCTTGCCGGTTTGCAGGTTTCAAATATTTTTGTCAAGAATGCGCCGTTGCGTGATAAACTGAAAGCAGAAATTAGGCGGAGTGGATACAGCCAGTTGAACACGCTTGGACTAGCAGCCTGCCAAAGCGCTTATACCAAAGGCGGTGCGTGGCTGGAGGCTCTAAAAAAATACCTCGAAGAAAACATACAGCTTATGAGGGAATTTCTGGCGGAACGTATTCCAAAAATCAGGCTTGTAGAACCGGAAGCCAGTTACCTTATCTGGCTTGATTTTTCTCATTATGAACTCACACAGGATGAACTCGACCGCCGTATAACAGAGGGCGCGAAACTGTGGCTGTGCGGAGGTACAACCTTTGGCGCTGACGGAAAAGGCTTTGCGCGTATCAACATAGCTTGTCCAAGAGCAACACTACATGACGCGCTTTGCAGACTGGAGAATGAATTCGGAATGAAAAAATGGTAAGGAGG
>Ga0099364_10014408_pt1 | contig 10526 bp, 9 predicted proteins | sample TergutTh196P3_FD_73070 | JGI IMG/M metagenome (GOLD analysis project Ga0099364, IMG submission 73070) | Microcerotermes parvus P3 segment gut microbial communities from Pointe-Noire, Republic of the Congo - Th196 P3 | ecosystem: Host-associated > Arthropoda: Insects > Digestive system > Gut ...
TTCTTGATATGTTTTACGTCAGAGGAAACCGTTCCTTTGTGCGTGACAATTGCGACGTGGATTTAGGACGTTCTTACTCAAAGCCGGTTGCAAAGGAATGACGGCACAATTTAGCCGGTGTCCCCGCTCTTTGCACTTGCATTATCGTCCGCAATCGGCTACAATTGCGTAATCTTTTTGCATGGAGGTATCCTATGAAAACGCAACGATTACTTCTTCCCCTATTGTGCCTGTACTTCTTCGCAGGCATTGGACTTACGCAACCGGAGGAACAACCGCCGAACAATGTTTCGCCAAAGCGACAGGCGGTGGAAGATACGTTAGGGACTGCCGGAGAACGAGCGATGTACAAGGCATCGCTACGCATACTCTGGAACAGCAATGGCGCAATTACGAGTGCCATGTTAATGCACGACGAAGGCTTCCGCGAATTCCTGGGCATTTCCGAAGAGCAATATCAACAAGCCGCGGAGTTGGATGTGGAAAACACTGCCGCACTAGAAGAAGAACTTTATGCAGACTCGGAAAATTTGCGGAAAACTGCGGCTGAAATGCTCGAAAATGCGGACAGTTTTGATGAGGCGACGATGCTGGAAGCCCTAACGGACTTTGAAAATGCGGCAACAGACATCGTTCAAAAAACGATGTCTGTTATGATTGACCAAATTACCGAAGGAATGAATGCTATTCTGAATCCAGAGCAGATACTGAAATCGCATGAGATCGAGTTAGCGGCAATGGGAGAACTGCCGTTTATCTCCCCCAGTGCATTCGAAGCGCTCAACCTGACCGATGAGCAACGCCAAGAAATGGAGAATATCAAGAAGGAACTTGAACCTGAATTCGAGAAGAACCTCGACGATTTCGTTGAAAGTTACATGGCTTTGGAAAAGATATTGGAGAGTGAGCATGCGAAAGGGATTAAAACCAGCGAGGGCGGTCAGGAGACTCGGGAAGAGACGAGGAAACGTTTGATGGCGGAAAACTCAGAGTACAAAAGGATGCAAGAGGAAATCCTATCACGCAGCCGGACTTTTTCGACGCAGTTTAGAACGCGGATGTTCGATGTGTTGACGGACGAGCAGTGGAAACGTCTTCAAGAATTGATTGACAATCCGCCGGAGTATGCGAAGATTTTTATCAAAGAGTTAAGGGAGAGTATGGGCTTGGTAGAGTCCGAAAAGAGTGGTGAGGGAGGAGACGAAAGGGGTGCGAGTCCGCCCGTTTGGATGCCTGGTCCCGGTTCTTGGCAGCCCGGCGATGCGATTCCCGAAGCGTATCGACAGGAGAGGAATACGAGAGGAAACTTTCCGCGATCGGAAAATTGAAAAGATCTGTTGCATCCTTGCGCAATCTATACTCGGAACGGCATGAAATTGGACTTTGCGCCCTTTGCGTACTTTGCGGTTAAATCCTTTTTTAACCGCAAAGCACACAAGGAACGCAAGGAAGAGCGCAAAGAAAAAACGACCAATTTGATACCGTTTACAGTATAACGATCACGGTTCTGTTGCCGGAGTACCGGCTAAATGATTATGTGGTACAATGGAGACGTACTCAAATGATAGGAGCAGAATTATGTCAGTCCAACCATTAACCTACGAAAGCGTTCTTGAATTGATTCGCGAGAATAGCCGAAAGACTCGACGAGAAAAGCGAGAGAATAGCCGAGAGATGCGAGAGTTTCGTCGTTCACTCAAAGAGCAAGCCGCCGAGTACGCCCGCGAGAAGAAGGAACGCGATGCCGAGTACGCCCGCGAGAAGAAGGAACGCGATGCCGAACTCGCTCGAATCGAGAAGGAAACAAACAGAAAAATCGGCAAACTCACCGGCAGGATCGGCATGATGGTCGAACACATGGTCGGCGGAAGAATCCTTGATAAGTTTCAAGTATTAGGATACAAAGTTGACCACTACTCACGCAATCATTATTATCAAAACTCAAAATTAGGTATCAGCGGCGAGATAGACTTGATTCTGCAAGACGGCGATGTTGCCATTTTCATTGAAGTCAAAACGACATTGGAAACGGCGGATGTCCGCAAACACTTGGAGAAAATGGCAGAGTACCGAATTTATGCCGATGCCGCCAAGATACTGTGGCCGCCGACTACCCGTTTCATCGGAGCGGTTGCAGGCGCAATTGTCGAAGATGAAGCCATGAAATTCGCCCACGAAAACGGATTGTACGTTATTGTGCAATCCGGCGAAGCGGTGGAGATCGTGTCAACGCCGGAAGGATTCAAAGCAAAGGAATGGTAGCGTTCTTTGCTTGTGCGTCGTCGAGGAGTGTTTGCGACAGCACTTTGACGGCGACGGTCTGTTGCAAGAGTTTGTGCTTTGCTTTATAGACAAAGCCCATTCCGCCTCCGCAGAGCGGCTTCAAAGTCGTCGCAGAGGGAGTCGATTTGCCGAAGGGGCATGTCGGTCTTTGTAGCAGGTTTTTTCGGCAATGCAACGTTAGATGTTAGCCGCACCTGTGCGGCGGCTTGTCCATAAAAACCTCATTTTCACCTCATTTTTCTGACAAAACAACCTCAGTAGCACAAGCGTTCTTTAATGACTAACCTCATTTACCGCATCTTGTTGTGTAAAAATGAGGTAAATGAGGTTGACCTTTTTATTGTTCATCGGCATACGCAATGACCGCCCCTGCCCCTTGAGCGACTCCTGCCGGTAAGACGCAAAGCCCGAATGAGGATGCTTCGTGTCAAAGACTTTGGCAGTGGTCAACGGCGGCATGTTCAAAAAGTCTTCAATGCTGACGGGAATTGACTCGCCTGCACGAGACCACATATCAAACATGTGCTTGAGGAATGGCTCTTTATATTGCGGCATCGATACCGCACCGGGCTCTGTGAACTTTTTCCCGCCAGCCCTGTAACTCATCCGCCTCTTTCGCTTTTCATGTATGATCCAATTCGTCCACTCTGGGGACCTCATCGAGCGATTTGATTTGAAGTAATTCTAAAAACCGAGAAGTGGTGTGGTAACGAACCACACTTTTTTTATCCAGCACTTCGCGGCTTATCCGTAACAGATTGCGTCGGACCAGTTGATTCAACACCGTCGAACAAGACTGTCGGCGAAGGGCTTGTACCTCATCTGCCGTGATCGGTTGACGGTACGCAACTACTGCCAGCGTGTCGATTGCCTGCTGTGAAAGACGGACTTCACGAACTTTACCGTAAAAATTGTCGCGAACCGACTCAAATTCCAAGCGAAGAGCCATCTGATAGCCGCCGCGCTCAAAAATGATGCTGTAAGGACAATTCTGTTTTTGGTAACACTCATTCAAATGAATAACAGCCTGCTCGACATCCTCTACGGAGACATTTCTCAGTTTTTCGGCAATCTGTTCGGCGGGAAGCGGTCGATTCTCCTGATTGCCGACGAACAACATTGCTTCGACGATTGTTTCGAGTCGGGTTCCTACCGCAAGAGAAGGTTCGACGTTTGAAGGGGGCAGATCGTTTTCGTATTCCGAGTCGATAGCATCGTCAAGTTCGTAGTTGGGATGTTCGGGTTCTCTCGGTTTTTCTTCTGTCGAGAATCCGATTTCGGCGCATTCTGTTTCGACTGATTGGATTGTTGCAAACGCATCCCGGAGCGACTCAAATGAAAGAATATCCGCTGGTTCGTTGTCATCTTCGTTTGTATCAAAGTTTTCGACGAAAGCGACCACACCGGGAAAGCGGTTTTTTCCGATGGGAATTGTGTTCTGACCATCTCGCATGCTGAATGATACTCAAAAGTTCGAGAGAGTAGAAGAGCAAAATGTTAAATTCTAGGCAAAAGACCGACCTCCGTCTGATGCGGTAGTTCTCTGTACATTGGATTGCGATGCGAATCATCCGGGGACTGCGCTACACTCGGGTGAAGTGTTATCCCAATTGATACCATTTGCAATATAGCGGCTACGCTCTATTTTTACGTTTTTTTACGGAATTTACCCGACAGAAGCCTCACAAAAACGTAGTAACCCTATCGGGCGGAATAATTTTCCCGGAAACCGGAAAATTCGTATTTACTTTTTTCGTCCAGATTGCTACAATGCGCCGAGTGGATGGGGCGAGCCCGGCGTGTTTTGACTAGGTTACCACGCCCCCCTACCACCAAATACAAGGATGGAAACGGTATTTTGCTTAAACAAACGGATTACGTCATTGCCTGTGCGGCTCCTTATCATTGCCGCTCTACTGCTGACGCTCGGTTCCAATGGAACAGAACGAGATGCCCATCGGAGCGACGTGCTGACCTTTCAAGGCGACAAAATTGTCGCCGCCGATTCGTTGCCCAGCGACAGTTTTCTCGTCAGGCTAGATCGTAAAACGACAGATCCCAATGCTGCACCGTCGAAATACTCCATCATCCTTCGAGGAATCGATCCCGTCGAAAGAGCATTATTTCAAGATGCACAAACCGGAAAATGGGAGCGATTCGATCTCTTTCGCGCCTCAATGATTGCCGAAGGCATTCGAGACATCGAACTCATTCGGGCTTACGAAGCCCGACTCGACGCTTTGGTCGCCAGAGTTACGGCGGCAAATAGGAATGTTACACAACAAGCCCTGACGCGCGCCCTGTTCGAGGCTATGCACAAGGAAATCTTAACCCAGCCGTACAATTTGGATTGCACCGAGTTGAGCAAAGTGATGCGGACGGGACAGTTTAACTGCGTCAGTGCGACGGTGCTTTTCAACTGTCTCGCCGAAAAGGCTGGACTCGATGCAACCGCTTTGGAAATGCCGGGACACGCTTTAAGTCAGGTTAGATTTGCCGACGGCGCAGCAATGCGTATCGAAACAACCTGTCCGACGTGGTTCGAGTTGCAGAGTGAAAAGGAGCGGCAGATGGCGACGCTTTTGCGAATTGCTCCTGCCCCGGCAGTGGCGAGTCCGCCGACGGCACAAAATGCTCTTGCGGCTGTTCCTGAACCGGCGGCGGATTTGACTTCTAACTATCGGGAAATCAGTCCGGTGCAGTTGGTCGCAACGATTTATTACAATAGCGGTGTTGATCTTCTTGCGAAGGGGCACTATCCCGAAGCGGCGGCGGCGAATATCAAGGCGTTGTACCTGGACAGGGACAACGCCCAGGCGTGGAAAAACCTGCTTACGACGCTCAATAATTGGGCAATCGACGCGGCAGCCCGAGGAAAGAAGGATAGACTCTATGACCTTGCCGTCTTCCTTTTAGATCAAGGGGTTGCGCTTGACCCGACGTTTGCGGAGTTTCGAGCGAATTACACGTTTGTGTTCCACGACTGGATTCGCGAATTAGCACTGCTGGGACGCTTTGACAATGCCCGAAAGATATATGCTCTTGCTAATGTCAAGGAGCGTGCGCCCAACGATGCAATCCTGCTGACGCTGATTAACGGTGTTAATCAGGCGGAACAACAGACAAGGCAACAGCGGTAGGATAGCGTAATCTTCGGTTTAGGCAAAATACAACATAACGGGGCAATAACCAAGCAGAGCCTCAATATTCAGTCCCTCCGTCATTGCGCTGCGTTCCATTCCGGCTTTTGTTTAACGTCAACAAAAGCCGGAATACTTTAATAATTTTTCGGAACGTGTAATGACGGCAACGGGCATTAAATTTCCGGCGAAAGCCTTATCCTATTCCAGAATACTTCTTAACCATTTTGATCAATGCTTTGCTGTCTACAGGTTTGGCAATGTAATCATCACAGCCTGCTTCGAGTGCCTTTTCGCGGTCGTCAGCCGTGGTGAGTGCCGTTGTTGCAATGATGGGGCGGCGATAGTCATATTTGCGCAGATAAGCGGTCGCTTCGTAACCGTCCATCACGGGCATCCGCATATCCATTAGTACCACATCGAAAAAGAGTCCGTTGTCCATGTTTTGTATCACTCTTTGAACGCCAGCCGCCCCATCGTCGGCAAGTTCGACTTGCGCCCCTGCTTCCCGAAGGAGCGTTGCTATAATGGCTTGATTCACCGACACATCTTCCACAACAAGGATTCTTACACCCCGAAGCGGTCGGCTTTCATTTGCCGATGTTTCCGTTTTCTCTTTTGGGGAGCGAATATCGAGTCCAGCGTACAATCGCGAGTCGTTTTTGGGAGTTCTACCTTTGTTCCTGCTGTCTTTTAAGACCGGTGGGGGATTCTCCGACGCGTAAACATTGAGTAACAATGCAAAGGTGCTTCCTTGTCCGAGCGCACTTTCAACGGTAATCGTGCCGTCTAATAACGTTGCCAGACGCATTGCGATGTTGAGTCCCAATCCTGTACCGCGTTTGGGATGCAGTAACGTCGGATCGTTGGGGCTAAACGATCTAAATAGTTCCCGAAGGTGCGTGGGGGAGATTCCGATGCCGGTGTCGGTGACGCTGATTTTGAGTTGCATCGGCGAAGCGGAGAAAGAGTCACGGTCCTTCTCCTCTGCTTCTGTGTCATTTGCCGGAGCGGTCGATATGGAATCGCCGCCGTCGAGTGCTTCGCACAAAACTGTGATAGTTCCCTTTTCGGTGAATTTAACGGCATTGTTGATGAGGTGCGATAAAATTTGCCGGATACGCATAGGGGCGCTTAAAATCGTCGTCGGTATTTTCCCTTTGTATTGAACAGACATGTCTAAATGTTTGGCAATAACATTCGGTTTTTCGGCGAGACAAATGTCGTGAACAAGCGTCTTGATCGACATAGGGACGGATTCTATCTCCAGCAAGTTGGCATCAATTTTTATGTAATCAAAAACATCGTTAATAATGGTGAGAATATCGTGATTGCTTTTTTTGATGATATCGAGAATGCCTTCGGTTTCTTCTTTCAGTTCAACACTGCAATTTTGAAGGCTCCGTTGGATAAGGATTTCGATAAAACTGTTGAGCGCATTTATCGGCGTTCGGATTTCTCTGTTCATGGAAAGGAGGAATTTGCCCTTTGCTCTTGTTGCCGCCTCCATATTTCTGTTGACGGCGAGCAATTCATCCCGGTCTGCCGTTGCTTTATGTAGCAGTAAGTATAACCAAGCGCTAAGAATGGCAAGTGCAATTATTGCCAAAGCCATGACGGCGACTCCCAGATGGTACGCAACAGAACCGAGCAAGGCAGATACCAAGGGCATGTCCAAAAACGATAACGATAGGTAAAGATTCTCTTCGAAGTGTACCATTTTTGGGGCAAAATGCAATCCCAGCAAGACACCGCCCGATTTCGATGCCAGTCCGTTAACAAGTTTGTGTTTTTTTCTGAAATTTCCAAGATTATTCCCAACATTCCGCCTTTCCAAACGTAGTAAAGGATAGAATACTCTCTTTTTTGTCCTTAACACGGAAGTTTATCATGTCCCCATCGAAAGCCGAAACACTCAAACTCTTCGCTCAATGCCTCAATACCGTTCCCGACCCACGCTCCAAACACGGAACACACCAACCCTTCTAGCACCATTCTCGCCATCATCTTTCTCGGATTGATCGGCAATCGTAACAACCCCACCGCCATCGCACGATGGACAAAAGTCAGGAGACAGGAGTCAGAAGCCAGAAACACAGGCTACGCCTGTTTCTTTTACTCCTGTCTCCTTTTGCTTTCCGACACTTATATCGTCGCCGCCGTCGATGGTAAAACCGCCAAACAGAAGCAAAAAAACAAAAATCACGATAAAAGGAAAAACTTGTCAACGGACTGGCACGTCTACAGCGTTAGCCATGTGCGTCCTTGACAACCCGCGCAGAGCGGATTAAAATAAGGCGCATATTAGCTCTTTAACGTGCCCCTTAACGGAGAACAAATCATGGCAGAACGAATGTACGATTTCAACTGGGACATCATCGGCGATCTAGTAGAAGGTCGCCCCAACCTCGGCGATGAGGTTAATCTTGTCCTCTACCGCCTAATGCAATACACCTTTCTAGACGTTGCCATAAAGAAATTCGGCGAAGAAGAAACCAATCGGCTATTCCGCGACGCAGGAAACATCGCCGGAAGATTCTTCTTCGAGAATTTTCTCAAAGAATACAAAGACCTGCCCCCCGAAGCCTTCCTCGAAAAATTCCACGCCATACTTTCCGAACAAGGACTTCGCTTTTTCCGCATTGATACCGTCGATGCCGACAAAGAGGAGTTTTCCATCTCCATCGCCACCGGAATTGATGGAGCAGGTTCAGCCCTCGCCAAAATTAACGACCATTACTACGACCTCGGATTCGCAGAAGGAACGCTCTTCCAATATACAGGAAAGAACTTCAAGCCCGGTACGGTCAACGTTGACACCGTCCCGGAAATCACGCCGAAAATGGGAGACATGATCAACCTCATTCCGTACCGCATGTTGCAGTACACTGTTCGGGACGTTGCCGAACAAAAAATCGGTACGGAGGCATGCGATCAACTCTTTTACGAGGCGGGAGACGTAGCGGGGCATTTCTTCTTCGACAACTTCATGGCGGAATTCAAAGACCTGCCGCTGAACGGGTTCATTGGCGAACTCCAACGTATTCTCAAAGAACTCGGAGTCGGTATTCTCCGTGTCGAGAAGGCGGATGCCGAGGCTGGGAACTTTACCCTGACCGTTTCCGAAGACCTCGACTGCTCCGGGCTGCCTGACCTCGGCATCGTCGTATGTAATTACGATGAGGGATTCATCGCGGGGATATTTTACAAGTTCACCGGCGTTGTGTTCAAGGTGAAGGAAGTCGATTGCTGGTGCTCCGGCGATAGAACATGCCGCTTTGCCGTGAACCGAGCATGATGGACTGCCTTGTGCCCTTTGCCTCTAAAAATACCTTTCAGAGCCGCAACCGTCAGAGCCGCAACCGGAAGGTTGCGAACCTGAAATTTTCAGTACCGCGACCTTCCGGTCGCGGCTCTGATGTGAATAATTAGAGAAAACGCAAAGAATCCGCAAATGACGCAAGGGATCCCCTTTTTTTGATATTTACAAAGCACCACTGGCGTTTCATAATACATGCCTGCCGAAGACGATCTAAAATTACTCCAACGGTTGTTAACAGCGCGAAGTCTCCCGGATGCTGTCCCTGAAACCTTTGAAAACAGCGATACGGCATCGTTGTACAAAGATTTGGCGGACATTCGGAGCAGTCTGTTGCTGTTTTCGCGCGGAAATTTCGATGCCGACGTAACCGGTCGGAACGTCCTTGCCGCTGCGCTGAAAACCTTGCAGGCAAATCTACGACACCTAGCCTGGCAGGTCGGTGAAGTCGCCAAGGGGGACTTCACGCAGAGAGTGGACTTCATGGGGGAGTTCTCGCTCGCCTTCAATTCAATGACACAACAGTTAGACCAGTCGTTGACCGAATTGAAAGAACGTGAAGCAAGTTTACTGGCTTTGACTGCCGACCTCAAAGCCAGTGAAGAGCGGTGGAATCTTGCCGTACAGTGCAGCAGGGACGGTATTTGGGACATTGACATCGACAAACAGACGGCATGGTACTCGGATAGTTTTATGCAGATGATGCACTACACTGCCGAAAGTCTGCCGAAAACTTTGTGCTGGGAAGAAATAATCCATCCTGATGACCTTGCTCAAACCGCCGATATGTTGGCAACGTTACGAGGTGAAGGGGCACTCTTACCCTTTTCGGAGGAGTGCCGTTTTCGGACGGGACGGGGGGACTATCTCTGGATTCGTCTTCGCGGAATGCCTGTCCGAGCGGGACACATTCGGCGGTTAATTGCCGTCGCTTCCGATATTACCGCACAAAAAGAGGCGGAACTGTCATTGACGCAGCAGGCAATGTATGACAACTTGACGGGATTGCCGAACCGATACTTGCTGGATGACCGATTGAAACAGGCTGTTGCGAATACAGAGCGTTACGGCAAACCCTTCGTTTTGGTAACGTTGGATCTCGACTTTTTCAAGGGGGTGAATGACACTTACGGACATGCGGCGGGAGACCAGATTCTTGTGGAGTTAGCGACGCGGTTGAGTATGGGGATACGGACGACGGACACCGCAGCCCGGCTGGGCGGCGACGAGTTCGTCGCCCTCTATCCATGTGAAGCGAACATGGAACAGACAACGGCGGAAAATGTGATGAATAATTTCTATGAAAACCTGAAGCCGCCGGTCATGTTGGGAGATGTAGAATATCAACTTCGTTCGAGTGCGGGGGTGGCGTTTTTTCCGAAGCATGCCGAAGACTTGCCGACGCTCTTCGAGCATGCCGACGTTGCTCTGTATAAAGCAAAGAAGAATGGGAAAAATCAATATGCTATCTATGAAATGGGGGGATGTGACGCAGTCCGTTAACAAGTTTCAGGTTTGAAGCGGAAGGTAGGCAACCGCCCGCAGGTCTGACGCATCGAATTTCTCACGTCCTCTATTTTTAGGTGTTTTCGTGAGTTAAAATGCGTTTTTTACTCACGGAGGAGACATGAAGAACAACACCCCCTCGACCAAAACTTTCACCAAAAAAGCATCACAAAAACACATCGTCAACGTCCTCAAAAAAGACAACGGAAAGCGAAAAGTCAAAAAAACCGTCCAATCCTTCGCCCAAGCCGTCAAAGAAATTGACGATCCAAGAACCT
>Ga0099364_10014409_pt1 | contig 10525 bp, 6 predicted proteins | sample TergutTh196P3_FD_73070 | JGI IMG/M metagenome (GOLD analysis project Ga0099364, IMG submission 73070) | Microcerotermes parvus P3 segment gut microbial communities from Pointe-Noire, Republic of the Congo - Th196 P3 | ecosystem: Host-associated > Arthropoda: Insects > Digestive system > Gut ...
TCTCCGCGAGGCGTTGACGAATAATTCAAAGACGAAAGATTCGCGCTCGCCCTCGTAGTCAATATCCAGCGCCGCTTCGCCGTCTTCCCTGTTATATTTTCCCGCGAGGAAGCGGCTGTTTTCAGACCTGCTGCTTTGAAGCCTGTCCCAACCGAAGCTCTCAGGGACAAACCCTGTATTGTCGCGCACGGAGGCGCCCCCTCCGCCAACAAAAGGAAGCTCCCCCGTCATTACATAAGAAGTCCCGACAAAACCGGCAGCCCCCGTAACAATCGAAGCCACCAAGATAATAACTATAGCTGTCTTACTCATAATTGCCCCCCTGGAATTGTTCATTGTTCACTGTTCACTGTTATCGATCATGCCCACCTTTCATCCGCTGAGCCGTCCGTTCTCACTCTTGACAGGCCGCCGTCGGTGAAATCCTGAAAATACACCCAGTCGCCGAAAACGGCGAAGTTCTGTATCGATTTTGACGAGAGCTGCGTAAGCCCGCTGCCGTCTGCCCCGATTTTCCAAAGGATGTTGTCCTCCCTGAAATAGATCGTGCGTCCGTCCTCGCTTACGTTTAAGGCGCCAACCTGCTTGTCGTATATGCGGGTGTGACTTGAACCGTCTTTGTTCACTACATAAATGCCTGCGGTTTGATGTTGAGTCACTTCGCCGTCACTGTTAACCGAAGAGTAGTTGCCGCAATTAATATAAATCAGGTCGCCCTGAACTATCATGTCTCTTATAGTGCCTAAGGTCTCTGATAATAGCCTTTCCCCCTCCTCTCCGGGCCTCGCTCGCATAATCCTCGAGTGGCTCCAATATATCCACCCATCATCCCAGATAGCCGGAATTGAAAGCCCTTCTTGGATAGTCGTAAATTCGGATCCGTCCGTGCGGATTTTATGCCATGTCGCATCATTATGCCCGCCATTATAGAAATATATCCAGTCGCCGTCCACCTGTATAATCCCCAGATAATAGCCAAATTCCGACGTGGTCTCATGAAGCGTTTCGAGTTGCGTGCCGTCGGTTCGGATTCTGTATATTCCGCTTGTACGGTTGATGTAACCCCGAAAGTAGACCCAATCGCCTGATACCTGTATGAATGATGGATTAACGTTTGATGCCAGCTCAGTTTCTTCCGTGCCGTCAACGCGCTTTTTATAGAGGTGAGTATCATCTGAATCCCAAGTACCATAGTAGACCCAGTCGCCCTGCTGTGCGAAATAGCCAAAGTTCACGAGAGCGCTGATGGAGACTCCTGAAACGTTTGCGGCGGGGGCGGTCTGATTCGGAGTGTTTGGAGCATCACTAGGCCCTCCGCTGCCGCCTTGTCCCGCTGTCTGGTTGCCACTGCTTTGTCCCGCTGTCTGATTGTCGCTGCCGTCTTGGTTTGTCGTCTGCCCATTGTCTCCGCTTTGGTCGCTTGCCCGAGAACTTTCCCGCGATTGTCTGCCTGCTTCTTCAGGAGTATCCCAAAAGCCTCCGTTTAATATGAACGCGACAGCCGCGCCGATAACCAGCGTTGCGACGGGCAGAAAGTACAAGAGCGGGGTTTTTTTCTTTTTATCTGCGGCTGTGGATGGTTGCGCGTGGGTCTTCGCAGCGTTGAAGGCGGGATTTGCTGTTTGCCCCTGCGTGGCGGCGAAGGAAGGATTTGCTGTTTGGGTTTGCGCGGCGGTGAAGGCGGGATTTGTTGTTTGTCCCTGCGCGGCGTTTGATTGATGCTGCATCTCGGCCTGCGCGTTTTCATCCGGATAAAACTGCTGTTGATACTGTCCCGTTTCGGGATAGAACCAGGTGTACCAAGTACCGGGCAACCCGTTTTGGTCTACTCCTTGAGTTGCTTTGTAATACTGTCCGCTGTTTTGGTCGAGTGTGAATCCATCGGGGGCTGCGTAGTTTTGATTGCTCATGATGTGATACTCCTAACTATGTTATTCACCGCAGGCGTAACTGGTCTACGCCTACCTCTTCCCATACGCCGTCTTGGTCGTAGATTGCTATAAAGCGCCTGTCTTCGGTTAAGTAGAACTTGCATGCGTAATAGAACCCCTTGCGTTCCCAATTGCTCTCGACATGCATTGAAAACATGGAGTCAATGTCTATTACCTCCGCTTTTTCCGCCAGCCTGCGCGCGCCGTCGAGATATTGCAGCTCAATTTTGTCGCCGTAGATTGCCGTGATTTTCGCGGGATAGTAGTATCCGTCGGAGGGCCAGTATGCGAACACATTTTCCGAAACGCCGTCGTGCATGATAGGCGCGGACGCTTGGGTCGTTATGCCTGAGAGGGAAAAATCGCCGCCAGAGTGAACGGGCGCGGCAGCGGTTTCCGAACTGCCGGAATAAACTGGCGCAGCGACGGATTCTGTGCTGCCTGAATAAACGGGCGCGGCAATGGGTTCTGCATTGCCATAGCCCTCGGATTCTGACGGTGCGCTGCTCCCCATGCTATATTCTTTTAGGTATCCCCAGCTAGTGTCGCGGTTTACTATTGGAACAAGATAGTATTTTATCATGCAGGTGTAAGTTGTAATCGGCAGAAGCGCGGTTTTTATGATGTATGGTATTACGAAAATCAGCACGTTGACAAGGATTGCCGTGCCTTCGTCGGAAGTTTTGGTCCCGTCTGACCATGTGGTTTCGGTGTATGTGTAATTCCCCATGTCCGATAGGTTGCTGTCGAACTTCCGATGCAACTGTGCGCGGATTGCGTCGGCGTTGAAGCTGCGGCAGGCAATGACATACATCCCGCATCCGACTAACAAGTATACTATTATCACCCCGAACACTACGTTCGCCCCATCCATTATGAAGCGAAAGACGCTGCGCACCTCGTCGGGCGACGTGACCGCAAGATATATCAGTCCGCCAATCACTGCGAATCCGAAAACCAGACGGAAGTATGATCCCGAGAAGCGGCGCTTTAACCCCGCTGCCTTTTCGCGGACGATGCTGTAAATCATCGCTAAAAAGGCGAGCGGCGTCAGGAAAAGGAAGTAGTACGCGAAAAATGCGACGATGATTTCGCCTATAATCCAAGACGGTCCCATCGAGGCGAACAGCCCGGTAGCGAACTTCACGAAACCTATGCCTTCAGAGACCCTGCCGGTGTCGAGGTCGATGCTGACGTTGCGGTTATATCTCAGTTCGTTTTCCGAGATGCTTATCAGGACTGTTTCCGAGTTGTCGAGGATTTCAAACGACCTTATTTCAAAGGAAGCATTGTCATGGATATAAAAAGCCATGTTCTGATACCATAAGGTTACGGCTTGCCGATCTTCGTTTTTGTGGATGAGCCTGAGTGTTCCCGTGAATGGCTTGCCGCTCTTTTCGGCGCGGATGATAATGAGCATCGGCGGATCGCCTTTTGTCAGATATGCCTGCGAGACCCAATACAGTCCGCAATGCATCAATATGAGAAACACGAAGAAGAAAACAATGATTCTTCTCATTTTCAGATACACCTCTTTTCTAACGCGGTCTTCGACCGCAAGTGATTAGTGATTAGTGATTAGTGATTAGTGGTTAGTGTCTATTTTCCATTATACAACATTATTTTCGGCTTGGCTATGCTTTTTCTTCATTTAGTTGAATATAATTTTATGTATTATCCCAGTAGATGCCGTCATAATCGTTGAAGTAGGCGACTAGTTGCGGCCCAATTTGGGACCAGTGGACCTGTTCGCCGTTTTTGTAATACTCGAACGTGATGCTGCTAATATTTTCGTATGGCATAGACACGTAATCCCTCAGCTTTTCGTTCAGAAGCCGTTCCGCTTCTTCAAAACCTTCTCCATACTCCCCTGTCGCGTCGTCATAAAAGAACTGCCCTCCGCCGGTGATATAGTAGTAGCTCTCTTGGAGCCACACCCCTTCCGTATATTTGTAGAAATAAGTCTCCGAGTAAGTTCCGCCACTATGCGAGGTAGCGGAGAACAAATCGCGCGCACCGGTCACGGTATTTATATACGGCTCTATCCACTGAGCAAAAGCTATTGCTCTAACACTTGCGTTGTTAATGTCAATCAGCCAGGTCTCTTCCACCATAAAGTCGTATGAATGATCCGTTACGATCATAAACGGCGCGTCGAACCCTGCGTCATACAAGGATATGCTGTATGCATAGTAGACGCTATCCCAATAACCCTCGTACTGCTCAATCCTATCGGGAAGCTGTTGTATATAATACATATACCAATTAAGCGCCGAGTTATACGCCGTCTGCTTCCACTGAGCCGAAATCGTGTATAGGCTATCTTCTTCAATGCCGTTTCCTTGCTCCTGCGCGGCGCCTCCGTCAATCCCATCTCCATGCGCTTGCGCAGTTCCTCCGTCAATCCCGTCTCCCTGCGTCTGCGCGTCGCCTCCGTCAATCCCGTCTCCCTGCGCTTGCGCAGTTCCTCCATCAATCCCATCTCCTTCCGATTGCGGCTGTTCCGAATCGCGCGGGGCGGAGAGGGCTTCTCCCCGTCCGTTCTCAAGGTCCTCATCCTCTCGTCCATATCCAACCCTTGCGCTTTCCTGCGTCGCTCTTTCCGGGAGCAGCGGCAGGGTGTAGTATCCCATAAAGTGTCCGCCGACCGCAAGGCCGAGCAGCAGGACTACGGCTGCCGCCGCTATACCCGCTATTCTTCCCGATTTCGGCTTTGCCGCCTGTGTTATTGGTTGCGGAGCGGTATATTGAATGGGCGGCGGTTGGGTTGAAGACTCGGTGTTGATAAGTTTCGGGGCGGGAGCAGAGGGCGGTAGCAAGATGCTGCCGCAGTGGAAGCACGCGGTCAGCGCAAGCGGAAGCTCGCTTTGGCAGTGCGGGCAGGTTTGGTGTGTTGGGGCTTCGGGGTTGCTTGCCGAAAGTGGCGGGAGAGGAGTTGGTAACCCGGAGTCGAAAGCTGAGAGCGGCGAGTGCGCGGGCGCAGCTGTGCCGCATTTGGAGCAGAATTTCTTTCCCTCCGCAATTTCTGCACTGCAGTTTGTACAAGTCATGATGTCTCCTCCAATCTTAAGCCGCGTTGGCGGTGATTTTTCTGCTTTCCCTATTTTACATCATTATTTTCATTTTGGCTATGCTTATTTTTCATCAAAATGCACTTGTTACCTGAGTTTGTGTGTCTATTCAGAGGATGCCCGGGGGAGTGGCTTCTGGTTGAAAAATCGATTAGATGCTGAAACTGCGTATAAAACATAGTGTTTCAGCATCTAATAATTCGGAAATCAACATGGACGAACTGCTATCCTAAATACCTCTTCAGCACCGCCATGACCTCGTCTATGTCTAGCGGTTTGCCGATGTGGCCGTTCATGCCTGCGGCGAGGCATTTTTCTATGTCGTCCATAAACACATTTGCAGTCATTGCCACTATTGGAAGTCTCTTCGCGCACTCAAACGGCAAAGCGCGAATCTGCCGCGTCGCCTCTAACCCGTCCATCTTCGGCATTTGCATATCCATAAACACAAGGTCGTATTGCCCTTCTTCGGCCGCGACTTTTTCAAGCGCCTCATAACCGTTTTCGGCAACGTCGATGACGAGATCCAAGCTGTCGAGCAACGAAATAACGATTTCCCTGTTAATCTCCACATCCTCGACAAGCAGCAGCTTTTTGCCGCAAAAACGGTCATGGGCAGCCTTTGAATCTTCCTGCTGAGCGGCATCATCATCAAAACATTCATCGATATGCTCTCCCCGCGTGACATTCACGGTAAAGGTGAACCGCGCACCCTTCTCAAGCTCCGATTCGACCCAGATTTGCCCGCCCATCAACTCGACGATACGCTTACAGAGCGCAAGACCGAGCCCCGTTCCGCCAAACGTGCGGCTCGTTCCGCTTTCTGCCTGTAAAAACGCTTGAAACAGCTTGCCCTGCTGCTCCGCCGATATGCCGATCCCGTTGTCGGCAACCTCGAAACGCAGTGTGCAGACCCCGTTTTCCTCGCCTTCAAACGAAATGCTCAGACTTATGTCGCCGCCATCCGGCGTGAACTTGCTGGCGTTTGTGAGCAGATTGGTCACAACCTGAGAAAGCCTTTGATCGTCGCCTATAATGAAACGCGGAACGTTTTCGTCCACATCCATTACAAATTTTTGCCGTTTTTCGTCCATTCGGAACTTTACGATGGAAAGAACCTTCTGCAGCATCCTTTCGACACTGTACTCAATCGGGGAAAGCTCCAACTTGTTTGCCTCGATTTTTGCCATGTCCAGAACATCATTGACGATGCCAAGCAAATTTGCGGACGCATCCTCGATCTTTTTGAGCGCATTATCCTTGCGGGTCATGTCCTGCGTGTCTTTCGCGATTGCCGTCATGCCGATGATAGCGTTCAGGGGCGTGCGCATCTCATGGCTCATAACCGAAAGAAAATTGCTCTTCGCTTCGCTTGCCTGCTGAGCCTTTATAATCGTATCCCGCAATGCGTCTTCCATTTGCTTCTTTTCGGTTATATCGCGCGAGGTGCCTACAAGCCCGACGATTTCGCCGTCTTGTATAATTGGTGCTTTTATTGTCTCATAATACCGCGCAGTGCCATCATGGGACGGAATCCAATGCTCTTCCACAAGTTGCGGATTGCCGTCAAAAACCTTCTTATCCTGAATAATCAGGACTTCCGCTACATCGGCGGGAAACTTTAGGCCGTTTATGTCGTTTTTGCCGATAACACTGTCCATATCGACATCCAAAAACTTTGCAGCAGCTTGATTTAGTAGCGTATATTCAAAATTCTGGTTCTTGCCGAAAACGAAGTCAGGCATTGAGTTTATCATGGTTTGAAGGGTGTTCTTCTGAAACTCAAGCTCCTTCATCGAATCCTGCAGCGCGTCTTCCGTCTGTTTCCGTGCGGTTACATTCTCGATAATGGCAAGAGAGGACAGTTTGCCCCTATATTCGACATTGCATGAAGTTATGCGGGCGGTGAACGGCTCGCCATCCAGCTTGAAACAGGCAAAATCCATTGTACCCGTACCCATCGCAAGCAACTCGCCGGCCATATCCGCCGTTTTCCTTCCGTTTGGCTGTATTTCGGGCATAAACTCGAACGCGCTCTTCCCCGCCACATCCCTCTCAAAATCCTCACAGCCGAAGATGTCCATGGAAGCCTTATTCGCATAAACCAACTCTCCGTCTTCCAAACGGACAATCCTTATCCCGACGGGCATTACATCCAATATCGACTCCATCGGATCGCTATTATCGGGCATCCATCTTTTGTCCATCGTCACACAGTCCCCTCGCTTGAAATATAAGCTACCACATTATATACGCTCGCAGCAAATACTTCAATATGAAATTTCTTATCAATCAGTCCCGGCGAGGAAAATTGAAAGTTGAAAGTTGAGAGTTGAAAATTACTGTGGATAAGTAGGGTGGCATCTGATATACTGGTTCTTGACTCTATTGACAAATGTCAACAGGTTAATTGTGAACACCGTCCAATTCCACTCTTTTGATATTTCCTTAACCTGTTGACATTGAACTACATATGCGAAATCGGAGGTAATTACATGCATTGGTCTGAAGCAGCCGCGCTCAAAATTATCGAGCGCAGCCCGGAAAAGGAAGAATATGTCTGCGCCACGGGGATTAGCCCGTCAGGTTCGATTCATATAGGGAATTTTCGCGACATCGCCACAAGCTACTTCGTGGTGCTTGCCTTGCGAAGGCTCGGCAAAAAAGCGCGGCTCATGCATAGCTGGGACAACTTTGACCGCCTTCGCAAAATACCCGTTAACGTGTCGGAGGTCGCCGAAGGCATGGACAAATACATCGGCTGCCCCTGTTCCGACGTTCCCAATCCATTCGCGAGCGAAAACGGAATCACTTCCTACGCCTCGCACTTTGAAAACGAGTTTATAGACGCTCTCAACGCTTTCGGCATTCATCCCGATTATCGCAATCAAACAGAAATGTACCGCAGCGGCAAATATACCGACCGTATACTGCTGTCCATGCGCGAACGCGAGCGGATATTCGACATCCTCGACTCCTTCCGCACCCAAGACGCATCCGAAGGCGAACGCGACGCCTATTACCCCGCATCGATTTACTGCCCCGTATGCAAGCGCGATACGACCAAAATACTCTCTTACGACGACGAGACGCACATTGCGCAGTACACCTGCAAGTGCGGCCATGCGGCGGATTTTGATTTCAACACCGACTATAACTGCAAGCTGGCTTGGAAAGTCGATTGGGCAATGCGCTGGCAGTATGAGGGCGTTGACTTTGAGCCGGGCGGACAGGACCATGCGTCGCCATCGGGCAGCTACCAGACTTCAAAGATTATCTCAAAGGAAATATTCGGCTTTGAACCACCCATATTTCAAGCGTACAGCTTTATCGGCCTAAAAGGCGCGACCGGGAAAATGTCCGGGTCAACAGGGCTGAACCTCACTCCTAAGGTGTTGCTGAAAATATATGAGCCTGAGATTATCCTGTGGCTCTATTCCAAAACAGACCCGACACATGCCTTTGACTTCTGTTTCGACGACGGCATATTGCGGCAGTATGGCGAATTCGACAGGATGTACGCGAATGTGCAAAACGGCACAGCGAGCGACGCCGAAACGGGCATCATGTCAAACTGCATCATCGAAAACCATACAATCAGCACGGTCTCGATGACATGGCTTGTTCAGTTCGGCTCAATTGTGAATTTCAATCCAAGCGTCCTTGAAACGGTGTTCACAAAGATAGGCACCCCATTTTGCGAATCCGAATTCTCCACCCGCCTTGTCCTTGCAAAGAATTGGCTGGAAATATGCAGCCCGGACAGCATCAACCATCTAAACGCCAATCGCAACTGGGCTTACTACAGCATGCTTTCGGATGGCGAGAAGCGTCAAATCGACGTGCTTTTCGATAATCTGGCAAAAAACAACTACAGCTTGGACGACCTCAACACGATGCTCTACGCCGTTCCCTCACAAGCTTTAGGCTCGGCAATTGAGGACAATAAGCAGAAAAAAGCGCTGCAAGCCGCTTTCTTCAAGAATGTCTATATGCTGCTGATTGGGAAAGAGAAAGGACCGCGCCTATACCTGTTCCTGTTCGCATTGGAAAAGGAACAGTATTTACGCTTGCTCGATTTCTCGACGCCGATGACAGAGGACGAAAAGGCAGCGGAGAACGCTGCAAGCGATGAGGACATCTCGGAAGCCGATGATGAGGAATCTATGAGCGGCGTTGAAGCCATTTCAGTCAAACCGTTCAAGGCAAACATAACGCTTGATGCATTTAGCCCGTTGGATTTGCGCGTTTGCGAAGTCGTCAAATGCCAAGAAATCCGCAAATCGAACAACTGCCTGAAGCTGACGCTTGACGACGGCATCGGCGAGAGGGTTATCGTGTCTTCAATACGCCATGACTACTCACCTGAAGAACTCATCGGCAAAAAGATTATAGTAATAGCCAACCTTGAACCCACCCGCATCACGGGCGTCACCTCGGAAGGCATGCTGCTCGCAACAAAAAACGACAGCGGAAAATGCACGGTAATTTTCGTAGACCGCAAAATACCTAATGGTTCGGTATTGAGCTAATTGTCCTGAATCAATATCAGCGTCCCGATGCGTACCGTCACTGAGGCCGGCTCGCCGGTGAACTCGTTGCTGATGCCTATCGGGTATGCGTTTGTAAGCTCCGCGTTGTCAAGCGTGTACTTGAGTCCCTTGATGGTCACGCCCTCGGCCTTGCCGTCGGCGCTGAAAATTGAGATAACGCCGGTCAGACCTGCATCAAAGCTGACCGTTCCGTTTGTGACTGCGCTCACGCATGTGTCGCGGCCTATAAGACGACCGCATGCGCCGTTTTGGGCTATATACTTGAGTATCTGGATGTTTGCCAGCGTATGATCGAGCCTGCCGCCGAGCCCCCCGTCAATAATAAACGTATCAAATCCGCGCTCAAGACCCTGCTTCACCGCGAGCATCATATCCGTATCGTCCTTCTCCGCAGGGCTGCGCAAAACATTCGGATGTTCCGGCACGCCGCCCAGCGAATCAAAATCGCCGACAACAAGATCGGGCACGATGCCGCGCGAAACGAGCTGCGCATATCCGCCGTCTGCAGCGATAACAAAATCACGCTCGCTGGGCAGCTCACAGCCGCAGAACTCCCCCGCCCCAACAATAAAACAACGCCCGCTTTTAACCATTTTCCTTTTCGCAACCAACAAACACGACACCTCTTGGTTAAGATACGATTTTCTAAATGGTATCTTAACCAATCTTTATTGTCAAGAGAAAACGCGGTTCGGTTCGGGATTGATTTATACTCATAGTTATGTTAAAATTGGATACAGAATTTGAACGAAATTATAAGGAGGCGGTTTTGTGAAATGCATAAACTGTGACTCGGAAATATCGGAAGGCAAGAAGTTCTGTACCAACTGCGGCTCTGCAGCGCCATCGGCCCAGCCCGAAGCAATCATTTGTACACAATGCGGAACAAATGTAGCGCCGGGAAAGAAGTTCTGCTCCAACTGCGGCACCCCCGTCACCCCCTCGCCAATCACCCCACCACCGCCCCCGC
>Ga0099364_10014410_pt1 | contig 10524 bp, 6 predicted proteins | sample TergutTh196P3_FD_73070 | JGI IMG/M metagenome (GOLD analysis project Ga0099364, IMG submission 73070) | Microcerotermes parvus P3 segment gut microbial communities from Pointe-Noire, Republic of the Congo - Th196 P3 | ecosystem: Host-associated > Arthropoda: Insects > Digestive system > Gut ...
TGAAACAAACACATTTTTCTCTTTTACCGATGCTGCTTGTTACAGTAGTGTTATCTGCCTGTGTCGGGCAGGAGAGGAGCATGACAGCTGCGGTACAGGAGCCGGGTTTTTGGGGGATTCCCGCTTCTCTGGGGAATTTGACAGCTAATAATACCTTTGCTGTTGGAGCCGCTGATTCGGCGGAAGAGGATCAGATTATTGATTTGCTGGATCAAATAGCGGAGCTTGAACGATCGGGCATATTTCAAAGAGGCATGGGTTTTACCGAATCAAGTTTACGGGAAAGGCTTGGAGATATTTCCGGTGCGCTTATTGCATCATATAAGGAAATGTCATGGGCTTACGGTCATGGTGAACTGGGATTGGAAAGAATCACCGCAGGCCTTTTAAGTGTAATAAATATTGAAGATCAGCGGGGAATCGAAGAAGCTGTGCAGACGGCAAAAACAATTCTTGCTTTTGTACAAGAGCAATGGGACGATGCGGAACAGGGATTGAATGAACTAAATGGTTATTATGAAGAACCGGATAGTTTTAGGAATTGGATGCGCTTGAGCTGTGCTCTGGAAAAAAATCCTTCCGACCGGAATATTGTATCGGCATACCGATCTATTCGCGCACGTTATACGCATTATCCCGAATACTGGTACAGGGGAGCAAAGGCATTTTCCGGAATTATAGCTTCGCAATATGCCGAACTGTGCATCACCATTGCCCCTCATGGGCCATTTGCCGACGAATGCAGGATCATTCTTGGGTCTGTTTTTGGCCTAAAACCGGAAGACAGCCAGGTTATTAAAACAAAAAAAGAAATTGACGATCTGGCTGCATTCGCAGTGAATATGGGGAATCCTACACTGCTGGAACCATTGATGTCCCTTCTTGATCTTCCGGAAAATCCGTTTACCGAATATGCGTTTGGGGTATTGAGATCCCTTGCCGCATCTCCTGCTTTCAGAGATTACTTTGACGGTCTTGCTGTCCGATCAAAAGGCCGTCTTGCCGACCGGCTGGCGTACATTTCCCGGAGATAATATGAAAACTTTACGGTTAGTCGTAATTATTCTCATTGTCTGTTCATGCAGCGGTAAGGGAGATATCAAAAATGCCGATCCTCAAACCCTGCGTCTCTATGCCAATGCTCATGAATTGTACGCAAACGGGCAGTTTCCCGAAGCTGCAGCGCTGCTTGATGAACTCAATAATTTCACCCCTGCGCTGATGCTGCGAGGCAAGGCGCAGTATTTTTCCGGTGATCATACCAGGGCAGAGCAATCTTTGAACAGGGCAATTAGGCTGCGTCCCGGGAATTTTGAGGCAAAGCTCTACATTGCACGGATTTTACGGGAAAGAGGAGAAGATGAAAAGGCACAGCGGCTGACAGAGGATCTTCTTGCGGATAATCCCCATGATGTCAGGCTGCTTCGCTTTGCGGCAAGTCTTGCCATGGAACAAGGGGATATAGCGGGAGCTTTAGCTCTTTTGGATCAGGCAGCAGAACTCACTGCCGACGGAGCAATGGCCCTGCTGGAAAGGGCAAGGATTCGCTGGATAGCGGGCAATGGCAACGAAGCGCTGGAAGACCTGTCCCGTGCACGCGCCATGCTCCCTTGGGAAACACCCATAGCCCGGTCAATCAATCAGCTTGAAAACCGTATTACGGAGGCTATGCAATGAAATTAACCCGTAGTTTGATAATTATTTTTACCATAATTCTGTTGTGCAATGTTGTTGCTGCCGGAGATGAATTTCACAGACCGTTAACATTTGCACAGGCATCCGATCTTGCGGTTTCGGCTTCGATTGATCTGCGCAGTGAATATGAAGGGTTAAGAATCAGGAGAAATGCCTGGACATTGGGCATGCGCAGTTATTTACCGCGTATGAGCCTGACTGCCCAGGAAAATGATCGTTTGCAGGCAATCGGAGCAGATTCATTTATAAAAAATTTCAGTATCAACATGGACCAATTGCTGTGGGACGGCGGCAGGCTGGCCATGTCCCGAAAGCTTGAACGTATGGAACTTGATCTGTACGGATCACGGCTTGATCGCATGGCAGATGAAATTTCCGAATCGGCGCTTTTTACCTACCGTAGTATTCTCAGTGCCCGAACGATTATTGCCATACGGGAAACGGCTCTGGAATCACTTGAAGAACAATTGAGGATACTTGAAAAGGAAGTAGAACTGGGCCTGGCGCTGGCGCTGGATCTTGCTGAGGCGGAACTGACACTTGCGGAAAGCCGCATGGAAATTATCTTGCTGGAATCCGATCTTGCGGAAATGGAAAAACAATTTGCCGATATGCTCGATCTTGCCGAATTGCCGGAACTTGCGGAAAGAATCGATATACACCGGTCCACAGTACTGCCTTCCGTTCAGGCTGCGGTTTCCCTTGCTGAGGAAAAAAACCCGGATCTTGCCGAAGCGCGGTTTTCCATCACGAGAAGGCAGGCAGAGTATAAATTTTCATCGCGTACATGGATTCCTTCGTTCAGGGTAAACGGCAGTTTTGGCATTACCGGTAAACAGTATCCGCTGACCCGCCATACATGGTCTGTGGGGATTACTATCGAATTTGCAAATCCCTGGCTGCAAAATAATCTGGCCTTTCAAACCGGATGGGAATCTTCCAGTGACCGGACAGCCAATCTGCAAAACAGCGCGTCGCCTCTGCCCGATCCGGCGGCAAGTCTGGGGAGACGGCAGGCTGGATTGTTGCTTAATTTGGAAAAAGAAAAGTACGAACTTGCTTTTGAACGCATGGGACGCTTGACACAACGGGCTGTGGAACGATGCCGGCTTGCCGATCGCAGGCGCAGCCTGGCTGTTGCAGCAATTGAAATGGCGGCACGGCGGTACAGTATTGAGGAAGTTCGCCTTGATCTTGGCCATATTACCCGCCTGGAACTTATGCAGGCGTATATTGCATGCACGGAAAGAGAAGTCATGGCGGTTGAATCCGCTATAGCTCTCATGGATGCGGAACGTGATCTTGAGCGGCTTTTGGATTTAAAACCCGGCGAGCTTGCCATTTTTGCCAGAGCCATAACACTTAATGGAGATGCGTTATGAAATTACAAATAATAGTAACAATCATTATATTTCCTGTGTTGTTTTTTTCATGCAGTGAACAAAGCACTCCTCATACAGTACGTCAGGTTAAGGGAGTAGCTGCACAGTCCGGTGAAATACCCGATGAAGCAGGCGGTTTTGGCACGCTCTCTTTCATTACAAAACTTGACATTACCGCCTTACAGGAAGGTCTTGTTAAAAGACTTTATTACCGTGAAGGCGATTTTGTCGGGCAGGGAGAAACGGTAATCCTTCTGGAAAACCCCCACATCATACTGGCGCTTGAACGGGCAGAAAATAATTTTTCACAGGCAAGAGCTGCGGTTGACTTGGCACGTTCTCGACTGTTGGAAGGTGAATTTCAGGCTGAAGCGCAGTTACTTTCCATAGAAAAAGCCGAAGCGGAACTGGATCATTATATCAGGCAATGGGAAGAAGACAAACGGAGGCATCAAAACCAGCAGACAATGTTTGATGCAGGCGGGATAAACGAGGAATCCATACGTGTGGGGAGATTTAACCTGCAGTCGGAATGGGATCAAATACTCATCATGCAAAGAGAGCTGGAGATTCGGAAAATCGGTAGCAGGGAAACGGATCTTATTGCTGCCGGAATATCAGTACCGCATAATGAAGATGCAAAACGCCGTACTTTGCTGGAATTTATGACAACGAGCCTGAGAGCCGAATTGGGATCTGCCATTGCCAGATATGCTGCGGCAGAAAAAGAATTATCATCGGCCCGCATTGCCCGTGACGATTTGGTAATCAAAAGCCAGGCAGCCGGGATTATCGGAGCACGGTATTTTGAAGAAGGCGAGCGGGTAAAATCAGGGGAAAAAATAATTACGCTTATGGACACTTCTTCACTATATGCGGTATTTCCGGTAAGGGAAAAAGATGCGCTGCGTATCGAAAAAGGCATGGCAGCCAGGGTGCAGATTGATGGTATTGGCGGCGAAAGGGACGGCACTGTTGATCTTGTGTACCCCCAGGCGGACAGCCAATCCTTGAGCTTTGTGGTGAGGGTTTTGGTTGACGGCGATCCCGGCGATCTTAAACCGGGAATGTTTTGCAGGGTGCAGGTGATACTGGGACCGCCGCGCAACGTTGTTTTTCTTCCTGCATCCGCGCTTGCCTCGAAACGGAATAATGAGGCGGAAATTTTTGTTATAAACAGTGACACTCTATTCGGGAGAAAAGTGGTTTTGGGTCAAGTTCAGAGCGATCTGTGGGAAATAATCTCCGGGATTAAAGCCGGGGAAATTGCGGTGCTTCGCCCTGATTCGGATATGCGGGAGGGGGCCTATGTATCACTTGCGGAATAACTTTCTTATTGTTGCTTTTTCTGTTCTGTTTATGTCATGCGGATTTATCGATCTGCGTCCCGTTGAAGTTACAATAATGCCGGATACACCGGATACGATCCTTCCCGACGGTTATAGCCCGTTGAGTGTCAGGTTCAACACTGAAATGGTCAGAAAAGAAGCCGAAAACAGTTTGTTTGTTACTTCCGGCACAGGCATGGTTGAAGGGGATCGTTTTTGGAACGGCAATACACTGGTTTATGTTCCAGCCGCGCCCTGGAATGCCGGTACGAGATATGCATTAAACCTTTCGGGAATGGTAAGATCAATTGACGGAAGAGAAATTCGGCTTGAACGCAGCATTGCTTTTTTTGCCATTAACCGATCTGCTCCCCCTGTTATTGAATGGCACAGCCCGGCTGACGGCGAATCGGTCAGCGCGATCGGTTTAAATCTGGAAATTCGGTTTTCGCGGACAATGGACAGGGCTTCGGTTGAAGCTTCGTTAAATACAGAAGGCATGGGTGACAAATGCTATATATGGTCAGATGATGATACTGTTCTAAAACTTGTTCCCGATAAAAATCTTTCTCCCTGGACTGTATATCGCTGGACACTAAGGACTGCGGCAAAAAGTGCTGACGGTGTACCGCTGGCAAAAGCGGTATCTGCTGTTTTTTGTACCGACCTTGATCGGGTATTGCCGGAGGTGAGTATAGTATATCCGGCTCTGCAGTCGGACGGTAGGTGGATCCCGACCGGAGGCAGTTTGGAAGAAGACTTTGGGCCGGGCCTTGGCATTGTTATTGAGTTCAGTAAGCCAATGGCAGACGAAACTTTCCGGCTGCTGAGGTTTGAGCCGTCGCTTGCAGGCAGGACAGAAAAACTTTCTGACAAAAGCATGGTTTTTATCCCCAGCCGCGACCCTGAACCGGAAATAAACTACACCCTTATCATTTCCGGTGACGTGAAGGACACAGAAGGATTAAAAATCGGCCATGATTACCGGAGAACATTTATTGCCGATATTCCTTACCTGAAAATCCTGTCAATCAGTGACTCAAATGGTACGAGTGTAAATCCGCATAACAACCATATTGTGCCGGTTTTCGTAAGTGAGATTGACGGCGGCCTTGTCTGTTTCACAATTCATTTTTCACTGCCGTTTGATAACGAGGAAAAACAAAAAACCGCACTGGCAATTTCCCTCGTTCCGTTTTTTCCGGCTAGCCTTGACCCGATAGCCCTGCGTTTTGTTACATGGCTTTCCGATGACCTTCTCAGGATGGAATGGGAACGTCTAAAGCCGGGATCTTCAGGTGAACCGCATTATTACCGGCTTTCTTTCCCCGGCGGCAGGGGCGGAATAGACAGCGGCGGAATGTACCTTCAGCAAAATATCACTCTTTTTATGGAGGCATATAAATGAAAGCCCGATCCCTAATAATATTTGTTATTTGCAATATGCTATTCGTTGTTTCAGCATGTGATATTTTGCGTGATTCGCTTTTTGAAGTGACTGCATGGAGTCCCGGAGTCGGTTATCATGCCAATCCCGAATCGCTTACAGTATCACTTTCTTTTTCACATGATCCTGACCGTTCCAGTGTTGAAAAAAACTTTTCATTTTCCGCAGACGGCGAACCGGTGCCCGGTGTTTTTTATTGGAATGATAAAAAACTGGATTATGTGCTGCATGTTCCATTGGAAATAAACAAGGACTATACTGTTACGGTTTCTGCAAATGCACATAACACGAAAGGGCTTTCCATGGATTGGGAATTTGAAGGCAGGTTTACCACGCGTTCCAATTCATCGCGTCCTGACATTGTGTCATTTTCACCGGAGACAGACGGGATAATGGACGAAAGCCGGGGAAACTTTATTATTGGGTTTTCCTGCCCTGTTTCACTTAATTCGCTGCGGAGCAATGCCTCGTTCAGCCCGTCAACCTCCGGTGCCTGGGATATTGATGACGAAGGAAAGCTGGCGGTATTTACCCCATCAGAGCCGTGGTCTCATGGCAAGCGGTTTGAAATGCATTTATCTTCTTCGCTTTCGGGCGTAAATGGAATGAGCTTGGGAAAAGATTTTTTCACTGTTTTTACCGTCGGATTGAACCGGGAACAGCCCCGTCTTGAAGGCGCGTGGCGTGTAACCGAAAGCGGAGATCATGTTGAGCTTGTTGCAGAGATGTCAGGTGAGTTTATCGAGAACAGCGGCTGGGAAAAAAGTGACAAACTGCGGTTGGTGTTTTCTGCTCCGGTGGATTTGCTTTCTGCAGGGTCTGCCGTTTCAGCAGAAGGCGGATCAACGCTGATTTTGGAAATGCCATACAATACTATTTTATCTCAAAATGCTGTCTTTCGTTTTGATAAGCCTCCGTCTTTTGAGAACCGTTTCTTGATAAAACTTAAAAATGGCATCAAAGATCAGTATGGCAATGAAAGTGCGGAAGAGTATGTATTCAGAGTTTTTGCCAATGGGGAATATTCTAAGCCGCCATCGCTTATCGGAATCAGAATGCCCATGTCGCCAAACGGCACGGAGGATGACAGTGAGGAACTTCGGTTAATGGCTTATGGGATCGATACACTTTTTGCCGACCTTCCCATCGAGAACGTGTTTTATCCGTACGGCAGTGCAACTGCAGCATGGATTGAATGTTATTTTGACAGCGTTCCTGGAGCGTCCATCGATCTTTTTTCGATAATGGAATTTTTTCGTGTTGAGACCAGTAATAATGTACTGCTTTTTTCCCCGGTATCAATACGAAATGAAAATTTTACTGTTTCCGATCCTCATTCTCCCTGGAAACAATATGAAAGAGTGGAAATTGCCGGAAAACTTACCAACACTGCCAATGCCGGCATTGTACATTTTCTTGTTAATCAGGGATTAAATGATTCGCTTAATAATACCAGTGAAAAGCAATTTCGGATCTCGTTATTAAAGTAATAAACATCGCCCGAAAAGTTTGAAAAAAATTACAGGAAGCAAAAAATGAAAGGAATAATAACAATTCTTGCCCGCCGCCCTGTCACAGTCATTATGCTGATGGCGGCAGTGGTAATTGCGGCTGTTTTTGCCTTTACTATTTTACCCCTTGACCGCCTGCCGGAATTGTCAGTTCCAAGGGTGACTGTTGAAACAGTCTACCACGGCATGGCGGCAGCGGAAATTCGCACGTTGGTGACTATTCCTGTGGAAGATGCCTTTTCATCGGTAAAAGGACTCGAGCGGATGCACAGCGTTTCGCGTGACGGCAGCTCACTTGTCAGACTGGACTTCCGCTGGGGCGTTGATCCAATGGCAGCAGCGGCCCTTGTCCGCGAAGCTGTTGATGCGGTATACCCGTCTCTGCCGCAGGGGGTACGAAAGCCGTCAGTAAGCTCCGGGGACAGCGGTACCGAACCCCACGCCATTATTGCCGTGCAGTCACTGTCCGGCGATGAAAGTTTTGCCCGCAGGCTTACCGGTTACGACATCCGTTCCCGGCTGAGGAGAATCGACGGCGTGGGATCGGTTCTGCTTGCCGGAGGTATCAATGACGAAGGGCATCTGCGTCTGGATGTTCCCCGGCTTGCCGCTTTGGGTTTGAGCCCGCCTGAGTTTATTAACCTGCTGTCCGGGGAAACCGTTGATATTCCTGCGGGAAATGCGCGGGAAGGAATCATGGAACTGGTTGTGGTAAGTTCCGGCAGGCCGGACAGTATTGAAGATTTGGCAAATCTGATATTGCCAATGAAGTCTGCCCGGGACGGTCAAAGTTCGTCACTGTTTATTAATGACACAGGTACTATCGGTATAGAAGCAGGACGAAAAAACAGTGTCTTTGTTTTTAACGGAGAGGAAGCTGCGGCACTGGAAATTTACCGTCGTCCGGGCGCTGACCCTGTCCGGCTTTCGGGGGATATTCGAAAAGCGATCAGGGAATTGGAAACACAGTTTTCGCATAACGCCCGGATCATTTTGGTAAAAGATTCCGCTCCGGAACTGGTGCAGAGTATGATCAGCCTTGCCGTATCAGCAATGGTAAGCGCTGCGGCTGTAATCGCTGTTCTGCTGTTTTTTTTACGCAGGCTTCGTACCAGTCTTCTTGCCGCCCTTTCCATTCCCCTGTCTGTTGCGGCGGGCATTTGCATTTTAGCCGTAACGGGTAAAACCCTTAACGGCATGAGCCTTGGCGGGATTGCGTTGGGTATTGGTATCGTCTCCGACATTGCGGTGATTATGCTGGAGCTTTTAAACCGCCATTTTGGGAGATATGCAGAAAAACCTTCACCCGAAGAAACAGGAGAAAGAGCAGCTTCAATTGCAGGGTCAAGCATTGCGTCAACATTGACAACCGCGGTTGTTTTTGTGCCGGTTATTTTTCTCCACGGCCCCCTCGGCAGCCTTTTTGGTGATACCGCCATTGCTCTGGTTTCGTCAATTTTTGCCGGATGGCTCTATGCGCAGTTTTGTATTCCTTCGTTGTACCGGTTTACATTTGTCAGCGGTATTAACAAAAATAGCACTACTTTTTTGCTTGAGTGCCGTTACAGAAAATCCCTTGCACCGGTTATTCGCCGCCCCCGCAAGTGGTACGTGATTGCCGGGGCTGCAAGCGTTCTGGGCGGATTACTGCTGTTGATCCGTCCTGCTGCTTTTGTCAGTCCCGATGCTGTACAGGAAATTATAATCAGTGCGGAATTTCCACCGGGAACGATTCTTGAAAATATTGGCGATTTCGGAGCAGTTTTTTCAGGAGAAATTGTTAAACTGCCCTTTATCAGAGCCGCTTATGGCAGAGCGGGTGCGGAAGAAGCTGATGTAAACCGCCGGTCAAATATGGATTACCGGAAAGAAGAATTGGTCATCAGCTGTGTTCCTCAAATTAACATGAAAATCGAAAAAGCTCTGGATATGTTGAGAAACGCCGTGCCGGTAATTATCCGCACAGATGCAGTTTCAGAAATGAGTGCTTTTCCCCATGCGGTCACTGTTACTCTTCCCGGTGACAGGACAGCGGCTATTCTTGGGCTTTCACCGTTTTTGACGTATGCCGTCAGGGGTAAAGACCGGGAAGAAGGGGTGGAACGTGCCGGAATTATCGGGGATATGTTAATTGAAAACGGCCTTGCCGGAACAATACGGTATAGACCGCAGACTTTGCGCCCGGAATTACGGTTATACCCGAACCGGGAAGCGGCAGCTCATTTTGGTGTGTCAGCTGCCGATATGGCACATTATCTTTATATTGTAAACGAAGGTTTTATTGCAGCGAGTCTGGAGACAGAGGGCAGACCGCTTGACATAAGAGTTTCGGGAGACCGTATTTTACCGGAAGATATTCCGGTAAAAACGAGGCATGGTTCAACGGTCTTTCTTGGATCGCTCGGGGCTTTTGAACGCCGGGAAGCTGATGCGGTTTTGGCAAGGTTGGATCGTTCTGATGTTGTATACATAGACATTCCGCAGGAACAATCGCTGGTAAAAGCCGTGCAAAAAATGGCTTCTTCTTTTTCCTGGTTTTTCAAAGCAGACGAATCGGTTTTCGGACGCTACCGGAATGCTCTTTTGATAAATATTGCCCTGGCGGTTGTACTCATTTACATGACAATGAGTGCGCAGTTTGAATCCTTCCTTCTTCCGCTGGCGCTCATGCTGACTATTCCGTTTTCCATTGCCGGTGCCGGGCCTGTCCTGCTGGCGTTTAACGGCCGTCTCGACTCGGGGGCGGTATTGGGCCTATGTGCGCTTTTCGGCCTTGTTGTTAACAATGGGCTGATATTGTTTGAGATAAGCGAGGAACGCATTCGCGGCGGTTACCGTCCAGCACAGGCAGTGTACGGCGGTGCATCAATTCGGCTGCGTCCGGTACTTGTTACCGCTTTAACAACAATTTTTGCGCTGCTGCCAATTGTACTCAATCCGCTTGGAAGTGCACAAAAATCAATGGCGGCGGCAATGCTTGGCGGGCTTATGGTTTCCACAGTCTTAAGCCTCTTCATTCTTCCTCCGGTGTTTATCCGGTTTTTTGACTGGAGGGAACGGCATTGAATAATACAGGTATCTGGCTGGAACGCAGGAAGGCATGCCTTTGTATTCTGACGGCAGCATGTGTAATTTCGTTATTCGTAATTATTTATTCCGAT
>Ga0099364_10014411_pt1 | contig 10523 bp, 18 predicted proteins | sample TergutTh196P3_FD_73070 | JGI IMG/M metagenome (GOLD analysis project Ga0099364, IMG submission 73070) | Microcerotermes parvus P3 segment gut microbial communities from Pointe-Noire, Republic of the Congo - Th196 P3 | ecosystem: Host-associated > Arthropoda: Insects > Digestive system > Gut ...
GGGTGGGTAGGGTAGGGGGGGCGCTGTTCTCCGCTTCGGGAGATGCGTCGGGGGCTTCTAATTCACGCTGTATGCGTTCCACAGCCGCTCGCGCCGCCCATGTAGGATTGCCGCTCGCCTCGTTGAAACCGGCTACCCACGCGGGGTCTGCCTCTGTACGATTGATAAGAACGCGGTATGACGTGCCGCCCACGCCCGGCATGGGTACTCTTGAGACTGCGCTGGCGGGGATGCGTCCGCTCTCTATTGCGCGTGTTACGACTTGTGCCGATGTGCCTACATGTTTTGCGTACTCTGATAATATTATCCAATTCGCTGGCTTCATATACTAATGGTTTTTTATCAGCGCAAAAATACAAACGGTTTTTCGTAACTGAAAATGGGAGAGTGAAATGTAGTCAAATTTGACTAAATTCTTGATATAATTTTTGCGGCGTTGTATGCTTCGGAATTTCGGGACATCAATTGGAGAAAGTCGGAGCGGCTAAAATCGGAGAGGCGGAAGACCTCCTCGTTTTTCATTCCAAGTTCTTTGCCTATTTCGTCTACGGTTTTGCCGGCGTCTATCAGTTCTTTTACGACTGCTTTCATGGGGGCTAACTGATGTACGCCGCGGGCGCGGTTGTGCGTAATTGTGGCGTATAAATCTTCGGCGTGTTCGCCGTGATTGACTATAACCACCGGTACGCAGCCTTGCAATTTTGACAGCAACGGTTCGCGTCCTGATACAAGATAGCGATGGTAGCCGTCTAAAATGGTATAATCGGGGCGCACGACAATGGGTTGCGTGAATCCGTTTACTAAAATACTACGTATTAGTAAGTCTATGTTTTGCTGACTAACGCGGTTTGGGTTCCAATTATTGCATGTCAGTCTCGCTCTCTCTACCCAGTGGAGCGTTGATAGGGCGTTTCGTAAATCCGCTTCGGGCATGTTTACCTGCGTAACTTTCAGCGATATGGCTTATTAATGCGCGGGTGCTTCGTAATTTAGGGTCGCCTGCCTTCAAAATATCATACGCTTGACGGTATAATTGTTCGGTCATCATGGCGGAATAGCGTAATAGATTGCGTTTCATTCTTTCAGCCATATCGCGCATTTGGGCTGTTTTGAAATTTGCGGGTATGTCGGATAGGAGCGTTAATACCTTTTCCTTGTATGTTTGGGTTGCGTCCTCCTCTTCGAGTTCGACGCGGGGGCGGGTGCGGCGGCGAAACATTTCGCTGTCCCAGTATAGCGACACGATGTAGGCGTTTGGTTCGCGGCGCAGGATAGCGTCCATTAGGTTTGGGTAGAACTCGGTTATTCGCGACAGCGTAAAGGCAGTGTCGATTGAAAAGAATTGTGAAATACGGAGTCGGGCGTTTGGTACGCCTATTTGATAGAGGTACATGTAGGCGTCGGGGATGATTATGTCGTGTTCGTAGAGATAATGCCATACGTCAGCATCGTACCAATCGTAGATGGGTTCGATAAGCCCTTCGGAATAGGTGGAAACTTTTCGCGCTACGTTGTGCAGACGTTGTACGCTTTCATTAACGCGAACGCCGGTCATGTGGAGACCGTCGTTTAAACGTTTTAAAAATTCCTGATAGGTGTCTACGCGCGGGCGCAATAATGGATGACTGCGGATAGAAAAGCCGGGCGGCTGGCGCACCCAAACGTTTGATTTATACCTGTCCCAGCAGATAAAACTTTCGTCGTTTTCCAACTGATTAAGGCATGAATAATGGCGCACTTCGAGACAAAACCAATCGAAACGGCTGCCAACGGAGATAAAACGCTGGCGCCAGTCGGTTACGATACGTTCGACGCATGGGAATATTGCCTCTTCGTCAATGAACTCGACACGCAGTTTGCTTAAATCTATTTTGCCCTGCAAGCCAAGGGACAACGTGAGGTGCGCTAAAACAAGGCTGTCTTTGCCGCCGGAGAAGGACATGTAGACGGGCAGCCCGTTTGCAAAGATATTGATAATGCGTCGGCGGGCGGCGGTAACGACGTCGGTGGTGAGGTCGCGGGTTAAAATCATGGCTCAAAAACGTGTCCACAACGGGGACAGACGGTTTCCTTACTGACAACGGGCTGCGAAGTATCGGCGTCGGGGCTTCCTGCGGGTATGGTTCTGGCGGCAGCCTGCTGGACGTCGCCTTCGGTCATGCGTCCGAAATCGCCCAAGCCCTGCGCGGTTGCCTGTTCTACTTCGACTGTGAAACGGCGCAAGAGTTCCTCGTCGAAGCCGGGTACGGTCAAATCGTCGTCGAGTTCGCGAACCAAGTCCATGATAGCATCGTAGTCGTCGATGCCGAGCGTATACAGTTTATTGTCGGATAGCATTAACTTTCGTTTGTCGTTTTCCGACAGTCCGTTTATTCGTAATGCCGATGCGGTTTCCCATTCGAGTTTTTTTAATGCTGATAGTAGCCCGTTGCCGACTAATACAACGCCTGTTTCGTCGATGACCAATGGGCGCGTTTGCCCAAACATTTCTACCGAGCGCGCCAGTTCGGTAATCTGTTTTTCGGGGTGGACGCGGACGTTGCGCGGGGGCGGGCGCAAGTCGGCAAGGTTTACCGTTTCGGTTTTCATACCACCGTTGCCGCCCGCATCTGATGCACGGCGTCAGTTGGTCCCACCTCACTGTCGGGGTGGAAGGCAACCACGCGCATGGGGCTGCCGGTAGTCTCAAACGAATGGAGAAAACCGGGGGGAATGAGAAACATGCAGCCGGCAAACATGGGTATCTTGTCGTCTGCGGTGTGGCAAACGCCGTTACCATCGTAGACCACGCACACGCGCGGGGAGGGGTGCGTGTGGGGCGTTTGCCTTACGCCTTTTGGAAAATGCAGGTAGTTCAGGCAGGGGTCGCCGCAGACGAAGGGCGCTATAAGCCCCGTGTCAGTGCAGCCGTCGATGTAGCGGAGCCGACCTTCGCGTTCTATGGGCCCGCCGAGCGTGAAGACGCCTTTGAAATGTTTTGCGGTTACAATCAGGGCGCGGCACGAGGAATTTGCCACCGTGCGAAATTCGCGGGCTGAATACGTGCCGTACATGCCCGTCCACACGCGGTAATTGTTTACGGTCATAAAACCGGCTGCCATGAAAAAGAATACAGTGCCGGCGACGTTGGTGCGCAAGGCGCCGCCGGAGAAGCCGCGAACGGATATTGTGTCGTCTTCGTAGACGATGGAGTTGTCGTATGGTAGTAAGCGCATTGACGCCCCCTGAATGAGCCGCGAAAAGATACAACAGACGGGGAATTAATCTGCCATATTTTGCGTGAATAACTTGGTGGGTGGCAATCATCTACCTAAATTTTTGGGGTGTAACTACACAGAAAACGCGGTCGCAGTAGCCCGCGTTTCGTGTGTCAAAAAAGAACCTATGATTTCGCTGCTAACTTTGCAATTGCTGACTTTATTTGCCCCTCAAAACCACGAACAACTTCTTTTTGAAGAACACTGTTTACCTTTCGCGAGACCTTTTTGCTCACGCCAGCAGCGAAAGGCGATAATGTTTTCATACGGGATAAGGCAGAACGCCCCTCTTCTCCCTTATCTTTTGTAGGCACAAACCCTTTTCCCGTATACTGCCCTCGCCCGAATACATGCGTATCGCTTCCTATTTTTGTTTGTCCCTTGCGTTTGCCTCCTTTATAATGCGCTGTTTTTCCCCGTGTCGCAAGAAACACATGAGGTATTTTAGTTGTCTCCCCCTTCTTTATCTGCACTTCAATTCCTTCCTTAGTTTCAAGTATGCTGCTCTTAAACCCCACGAGTGGTATAGGGGCTGCGTTTATTTTTATTCCAGATTCAAGAAAATTAGAGCGCGCTGTAGGCGAATTAAAAGCCATTTTTTTTAGATATTTCGGTTCAATATTATAGTTGGCTTTAATTTCTTTCTTTAAAACCCCAGAAATAGCATCTTTGCAGGCTCTATTCATTGCTCCCGCCATTGCTTTGCCTATTTCGGATTTTCCTAACTTTTTTTCGACATCCTTCATAACCTTGGTTATGTTTTTGTCGGCTTTAATGCTTATACTTATCATTTCTTATACTACGTTAAGAGTTCAACTTTATTCATATCAAATGGGACAGAATGATTTGATAAATGACAGCGCAGAACGTCCTTTTCATGCCCTGATTTCGCTCTAACTTTTTCATTGCCGACTTTGCATATTCTACCGGAGTACACATCTCCACCGTATTTTATCTTTAACACCCGACCAGTCTGCATCGCCAAACTAACAATATCAGTTACCACCTCAAGCGGCTGTCTGCACTGCAAAGATTTTTGGGGGTTTGCACATTGCGAAAATAAAGCAAAGTCTGTACACATCCGAGCTAACTTGCGACTTGACTTTTTCGTTGTTACCGGCACCACACGTGTATATTCCTCTATTTTTTCCAACGCATCATGTAGCCTAACGTAAGATTCAGTCGGCATTTGGTAAGCACTAACGCACCATGGCGCAGCAATATTATTCGTTCCCAAAAAATTATGTCCTTTGTAATGCAGACTAACACTTGGAATATTCACGCCGCGGCTGTTTATCAAATCGCCGAACAACCAAATATAACTATTACCAGTCCGAACGCACCATCCGGGAGTAAAAAAAGTATTGGAACGCGCTAAAACAAAATCCGATATAAGCCGTCCAGTATTTTCGCATGGTAATTCTTTTTCTAATTCCAACGTTGCACAATAACTGTCAGCATCATCGAAATCTCCAATGTCAATTTTATCAATATTGAACGATTTATTCGCCTTTGACAACGTACAATAGGCATAGACCAAATCGCCGGTTATTTTTGTTGGAATAACCTCGCGCACGGTTCCTGACTGCGAACCGCCGTTGTATTTTATAAAAATTCTGCCCTTTCTAAAAATGGCGTCTTGCAACGCATCTAATACATTTGTAACCATTACTTAATCCTTTTTTATAATTAACGCGGCAAATATAGCGATTATTTTAATAATGGCGATATTTTTTTTTATAAGCGCGTTTAAAAACTTATAACGGGTGTAAACCGGTAGAGTAGGAGAGTGGGTGGTTTTACCGTAACCATGGTAGGTTTTGCCGTTTGTAAGCGTCTTTTCTATGCAGCAGAGACAGAACATCAACAGTTTCATTTTGCGCGTCATAATATAGCAAATATCTATAAACTCCGAATTTCAAACGATAATACGGCTCAGCCGTACCTTTCATTTGACGAATATCGGCAATTTCACGAAGGCTATCAAAATTTTCGGCTATTGCTATCTTGTTTAACTCCACCCTTGCCGCTATTTGCACATACGACGGCAATTTAGACATATCCTTGTAAACCTTTCTCCCTATTCCTCGTTTCATTTATAAGATTGTCTAAAAGCACATCAAATTCTTCGCCGCTAATAAATTCGTCGGTTGCGCGACGCTCCTTTGCCAACTTCAACAAAGCGGCATCGCCTACCAGTTCGACGTCGCCTACCATGTATCGCGGCTGTGGTTTAGCCTGTGGACGTGGTCTTGCCATTACTTTACGTTTTGTACGTTCTATTGTTGCTACCATGATTTTTGTATTAAATTTTTCGGCAAAGATAATCAAATTTGCCCAGACCAAAACATTTTTCCGTTTTTTTTGCATTTTGTCCCGCTTTTGTCCCGCTCTGTCCCGCTTTTGTCCCGCCTTTGTCCCTATATATATCTATATCTATCAATAAGTTATATATATATAGGGACAACGGGACAGGATATACACACATATATATCGTTTGGCTTGAAAAAAAAAACAAAACACGTATAAGTCAAAAAATGCTTATACGTGTGTGTCCGGAAATTTTGTCCCGTTTTGATGGAACTCGGCTTATTGTGTTTTATATCAGTAGTTTGTTGCGGGACAAACGCGGGACAAAGACGGGACAAAAGCGGGACAACGCACCGGGACGTTTTGTCCCGTGTGGTTATCCGCAAACGGTAGAGTAGGAGAGAAGGGCTTCTAATACGTGCTGAAACCCACGATAGTCTGTTCTACCCAGTCTTCGCAATCGTCCCAGTCGCTGGTCGTTTCGTCTTGTGCGAGCATGCACCAACCGTCGCCGTCGATATCTTCGAGTTCGAAAAAGCCGCAATTGCCGCAGCATTTTAAGGTTTGTTTTTTATTCATTAGACTGACATATTATATAAAAAAGCCCCGCGATGCTGTCAAACAATCCAAAAAACGTTGCATAAATATTTATACTACTTTTTTTTTGCAGGGCTTGTAATCTTAATTATCTTTGCGCCGTCAAACAATCTAAAAACACGGCGCATGAAAATAGACGTTAAATTTTGGTTTTCCATTAGTATGAGTGTTTTAATAGGAATTTTGGGAGTAGCAAGCCAAATATACCCTCTGCCAGTTTGGGTGATATTATCACTTGCAATTCTTGGTGGCGTTGTTATTTGGCGCATTCTGTCCTTTACAGAGTGGTTAATCAAAGAAAACCACCGACGAAAAGAACAGCGGCAAAAGGAAGAGCGCCGCAAAAACAACACACAACGCCGCCGCAAACCATACAAACGACCGGAAGGCGGCGAGAGAACCATATACGATACCGACGACAACAGTTTTTGGCAGCCGCAATGGTAAAATACATCTTCATTTTTCATAAAACATATTATAATCCCTATCAACACAATTTGCAGGCAAACGCTCACGCTCGATGCCTGCCTGCCGTAAGAGGCTATCTTTAAAGTATATTCTCATGGTTTTGCGTTTGGGCTGCATAGCGCAGACAAAACGGACAAATGTTTTCAGCGTTTGCGCGTCATATTTTTTGCCGCTCAAGAGCCCGATTTTATACAAGTCGCAAAACTCCATTGTGCGCACAATCATATCTATTGCGCTTGAGAAGTCTATTACGGGTTCAATGGACGACCAGGTTTTAAAACCCGCCTCGTGCAGTTGCCGCATGGCTTCGATGCGCTCGGCGTTTGGCGATGCGTTTGGCTCAAGTTCGTCGTGTCCGGTGAGAGTGAAACCAAAGGCAACGTACCGTTTCCAAAATTTAAGGTAAAACGTACACTCTTCTGCATACAAAAAATCCTCTACCCAGTCTGCTTTTTTTGTAAGAGTTTTCACAGGGATTTTGTCTTTTACGCATAAATCAACTGCGTCAAAAGTCTTTTCCCAGACTTCATCAAGCATCGGGTCTGTCGATATGCAGAACATCAAACCGTGCTTCTGCAACTCCTGCAAGTTTGCCCTCAACTCCTTTTCAAACAGTTCGAGTGCGTGGCTCTCGTCTTTAAAGTGTGCGTTTAATTTTACCGTGTTCCAACCCCAGCGACGATGGGCGCAGTACGTACAGCCACATGTACAGCCGTAATAAAAACGGCAGATGTATTTTGAAAACTCCGCAGCAGCGGGTTTTGGCTGGTAAATTGCTTTTCCGTTAAATCGTTTCATATTCTTTTATATTTGTTATTCTTTGCGGATATCCTAAGCGGTTTTCCATTCTAATATCGAACGCGGTCAATAACCGCGTTTTTTGGACGCCTGCCGAGCCGTTTTACCAGTTCGGCTACCGTGCCTACGTGCGAGCGTTTGTTGAGGCTACCAACGTAGCGTGTATTGATATACGCGCCCCATGATACAACCGTCCATGTTTGCGGTAAGTCTTTTAGCCGTTTTAATAGGCTGCCTATAGCGGTATGATTATTGTCTGTCATATAGTTATTATTTTGTTAATTTGAAATCGTATACCCAGACATACGGGTTTCTGTCCCACGTTCCTTTGCCGTTAATTTTGTCGATAAGAGCGGCGTATGCATCTTGTGGGGTTTTAGAGAACTCACAACTCATATCCCTAACAACATAAAAAGCCGCTGACCATGGCTCTCCTACCCACCACTCTTGACTTATGCCCTCTCTCAAACAATCCTCATCGCTTATATTCTGCAACCGCTCTACCTTCACGCCGGTAATTTCTATGAAATAGCGGGCGTATTTGGCAGGCATGAAGAGTTTGTTTCTCCATTTTAAATCAAGGCTGTATTTTTCATCAATTTCATAGCCATCATACTTATACCCAATCATACTTGAATCATCACGATGATGGGCAAACTTTCTGACAAACGGCTCTTGCAGATACGCCGTGCTGCCGAATTTGTAGCGAGGGTTGATGTATTTCCCATCTTTGGTCTTTAACTGCATAACGCTTGTATTTTCGTTATGTATCGCCGTAAACTCGGCTTTGATTATTCGCCTTGTCTGCGTTTTGCGCCCTTTTATCACCGCGTTAAATAGCGGCTCTGTAAACATTATTCCGTTCATAATAGTTATCGTTTATATCGTGATTTAATTAAACTTCCATCTACTTGATTTTTAATCTGATATTTCTTAATACGCTCATGTATTTTGTCATTTTCTGCTTCTGTTATGAAGTCCAAAAGATACAAGTCGCTTCTGGCTTGCGATGCCATTGATAATATTTTTGCATGTGTTCTTTTACTTTTCATATCACATCAATTTTTCGATTAATTCAACTCCTTCTGTTCCGTAGTATTCGGCGACTGCGTCTATCATGTTTTTACCTTCATTTTCGTAATCGCCGTGTACCTCATGCAGATAGTCATCAAACTTAACTGGGCTGAGGCATATCCTTTTGAGTATGATAGTCATTTCGCCATCGTAGAATGGCGCAAATTCGCGGACGTTGAAGACACGTTTAAAGTCAGCCGCCGCCTTTCTTATTTCGTTTATTTTGTACTCATTCATATCTTTATATATGTTTTAAAATGGACATTCTCCTTTTTCGTTATCATATAACATATCAAAACCAAACTCGTCATAATGGATTGCGGCAACCCTATTAGTCTGTTTGACTCCCGCGAAGTATATTGATATGCTTTTTGCATTTGGCATTCGTAACAAGACTTTATGATAGTTTTTTGCGTACTTAGTCTTTTCGAGTATCTTTGAAATTCCCTTGTGATTGTATTTGAAACAGACAAACGCGCCACTACATTTTATACCGAGCAATTCTAATTCAGCGGCGGCATCGGCGCGGCTTACCATATCATCGGTATTCATGCCGCTTGCTATCTGTATAAGTTGCCCTATGGTTTTGCGTTTCACTTCTTTTGCTACATAGACAGTTATTACTTCGGATAGAATTAAGTCAATAAGCGACATTTCGTCTGTTTCGTCCGTATTGACAATTTCCTGAGGTATTTCCAATTTAGCCGCCCAGCGCTTGGCATCGTCGGCAGTAATCTCAGCAGACGAATACAGACTGTAAGCGCCTGCCAACATGGGCGCGAGCATATCGCCTATACGTTGCGAACCTACATTTTCGGCAACGGCAACGGATATAGTCTTAATATTTTTGAGAATAACGGGCAGCAAACGCAAGGTTCGCGCATGGAGTCGCGCAATGCGCTCGCGTTGCATCAATAGGGGCGTTTTTAGTTGTAAGTTTTCCCAGCGTTTTTTGGGATTCTCTACCAACGTAATTACTGCGAAGCGGCTCAAGTCAGACTTATTTCGCAGTATATCAAGTATGGACGCAAACGCGAAACAGCCGCGAACCTGAAAACTGACGCCCGTTTGGGTAGTGTTGCCTTTCAAAACCTCGCCGCTGTCGTCGGTAAACGCGCAACGGGCGAGTTCGACAATTTGTTGCAGGCGTTCAATATCGTTTACGTTCTCACCAAACGCCTCGTCGATAACCACGTTCAGCGCGTCCGAGCGCAAACGCTGCACGATACCGGCTGCGGTGGTTCTGCCCTGAACGGCTACTGCGGTATTTCCAAGCATCGGGCGCAGGATTTCTCTGTTTACCCATGATTTACCGATGGTGCTTTTACCGTCAGTCCATAAATGCGGGCGATAACGCAACGCCCCGCAAAACGGCGCAATGACGCCCCAGCCGATAAACAGATAGTGGTCTATTTTTCGTTTGAACGCGATATACTTTGAAAGGACTAAATACTGGCGGGCATCTTTATCGTGCAGCGGATTTTCGACGCTAAAGCCAAGCGGTTTGCCGGCTTCGTAGATATATTCGCTCTGAAAATCGCCTAATTCGACAGCCGTATTATTGACAATCAACTTATTACCGTCATGCACAACGGTATTGCCGTTGTCAAACCATACGCCGCGTCCGCGAAAACGGCTTGTGTCAAAATATCCTGCCTTCATAGCGGCGGAGATAAGCCAATCGACGACAGCCTGCACCGCGACGCCGCCATTGTCCGTTTCATAATAGTCTTTCCAAAACCACGCGGGCGCAATTTCGACGATTGTATTGCGTTTCAGCGCGGCAGCTGAGTAGGATATTATCTGATTGGTTTTTTTGTTGAAAAAGACGTATTTGAAGATATCGGCTGCTTTGACAAAGCCGAGCGGCTTAAACATTTCGTTGTTTGCTGACAATGCCGGTTTTGATTTTTGTACCGGCGGGGGCGGCGGGTCGCCGGGCTGTGTTTCATTTTGAGGAGCAGGCGGTGGGGTCGGGGAGAGGCTGCTTTTTTTTCGGTTCGGTACAAACGGCTTTTC
>Ga0099364_10014412_pt1 | contig 10523 bp, 7 predicted proteins | sample TergutTh196P3_FD_73070 | JGI IMG/M metagenome (GOLD analysis project Ga0099364, IMG submission 73070) | Microcerotermes parvus P3 segment gut microbial communities from Pointe-Noire, Republic of the Congo - Th196 P3 | ecosystem: Host-associated > Arthropoda: Insects > Digestive system > Gut ...
AGAAAAAGTTATGTATAAAACAGGCATTATTGCTATATGTTTTTCATTAATAGCGTTGTCGGCAACGGCACAATCAAAGAGGAGGGATATCAGAACTATCAACAGCGTATACACTGCCGTTCCTTTTCTTACAATCGCGCCCGATTCGCGTTCTGCTGCGATGGGTGATGTGGGAGCTGCAACCTCCCCGGATGTGAACTCGCTCCATTGGAATCCGGCAAAATACGCATTCATTGAGACCGAAGAGAGCATCGCCCTGTCGTATTCGCCATGGCTACGCGGATTGGTGAACGATATGAATCTTTTGTATTTATCATGGTATAAAAGACTTGACGATTTTCAGGTGATTGCCGCTTCACTTCGTTACTTCAATATGGGTAGCATCAACTTCACAGACGATCATGGACAACCGATAGACGTCAGAAGACCCAACGAATTTGCTATCGATGCGGCATATTCGCGTTTGTTTTCAGATAATGTAAGCGCGGCTCTTGCATTTCGCTACGCCCGTTCCGACATTTCGGCAGGCATTTCAAATTCGTCTATGAAAGCAAAAGCGGGAAACTCCTTTGCTGCCGATATTGCTATGTACTACAATTCCGAGCTGTTACTTGGCGAAAAAAGCGGTAACTGGGCATTAGGCGTGAATATTTCGAATATAGGAACTAAAATGTCGTACTCAAACGCAGAACACAAAATGTTTATCCCTATAAACATGCGTCTCGGAGGGTCAATAGGGCTTAATTTAGACAGTTACAACCAAATGACCTTTGCCGTCGATTTTAACAAACTGCTTGTGCCAACTCCGCCTATTTTCGACGAAAATGGTAATATGATAGGAAAGCTGCGCGATGTACCTGTGGTTAACGGAATATTTCAATCGTTCTACGATGCGCCGGGTGGTTTTAAGGAAGAGATGCGCGAAATAACTTACGGACTTGGACTTGAGTACTTGTACCGAAAAATATTTGCAATACGCACCGGTTATTTCCATGAAAACAGATTGAAAGGAAATCGCAGATACTTTACAATGGGCATCGGCTTGAACATGAACATGATAGATTTCGATTTTTCGTATCTGATCTCAACCCTGGGGCAAAACAATCCGTTGAATAATACGTTGCGATTCACAGTGATATACAACTTCGGGAAGACTACTATTAGAACCACAACCTGATTCTATATTCAAGGATTCCATGATTCAAAAATTCGATTTATGCGTATTGGCTTTGGTTTTGATACTCATCAATTAGTTGAAGGTTTGCCACTTACCCTTGGCGGAATAGTTATTCCTCACCACAAAGGCGCTACCGGACATTCCGACGCCGACACGCTGATTCATGCTATATGCGATGCGCTGTTAGGCGCTGCAAATCTTGGCGACATAGGACTTCATTTTCCCGATTCTGACCCGACATTAAAAGGTATTGACAGTAAAATACTCTTACAAAAGGTTATGCAGTTGATATCACAAAAGGGATACGGCATAGTTAATATTGATACTACCGTTTGTCTGCAACAACCAAAACTGCGCCCATTCATACCTCAAATGCAGGAAACTTTGGCGTCTGTAATGTCTATACCCGTTGAAAACATATCAATTAAGGCAACAACAACAGAAAAGTTAGGATTTACAGGGCGCGAGGAGGGGGTGTCTGCGTATGCAACGGTATTATGTTGTTCCCTTTTCGGGACGCATCTGGGGAAAGAACAGCACATCCTGTATTGAAGCCTGATTGGTCATCAGCATGACTAATCTGTCGACGCCTATACCCATGCCTGATGTGGGCGGCATGCCGTATTCGAGCGCGCGAACAAAATCCATGTCGATAAACATTGCTTCGTTGTCGCCTTTTTCGCTCAATTTGAGTTGCTCCTGAAAACGTTCTAACTGGTCTATGGGGTCGTTCAGTTCCGAATATGCGTTGCAAAGTTCCTTGCCGTTGACGAAGAGCTCGAAACGTTCGGTTAGTTCGGGGTTAGTGCGGTGGCGCTTGCACAGAGGCGACATTTCTATGGGATAATCAATGATAAACGTTGGCTGTATCAAATGTTCTTCGCACTTTTCGCCGAAAATAGCGTCAATCAGTTTACCTTTTCCCATAGTGTCGTTTATTGGGATGTTCATTTGGCGGCACGTTTCGCGCAGTTGCGCCTCGTCCATGCCAGACACGTCTACTCCCGCATATTCTTTTATTGCTTCGAGCATCGGAAGGCGACGAAAAGGATAAGCAAAATCGATTTTGCATGCTTTTGCCACACGTTCAATCAACTCTTCGGTAAAGTCCATCATCCAGTTGTAATCCTTGTAGGCAACGTAAATTTCCAATACTGTAAATTCGGGATTGTGCGTTCTATCCATTCCTTCGTTGCGGAAGTTTCGCGAAAATTCATAGACGCCGTCAAAACCGCCTACAATTAAGCGTTTTAGATACAGTTCGTTGGCGATACGCAGATACAGCGGGATGTCGAGTGCATTGTGATGCGTAATGAACGGGCGTGCTGCCGCGCCGCCCGGAATAGGCTGCAATACGGGAGTATCAACTTCTATATACCCTTTTTCATTGAAGAAGTCGCGCATCGTGTTGATAACCTTCGTACGCATAATAAAAGTTTCCTTCACCTGCGGATTTACAAGCAAATCGACGTAACGCATCCTGTAACGCTGTTCAGGGTCGGTGAAGGCGTCGAATATTTGTCCGCCTTTTTCCTTTACTATCGGCAAAACCCGCAATGACTTGCTTAATACGGTCAGTTCCTTTACATGTATTGATGTTTCGCCCATTTGCGTAACAAATACAAAACCTTTAACACCGATGATATCGCCGATGTCCAACAATTTTTTGAATACGGTGTTATACATCGTTTTGTCTTCGTCCGGGCAAATTTCGTCGCGCTTAACGTATATCTGTATCCGTCCCGATGCGTCCATCAACTCCATGAATGAAGCGCTGCCCATGATACGGCGGCTCATAATGCGTCCGGCTATACTTACGTCCTGAAAATTACCCGCTTCATGACTGTATTTTTCAAGAATATCCTTTGCCGTTGCGTTCACAGGGTACTCCGCGGCGGGATACGGCTCAATTCCCAATTTGCGCATTTCAGAAAGAGAGTTTCGGCGCGCTAACTCTTGTTCGTTTAGTTCGTGCATGATTATCTACCGAACATTCTACTATTTACTCGTCTACTGTTCAAACTTTTTGTTGCCCGCTTAACAGAAAAAGGAGACATGAAATCACCTTCTGAATACCATTTTAAATCACTGACCGGTTCGGTACTGATTGTGGTGTTGGTACTCGTACGCGTCTCGTATACAGTATTCCAACCCGCTGTCATGTTCAGGCTATAATTCACACTGGAACCGGAGCGGGTAACATCAACATCAGCGCTTGAAAATATATACCATACTCTCGTTGAAGAGTTTGCATCAAATTTGCCATGTATAAAATCAACCAAGTAGCTATCCCACCATGCGCCGCTTTGAGAAGAAAAGCCTTCAAAATATTCAATTCTTTCTAATCTTGCACCTTCATTGCTGATCGCGAGATTATTGATTCCACCACTAAACCACTCGTCAAGCTGTTGTCCCTTTCCAATATTCGCTCCCGGATAAGCCTTATCGGGAAGGGTAAGTGAAAAACTGCCGGTTGCAAAAGCTCCTGCGGCTATTGCCCGGTTATAATTACTAGCTAATACACGCCTGACATTTCCGATACCGCTCGCGTTTTCAACTTGCGCAGTTATTATCAATTCCTCGCCTGCAGTGACAGCGCTATAGTTATTATCCAAATAATCCAAGTCTACTATCCATTCCATATCGGTCGTCGGAGATGTGGTTGTATATTTGCGCGTTGAGATATACTTTATTCCGGTTTCAACGTTTTCTGTAGCATTATTACTTGTATTGTACAACATATTCCACCCTCTTTTTGCATTAATGGAATAATCATAAATACTTTCATAGATATAAGCTATGTCTCTATCGTACGTTTCGGTGTACTCGCCGGTAATGGTCAAATCACTGCTAAAATAAACAAGTTCTCCCCGCGAATTGTCTTTTCTATTATATATCTCACCAACCGGGCTTCCATCTTTAAATGCGACAATGTCCGGAAATACCGTAAGTACATTAGGATTGCTTATTGTAACATCTTCTAATGCATAAATCTCGCCCATTATTCCATACAGATATCCGGTTGCTACGTTATCCGGCAAAGTAAAAGTAAAACTTCCGTCATTGTAGGTTGCGGTGGCTAATACTTCGTGTTCGTCAATCATTAATTTCACTTCGTCTATCATGTCACTGTATTTTTCTCCTGTGATTGATACACTAAGTTGCTTTAACCCATAGTTGCTACCCGGAGCAACAAAGTTCTCAAGGTCGCATCCGCTCAAAAAGAACGCCGCCAACAATAACGCAAAACACGCTTTTCGAAAAATGTTTACTATACTCGCCCCGTGTTTTACTTGGTTTTCGGCTTCCATGGTACTGTTTTTTAAATGGTTTGCTACGTCCATTGTTCCGTTTAAAATTCTATTATACTGCATATTATTATATATTATTATTGTTACTATTATGTGTTATTTCTAAAAATCTGTTATCAATTATCTGATGTAACCCAAACTTGTCCATTTCGTGATGGTTTCAATTCTTCTGCCAGACTATTGGCTTGGGCAAGAGAACTAAATCTGCCTGCTGATACTCTGAATCTTTGTTGTCCTGCGTCAATTATTTCGCAGTTTAAACCTTCTGCTTCCATCTGTCTTACATATCTTTCGGCTTGTGTTATAGTTGGAAAACTGCCAATTATCACCACCCAACCGCCACTTCCGGAGGATGTTTGCCTTGGCGGCGGCGTTGGCGCAACCGTAGGTGTAGCAACAACAGGAGCAACAGGTGGTGGCGGTTCGGGTTCTACCAGCGCTTCGGCTACTTGAGGGTTAAGACTAACTCCGGGTATAACCTTGTCAATAAATGCAGTTACATCCGGCGATTTGACCGACCCTACCCTTGTAGCTATAACGCGTACTAAGGTATTACTTTCAACCGAACCAATCTCATCAATTGAATTCCAGATAATGATTTTGTCTCTTCCCGGCTGCACTCCATTGCCCACAGAGCCTGAAGAATGTTGTATCGGACCTTGCCAAATTTCTCCGTTGTCGAATGAAACATACGCTTCAACGTTTGACCTTTCCGCTAAATCGTAATATGCAATTATTAAGTCCGATTGTGCCTGAACGCGGATATTTGACGCCGTATTTTGAGCGTCTGCCCGTATAATCGCTGCTATAAACAGCGCTGTTATTATTATTACATTTTTCATGTGTTTTTTCTACTATATGGGTTATTAATTAACGTCTTCCGCCGCCTATATATGCGCCTAAGTTTATTCCTAAATAACTTGCCTTGTTGTTAAATCCGTCTTCTCCGGCAACAAAATTGTACGCAATCGCAAGTCTGAAACGCTTAAATTCAAGTCCAGCCCGCCCCATTGCGCCAAAATTGTTTGAGCTTGCTGCAACAGTACCGCCGAAGTCGGCTCGTGCCGCAGTAATCATATAAAGTCCGCCACCCGCGCCGACAAAAGGTCGTATGTCGCCGGACGATAAATAATAATCAGCCGTAAGAAAAGGAGACACAATAAATTGCGCATTAATCTCGCTTTTAGCGGGACCAAACAAGTCTGGAGCAAGCATGGCAGCTTCAAGTTTTAATCCGATATTCAAATTTGGTATAACCGCAAATTTGGGTTCTATGAGAAATAGTCCTCCAAGAGGTACCGGCATTCCCAGACACAAATCTAAACGAAACGGCTTGTATTCGGATTGATCCGATGAAAACGACGACAGTTCTTCTTCCATTGCGGGCGACTCCGTTACCGGTGGGGGTTCCGGTGTTGCCACAATCTTTATAACTGCATCTTGGAAATCAACGTCTCCTAACTCGCTGACAACATTCCACACTATGACCTTTTCTCTTTCGGGGAGCATATCATTTCCTACCGCTCCTATGACATTCAGCAGGGGACCCCTAAAGGTTTCGCCGCCATCAAGAGACGCATGTACTTCAATGTCTGCTTTTTCCGACAAATCGTAGAATATGATCATTTGCTCGTCGCTGACAAGAGTCCGGATGTTCGTCGCAAGATCTTGCGACAATACTGTTCCTAATATGGAACAAAAAATTATTGTTATTGCTAATCTGTACATAAAAGCGTTTGAATTTACTTAAAAAAATTTTTCGCAAAAGTATTTTTTTATTTTCAAACATCCAAACTTTTTTTTATTTTTTTTGAAAAAAAATGAAAAAAAATGAAAAAAAAAATACAGACTTATGCAAAAAATCAAATTTTGTCCATTAAAATAGTGAAATAGAACGTACTACCTTTTCCTTTTTCCGATTCTGCCCAAATTTTGCCACCCATAAGATTTATCAATTCTTTTGATATGGTCAATCCCAATCCTGTTCCGCCGTATTTGGGCGCTATACTGTCGTCGGCTTGCCTGAAACGGTCGAATATTACTTTCAGACCTTTTTCGTCCATTCCTATGCCTGTATCGGTCACATGAAAACGGATATGCGCGCCGTCTATTTCGTACCCGTATTCAATATATCCTATTTTCGTGAACTTTATTGCATTGTCTATCAGATTGGTCAATATCTGTCTTAATCTGACGGAATCGGCGTTGATTGTAAAGTCGGGAATACTGCCCGATTCGTCTAAAACTAATTCAAGTTTCTTTTTCGAGCCGCCTAATATGGAATCATTGTATAAAAGAAACAAATCCTGCATCAGTTCATTTAGTTTGCAAGGCGTTTTGACTATTGCAAGTTGCTCTACTTCCAATTTCGACATATCCAGAACATCATTAACCATTTTCAACAAACGTTGAATGTTGTTGTTGATAATTTTGTAATATTCCTTTACTTTATCTTGCTGAAGGTCTTTATATTCGATATGATTCAGAAAACCGATGATGCCGTTCATTGGCGTTCGTATTTCGTGCGAGAGGTTTGCAAGGAAAGCCGATTTTAGCCTGTCTGATTCTTCCGCTTTTTCTTTGGCAGCGATAAGTTCGGCTGCTAATTTTTCCAAATGTTCATTTCTTTGCTTCAAAAGTTTGTTTGACCAATTTACCAAAAAACGCACAAGCGCTATTATCGTCAGCAAACAAACGGCAAAGAACCAGTATTGCATCCAAAACGGCTTGGGAACGAAAAAACTGACGCTGATATAATCGCTCCAGATATCGTAAAAACCTCTTGTTCGGAACATAAAAGTATATTCGCCCGGCGGCAGATTGGAGTAGCGCGCCGTTGATTCTCCGGTTATCGTGAAGACGCTGTCTTTTGCGCTGCCTTTCAGTGCATATTCGAAAATATCATCTTCTTCGTGAACAAAAGATAAGGCTAACATTTCGAATTGAATGGAATGATTATACGCTTTCAGATTTGCAGAGGTTATTTCCTGAACTTCAACATCGTTTTGCCTGATAATCAAACTATTGTATGGTTTGATATAATATTTCGGGATTTTGTTGTAATCGAATACCGCCAAGCCCTTATAAGTGCCTATCCACAGTAATCCGTTACTATCAGTCATCAGCGCGCCTATGACTATTTCGTTGTGAGGCAGTCCCGTTTTATCGGTTAGCGTAATCGTTGCTTCGCCGTTGGCTATGTTTACATGTTGAAGTCCGTCGTTCATACCTAACCATAGATGACCGTCGCTTCGTCCGGGCGCAATCGAGTTTATCACGCCGTCATTATATATATAATGTAGCGAATCGGAATCGAACAGTCCTAAACCTTCTTCAGTTCCTACCCACAGGCTGTCGCCCGCGATGTACATACACCATGCCGAATGGTCTATTTCGAGAATCTGCTCGAACGAATCGCCGGTGAATACGCATAATCCCGCATCGTTGGTCGCCAAAACTTGTCCATTGTATTCGCCAAACATAAAGACGCCGGAGGCTTCTTCCGAATCGAATTTTACAGGCGTAGAACGGTAATCGCGCAAATAATACAAATGTGCGTTATACGAATCGGAAATAAAAATTTCATTTTTCGAGGAAATGTGTACACATTCCACATATTCAATTCTGTTTTCAAAACGACGCATATAGATAGTAGACAGGGTATTGACGTCGACAATGCACAATCCTACCGAGCAAACAATCAATATATTGCCGTCGGAAAGTATTGCAACGTATATCGACTGATATTCAGACAAATCCGGGAATACTTTATCTGAAAATTTTACAACTTTATCATCATGTATGTAACAAACATGGTTATCTATTGCAAACCAAATACGTCCTTTTCTATCTTCGCGAATCGTCATCACGTATCCGTCCAATTCGTTATCAATAATTTTGCGAACGCTGTGGTTACCTAACTTTTGCGCGCCACCCACGCCGCCAATCCACGTATTGTTTTCGTAATCGCAAATCAAACTGTACACAGTATAGCCTGCTAAACCGTTTGTACGGTTAAAAATTGTGGGGCGCCGTTCAAACGATTCTATTTGGAACGCAAATCCGCTGCAAATACCCCAGATAGAGCCGTCTACCGCTTGCGTAATTTTTTTGACGCGATGTGTGATAAAGGGATATTGATATTTGTCGGCAAATGTCATTCCGGGGCGAACATCGGAAAGCGGCATACAATACAATTTGTTATCTCGGGCAATCCAAAAATGCGAGGAATTGTCAATATACATATAATTAATATCCGCCGAAGAATGAATTTTGATAAGTTCGTTATTTTCCGTCAAACAAAAAAAACCTTTATCCGTTGAAAGAAAAGTTAGCGACGTACCGGGATATTGAACAATAGCGTAAATACGTTCAAAGTTTGCTTCCAAAAGCGCTTCAATTTCAGCATGTTTTTCGTCTGACGCCAGTAAGGCATATTTTTTTTCGCCGTAGAACCATTTACGGTTGTCATAGTCTACATAGATAAAATCGAACGCGTTACCTTCCAAAATGGTATACAAAAAATCGTTTTCGAGAACCGAAATACCGTTTGAGGTAGCAAAATAGATGATTTCGTCGCGGTCTTGCGCAATATCCTGAACGGTGTTATTTGCCAAACCGTTGGCAGTGTTGTATACGTACGTGTTTCGTCCGTTGTAGCGCGCAACCCCTGAATTTGTTCCGAACCAAATAAATCCTTTTTGATCCTGATACATGGACAAAACGTCATCCTGCGGCAATCCATCTCTGCTGCCGTAGTAAAAGAAATTATACTGCCCAATATCTCTTTGACCAAAAACAGCCAACGATTGAACAAAAAGTAGAACTACTATTAAGCAATTTTTGATTTTTGATTTTTGATTTTTGATTCTTAATACCATCCTGAAACCCAAACCTGAAACTTGAAACCCGAAACCTGAAACTTGAAACCTGAAACCTGAAACTTGAAACTTGAAACTTTACACCGTCATAATCTCCGCTTCCTTCTTTGCCAAGACCTCGTCTACTTTTTTATAGTACTTATCGGTTTCCTTTTGCATGTTTTCACTTGCATCTTTTGCCATGTCTTCGGGTAAACCGCTTTTTTCAAGTTTTTTAAACTCTTCAATAGCTTCGCGTCGAGCGTTGCGGATACTGATTTTGGAGTTTTCGCCTTCCGCCTTCACCTGTTTTACTAATGCTTTGCGGCGTTCTTCGGTCAGCGGAGGAACGGAAAGACGAATTACTTCGCCGTTGTTGGAAGGCGTCATGCCTATATTGGCGGCAAAAATAGCCTTTTCAATTGCGCCAATCATCTTCTTTTCCCATGGCTGAATAACAAAATTGCGCGGGTCGGGCGTGTTGATACTTGCAACCTGCTGCAACGGCGTCGGCGCGCCGTAATAATTGACCATAATGCCGTCAAGCATTGTCGGAGTCGCTTTTCCTGCGCGAAGTTTTGACAACTCCGCCGACAAATGATTCAATGCCTTTTCCATCTTTTCAATGGCATCATCTCTATATAAATCAACTTCTTCTGTAATCATATAATGAACTTTTACATGTATATTAAAAAACAGAGCAAAGATAGATAAACAATTTTTATTTTGCAAATAATAATATCAAAAAATTTTTGTTTATATTAAACAAACAAACAACAAATGAAATGCCTATGAAAAGAGCAGTTTTATTGTTAGCCGTTGTGGCTATTGCAGTTACGGCTTGTCCTCCCTATCTTGAGGAGAGTTCGTATATGCCGGTTTATATGAGCCGCGAAAATCTTGAACATTCCGTTAGATACATTTCCGGCGCCCGCGAAATGATACAAACCGGAAAAATATATTATCGCGCTCCGTATATTTTTGTAAATGAACGTTATAAGGGCGTGCATGTTATCAACAATGCCGACCCTGCAAATCCGGTTAAGGAAGGTTTTATACTTGCGCCCGGATGTATTGATATGGCAGTGAAGGGGCACATCATGTATTTGGACAATGCCGTCGACCTCGTTAGTTTCGACCTGATTGGCAGGGAGGTAACAAGCCGTATCAGGAATG
>Ga0099364_10014413_pt1 | contig 10522 bp, 7 predicted proteins | sample TergutTh196P3_FD_73070 | JGI IMG/M metagenome (GOLD analysis project Ga0099364, IMG submission 73070) | Microcerotermes parvus P3 segment gut microbial communities from Pointe-Noire, Republic of the Congo - Th196 P3 | ecosystem: Host-associated > Arthropoda: Insects > Digestive system > Gut ...
TATATAACATTCCACATTATTTCTTTTCTGATCCTAATATGTGGAACAAGTATCACTCGCGCGTTAATACCGATCAAGGCACGTATGATCTGTCGCACAGGGGCGGCGAATTGGCTGTTGAAGTTACATCAAATACTATTCAAAATGATTACACTTTCGGCGTCAATGCGCGTTTAGGTCCCACTAGTAATAATGTGTTCGCGCGCGCTTTAGTGCTGGATTGATTTTTTACAGAAAGGTGGTCTTTACTTTATGATCGACAATTTTAAAAACTGGGTTATCGAGACCGTTCTTTGGGCGGAAAATGCCCTCGCAGGTAAATCCGGCAAAGAAAAGAGAAAAGTCGTAATCGCCAGACTGTCTAACGCTTTGTTCAGCATTATTAAACTGCCCTGGTATTTAGCTTGGGCTAAAGGTTTCATCGCTACCAAGGCTATCGGGTACCTGGTCGACCTGGCGTGCGATAAACTTAACCTTCTTAGCGGTTGGGATTTTAGCGGCGTCAAATTGAGTCCAATGCAAGTCAACGGGCTTTCTACGGTGCTTGAATTCCCCGCTTCTGTTATGACTACCCGAGCGGGGGCAACCTTCGATGAACGGCTTGACGAGTTATATAACAGATACGGTATTGCTCCGCCGGATGTTACTCCGACTGCTGCGCCCCCGAGCGTCATGAAAGATATTAAACTCACCGACAATCTTGCCATACACGAGATTGTCTGTAAATGCGGTTGCGGCTTTGACGATGTTGAGCCCGCTTTAATTGAGACTTTTCAGGCTTTGCGCGATTACATCGGCAAGCCCATTATCATCACCAGCGGGTGTCGCTGCGAAGCGCATAATATAAAAGTTTGGGGCGCCTCTAATAGCGGGCACTTAACCGGGGAGGCGCTTGATATTTACGTTCGTGGGCTCAATAAATTACAACTTGGCGAACGAATTAAAGAAGCGCACCGCGCCGGTCTGCTGCCACACTTACAGTATTGCTATTTGATCAAAAATACTAAGGCTTGCGTTCATATTGGCGTCGACATGAAGCAGCGTAATAGTATCTGGGGCTGGTGACTTAATATGGATGATCCGTTTACGCTTGCTATTTTTACTTCTATCAAATCTTTAGTCATTTCAATTCTTGTTGGGCTTGGCTTTAAGAAAAAACAAGCGCCGAATATAGAATCGCTCGACGACAATGATAATGATTTAAAGAGTTGGCAAGAGAGAATCAATAAAAAACTACACGAGCAAAAGCATTTAAATAACGAACTATTTAGTGATCTGGATATGATAAAAGAGTATTCGAATATCACGTTGCAGGGGTTGAAATGCATCCTGGATTATCTGGATAGAAATACGGACGAAAAAGAAATAGAAAAAGCTAAGTGTAGTATTGATAAGTTTTTGTTTAAGTTCTTCACGAATAAGAATATTAACGAGGTCGCTTCCACGCCTGATCTTTGTAAAAAGTGTCCCGAGCGGTCGGGGGCGTAGACTGGTTCTGTCCTATATAGTTCTACTAACTAAGCAAGGCAGACAGCCTACTACGTTAAGCTGGGCTGACGAGCCTAACATCCGCTATGAGCTCATCAATTGCGATGAGCTCATACTTTTAATGAATCTAACCAATCCGCCCACCACTGCATCATCCGACGACGCTCCGGTAAATACTCCGCGTGATTGTATGCAGCGGCAACCGCATCACGCGGCGCGTGCGCAAGCTGCCTCTCGATTACTTCATGCGAGAACTCGTGTTCGTGCAAAATAGTGCTGGCCGTACCGCGAAAGCCATGCGCGGTCATGTCGTCGTTTGTATATCCCATACTTCGTAACGCTACCCTGATTGTGTTCTCGCTCATCGGGCGCCCGTCTAAACGCGCTGATGGAAACAGCCACTTTCCCCATTTTTCTGTTATTGGTCGAAGTTCTTTTAAAATATCAATTGCCTGTGTTGAAAGCGGAACTATGTGAAATTTTTTCATTTTCATTTCTTCAGCCGGTATTCGCCATTCGCTTTTTTCAAAGTCAATATCCGACCATTCCGCGCGACGTACATTACCAGGGCGACAGAATGTTAAAGCTGAAAACATCATTGCGATTCTTACCACTTGTTGCGGATATTGCCTAATATTAGAAATCAACATCAATATATCTCTTGGGTCAGTCAATGCAGCATGGTGTTTCTCTTTCACAGGCTTAAGCGCTCCCCGTAGCGCCTGCGTAGGGTCGTTTTCCGCGCGTAGCGTTGAAACCGCATATCTGCATATTTGCCCTATTATTTGCTTAACCCTGTGAGCTGTCTCTATTGTTCCCGCAGCTTCAATAACCCTACATAGCTGTAGTATATCTGCGGCAGCTACTTCTTTTATGCTCTTATCCCCAAGTACAGGTAATATATGCCTGCTTATACGTACAATTGTTTTATCAATATGTCCCTTTGACGATGTAGGTTTAAGCTTTGTTTCTATCCATTCTTCCGCGACATTTCTAAATGTGACTACTTTATCAGATTCATTTATATCCCTTGCTGAAGATTTAATTGTCATAGCCGCTTTTCTTGCTTCCTTAAGCGATACGTCCGGATACTTTCCAACCGACCTTCTCTTTTCCTTATTGTCAGCGTAACATCTTACAACCCAGATTTTTGATCCGTTCGGCCTAATCTCCAGTATCAAGCCTCTCCCATCAGAGACGGAATATGTCCTTTCCTTTGTTTTTAACTTTTTTAACTCAAGCTCAGTTAATCTCATTCTTTACCTCCAATATACGGTCAATAAAAAAGTATGTTTTTCTTATACGGTGAAATATACGTTTTAATATCCAATTTGTATTATATCATACTAAATCGATATGGAAAGTAAAATGAAAAAAACCCGCTTTGTTATGCGGGTTTTTAATCTGTTATGTATTGTCCTGTTTTATTGCTTGGTGGAGCTAAGGGGATTCGAACCCCTGACCTCTTGAATGCCATTCAAGCGCTCTCCCAACTGAGCTATAGCCCCAATAACGAAACAAGAGGGATTATATGAGTTAAAAGTTCAACTGTCAAGAGGCGAAATGCCTCAAAATAAAAACTTGCTTAATATCCGGCGCCGGAGGTAAGCTTTCCGGGGTTCTTCCAATTGTGCGTTTTAACAAATCCCGTACTTCTCTACCTACATTAGTTGGCGATTATTTCTTTTATATCCGCCGATTTCATCGAAAGCGATATTCTGCGCCTTTTTATATCAACATCCATGACCGCTACTTTTACATGTTGTCCTGCGTGAAGGACGCTGTTCGGGTCTGATATATACTTATCTGAAATTTTGCTGACATGCACAAGCCCGTCTTGATGAACTCCCAAGTCAACGAAAGCTCCAAAAGCAGTGACATTCGTAACTATTCCCTGTAAAACAGCCCCAACTTTCAGGTCGGTTATATCCCTGATTGATTCGTCAAAAGCGGCAGTTTCAAAGACCGCGCGAGGATCTCGCCCGGGCTTCGCCAGCTCGTTCATTATATCTTTCAATGTTGGTAAGCCTACGTCTTCAGTGATGAACTCCGAGATTTTAATTTTAGAACGAAGCTCCTCGTCGTTCATAAGCTCTGCAACGCTGCAATTAATACCGCGCGCCATTTTTTCGACCAGTTTATAGCGTTCGGGATGAACGGCGCTTGCGTCAAGCGGGTCGTCCCCGCCGCGAATCCGTAGGAATCCGGCTGCCTGTTCAAAAGTTTTCGTTCCGAGATGCGGAACTTTTTTCAATTGAGCGCGCGATTTAAACCCTCCCAATTCCTCGCGAACCTTAACGACTGACAGAGCCACTTTGGAATTGAGTCCTGATACGTACGAGAGCAGCTCCGGCGACGCGGTGTTCACTTCAACTCCAACCGCGTTCACACACTGTTCCACGACGTCGTTAAGCGAACGTTTCAATTCCTTTTGATCTACGTCGTGTTGATATTGACCGACGCCTATTGACTTAGGATCAATTTTAATAAGCTCCGCAAGAGGGTCCATCAACCTGCGCCCTATGGAAACCGCTCCACGAACCGTAACATCCTCTTCTGGAAATTCGCGACGAGCCGCGTCGGAGGCCGAATAAATGGAAGCGCCGCTTTCGTTCACCGAAACAATGTAAATTGATTCCGGCAATCTAAGCTCCCTTAAAAACTGCTCCGTTTCTCTGCCGGCAGTTCCGTTCCCAACGGCTATAGCTTCAGGGCTATATTTTTCCACAAGCTCATGCATTCTTTTTGCCGCCGCTGTTCGCGCGCCGGTTGATTGGTGGGGTTGTACGACTTCGTGATGCAACAATTCTCCTCCGTTTCCAAGACAAACTAGTTTACATCCCGTACGAAGCCCCGGATCAATGGCTATTACACGTTTTGCGCCCATAGGAGGCGACATTAGTACTTCTTTAACATTTTGCGCAAATATCCTTATCGCCTCGGCATCGGCTTTACTCTTTAGGGCGTTTCGGAGTTCCGTTTCCATCGAAGGTTTCAGCAATCTCTTATATCCGTCTTCGATAGCTTTACCCACAAGTCGGGACGATTCCCCAAATCCTTTTATATAACTTCTTTTCATTATCACAAGCGGTTCGTCGTCAGGTGGCGCCACGTCTATTGACAAGCAGCCTTCCCTTTCCCCTCTGAAGAGGGCTAATATTCTATGAGAGGGGGCTTTAGAGACGGGTTCAGACCACTCAAACCAGTCGCGAAATTTCTCTGCCGCTTCAATTTTTTCGTGGTCGTCATCCTTGATTTTTTTACGAGCGCTGCGCAAAACTCCACTCCTCGCAAATATCCGTCTTATTTGAACGCGAATGTCCATATCCTCGCTGACCCGTTCGGCTATTATGTCGCATGCCCCTTGCGCCGCTTCCACTATATCAGGAACTCTGTCGGATAAATATTTCGCAGCTAATTCCGACACTTTCAGTTCCGATTGAGCAATAATTTCATCCGCAAGCGGGCTGAGACCCTTCTCTTCGGCAACTGAAGCGCGTGTCTTGCGTTTGGGGCGGAAAGGAAGATAAATATCCTCAAGCGTCGTCATACTCCCTGCCTTTTCTATCTTGTCCTTGAGTTCATCCGTCAGTAGTTCGCGTTCGGAAAGCGAAGTCATAATCGCCTCCCTGCGTTTTTCAAGCTCGATTAGCTGCTCGTGCCTGTCGCGGATGGAAGTTATCGCAACTTCGTCAAGTTCTCCCGTCGCTTCTTTTCGGTATCTTGCTATAAAAGGAACGGTGCTCCCCTCGCTAAAAAGATTGAGAACAGCTTCTACTTGCTCGGAACGTATGTTCAGCTCGTTTGATATCGTCAGAAATAAATTCAATATAATCACACCCCCCCAATAATTATAATCTATAATTCTCTTACGTTTTATTGAACTATATGGCGTCTTATCCATAAAGCGCCTTGACAAAGAGTTACGCGTAAAATAATATATGAAATGACAATACACTATAGCAAGTAGGTGATTAATCGAAATACGTTCAACATGTGAGCAGGTAAGTTAGTAAGCGAGTAAGTAATAATAAAGTGACAGTAAAAAAAAACGAGGAGGTACAATAATGAGATCGAAATTTTTAAGCGTGTTTATCATCCTAGGTATTTTACTCATACCAAGTATCGCGTTTGCAGCTGCAGCTCAGGTAGTTTTCTTTAGTACCAACGAAACTACAGTATTGGGAACTATCACCGGAAATGCTAGGACGCCAGCCCAGGGCGGCGGCTATTTTATCAGCGCAGCTGTCCCGACGCGAGTAGTGTCAGCATGCTCTACGCCCCCCACCTATGCTAATCCGACAAGGCTGCACGATGTGCCCGAGTTCATTACTAGCGCCCACCAACCGGTAACTTTTGACGACGCAGGCGCACAAACGGTTATTCTTTCCTGGAAGAAAAAAGGCGACGCTACCAATACGCGGTACAATTTTGTCAAACACGCCGCGCGTACTGCCGCCACATCCACCTATGCAGCTTTTGTTCCTCTTGCAGAAGATGAAGTATTAGAATTAGTGCCGCTTAAAACAGTTCCAATAGCGGACTTTAGGGCGCTTGTCTACGGCAGCCCGGCGGTAGACGGGCATATGGATACGCCAAACAATAGGTGGTCCGGCTGGCCGGTAAATGACCTTGATATTGCCGGTAATTCCAACGCCCAGGGGCGTTATGATCGTATGAAATTCGGCGGATTGAACGGCGGTATGTTTGGCTCTTACGTCTCCTCAATAACCGAGGACTTTTCAAGATATGCCGGAGAAAACAGAAACAGCAGGATACTTGCCACGGCAAATGGAATAGAATGGTCAGCGATAAGAAATCCAAGCGTGGTCAGGGTTGTTAATACAGCTCAGGGATTCAAAGACGCGCACGCTGCAGGAGCAATAGGCGTCATGCACCAAATAGAGGGCGCGTATTCGCTCACTTTAGAGAACTATTACGAATTGCTGGAGCAATACTATGACGTCGGTTACAGATTAATCAGTTTTACGCACAACCCAAACAGCTATACAGCGTCGGGCGGTGAGATGTCAAGTTTCGAGGTTGGGCGGCGAGGCTTTACGACTGCGGGCGAACTGGCTCTTATGAGATTGGACGAACTGGGGATAGTATTTGACATATCCCACTTGGAAGATCAGTCGGTTATCGACAGCCTCGCAATAGGCAAGAGACCGATAGTAGGATCGCATCACGGCGCCAGAGGTATGTTCGAGCATTTCCGCAACACTAAAGATTCGGAGCTGGTTGCCATGGCGTTGAGCGGCGGCATGATATACCAGAATTTCTACGGCGGTTTCATGGAAGAACCTCAATCAATTTCCGGAGTAGTCGATATGTATGACTACATGGTAGCGCTTCTCATGAAATCTAAAGCCAATGGCGGCGCTGATTTTACAAGAGAGCAAGCCATAGGGTTCCTAGGGGTAGGCACGGACTATGACGGCGGCACAAACCTTGCCGAAGCGCAGGACGCGAGCTTCTTCTACAGAACGCACAGAGAGCTGTTGGCGCGCGATTATACCATACCGGAAATAAAAAGGATACTCGGCGAAAACTCCTTCAGAACTTATGATGAAACGCAGGGCAAAGCAGCCGAATACCATAAGAACCGCAAGGAAGGCGCCAAAGCTGTATTAACCGCGCCAATGGCAAGCGGCGTCTCCTTACTGAGAAATACAACTACCGGTCACTGTGCGGATCTCACCACAAGAGCGCCTATATTCACAGTAAACGTCACCGGTGCGGTAAGCGGCAGGGTCATCGTAGACGGCATAGTATATCCGTCAACATTAACCGGAGGAGTATTAACTGCCGACCTGACGACCAAGCCGTTGCAGGAAGTCTTCCATGTAGTCACGTTTGAAGCTACGGACGACCAGCAAAAAATAACCCGCTCGACCCACATATTCTACGTTGGCAATGCTACGGCAGTTCATAAGATAGAGTTTATGAATGCAGACCGGGTAACGTTTATTAACACAATATACGTTGACCAAAACGCCACCATTCCGGCTGGCGCCAGACCCACCCAAACCAGTCTCGGTCTCAATATAACCGGCTGGTCGCATATAGGAACAGGGGCGGCTGTCACCGTCGCCAGCCTTGATACTATGCCTATTACCCGTTCTTATCGACTGGTACCCACAGTTGCGGCTAACTTGGATTCCAACTATAGAATAGCGCAGGCAAAATCTGCTATTGATACGGAGCTGGATGAAACCTTCGCGATGAAAATGAGCGATGTATCGAACGCCAGACAAGCGCTTGCGTTGATACAAAGCGCCGTTAACGACATAGCGGCTCAATATGGCGTAGCGGCTGTTGTGAATGGAGTAATACCGGCGTACACGCCGCCTGTAGTAGGAACAGCCGAGAACCCTGCCGGCGTGAACGGCGCCTACCGGTTTACGGTTACGCTCACCAGAGACGGAGGAACGGCGCAGGTTTCAAATCAACAAGTCTTTACGATTAAGACTACGCCATTTGATGATGACGATGATGACGACGATCACAAGTGTCCCCTTGATGGAAGCGGATGCAACGTTGGCTTCATACTAGCTATGTTAGCTGTGGCTTTACCTCTTGTGTATATGCGCAAGCGTTAAGAGAGTCAGTCATCAGTTTCTTAATCAACCAGATTATTTAAGCAGGTAATCGGAAAACGTCGGGAACCGGTTGATTCCCGACGTTTTCATTATAATTCACAACCTAAGCTCACTATTTACCTTCTTTTCATTTGTTTGCCGTTTTTTTGGGAATCTCACGCGGGTTGCGCGCCGCTCAATTTGCTGTTGTTTGGGAATGGATTGTTGTAGACCCTTGTTGCAAGCTCGTTGTCAAGGGTGAGCAACAATCCTCTGTCGCTACCGATCATTTCAATCCTGCTTAAAATATCTGAAGCGTTAGCTTCTTCCTCTACCTGCTCGTTGACGTACCACATGATGAATTGATAACAAGCATGGTCATTTTCCTGCATAGCAAGACTTGCTAAAGCGTTAATGAGCGTGGTTACTTTTTGTTCGTGTTCGATAACCAATTCAAAGATTTCCTTAATATCGGCAAATGAAGTTGGAGGTTGTTGGATAGCGGAAAGAATCGGAACCGCGCCTCTGTCCAGAATATATTGATATATATTAATTCCGTGAGCCATTTCCTCTTTCGCCTGCATAAACAGCCAGTTGGCAGCCCCCTTCAAGGCGGCGCGTTCCATACAGGCGGACATGGAGTGATACAGATATGCCGAATAATACTCTGCATTAACCTGTTCGTTTAATGCTTTAGCCAATTTTTCGCTGATCATTTCCTTAGCCTCCATATAATAAAATAGTGAAAATATTAATTTCCCTGATACATGATAATAATATAAACCAATAAGTATGCATAGACCCCAAAAGAATATAACAAATCAATAATTGCCGGAATGACTTATCAATTAAACTGCGCTGATTTTGCGCTTTCCTCCCAGCGTGATATACTTTTCATGAATTGATGCCAGTATAGCTAGGCAGTTTTGAAAAACTATATCCCCTTTGTCTGAAACTAAGAAAAGAGAGGAACGCCATGTTCGTAAAAATGTCGCAAGACGTCAAACTTCTTATAAGTCTTTTTTTACCTTTTTTTCTTATCTATAGCGTACAACACGTATACCTGATATACGGCAACCTGCTTCAAAGCTATGGAATCTCGCCCGAGGCAACGGGATGGATTCTCAGCGGTTACTTTCTGGCTGCAATGGCAATTCGTCCGCTTGGCGGATGGCTTATTGAAAACTTCGGCATCCGTAAGACGTTAGTCTGTGGTGGAATGTTGAGTTTCATCGGATGCTCGCTTTTCTTTTTTAAACAACCGGTAACACTGCTTTTCATCGGAAGAGCCATGAGCGGCGCCGGCTTTGGCATCTGCTCCACAGGACTTTTTTCTCATCAAGCCCTTTGCGTATCCGAAAAAATGCGCGGCGCGATGTTCTCGCTTTTGGTTGTAGGCGGCGTCCTACCCATCAGCACAGTGACGCCGTTTGGAGAGTGGCTCCTGCTTAACTCGCATGAAACGCTCTTTTTGATGATCGGTCCCGTTTTAAGCGCTTTATGCTGTTACCTTGGAGGAAGAGTGGATACAACAACAACGGGAAAAACGCGTTACAACAATGATAAACCTTGGGGGACCTACAGAGAGCTTTTTTCGTCGCGCACCTTTTTATTTCTGGTATTGACAGGCACAATTATCGGACTTGTGGACGCGCTCATGATCAGCCTTTCTTTGCTTTCCGCTGAAAAGGGAATTGCAGCTTCCTATTTTCTCGCAAGCCTCTCGATAGCCGCTGTTACAGTACGTCTGGCGGGTTCGCCTGTCCTGAACGTTATTCCGAGAGTTGCCCTTTTCGCCCCGTGCGGCATTCTCATGGCCTGCTCCATGATTATTGTGTCATTCTTTCCGGCGCGAAGCGTTTTCATTGTATCCGGCGCGTTATTCGGCATTGGGATAGGAGCGGGATGGCCTATGTACCACTCGCTGATAGGCGACCTTCTTGACGGACCGCTACTCCCCAAAGGTTCAGCTACGGCGCTTCTGCTATTTGACGGCGCATATTTCGTAACGCCGCTCGTTGTTGGATACCTTTTGCCCCACCTCGGCATAGCCTGGACGTTCGTGTCGATTTCTATCGCAATGAGCGGAGTTCTCCTCCTACTCGAAATTTTTTACTGGCTTCCTCTATACATGAAAAAATGATAAAATTACAAAATTATATTGTTTGATTAAGCAATCTTAAAAAATTCGGAGGTTTTACATGAGCGTTCAAGACTACAAGGCAACATTGAATTTGCCTGAAACAGATTTTCCTATGCGCGCGAATCTGTCTAAGCGGGAACCGGAATTTCTAAAATTCTGGGATGAAATCGACGCGTATCACAAAATGATTAACGCGCGTAAGGGCGCAGAAAAGGACAAGAAATTTATCTTGCATGACGGTCCTCCTTATGCTAACGGTCATCTTCATATTGGTACAGCTTTTAATAAAATACTTAAGGACTTTTTC
>Ga0099364_10014414_pt1 | contig 10522 bp, 11 predicted proteins | sample TergutTh196P3_FD_73070 | JGI IMG/M metagenome (GOLD analysis project Ga0099364, IMG submission 73070) | Microcerotermes parvus P3 segment gut microbial communities from Pointe-Noire, Republic of the Congo - Th196 P3 | ecosystem: Host-associated > Arthropoda: Insects > Digestive system > Gut ...
AAATGCAGTTGAAATTGTTGCCAATCATATACATCTGATCATAAGGACATTAGAAAACGGAGAAACTATTTCGCTTATCATGCAGTATATCAAGGCGAGAGTTGCAGAAAAGTATAATAAAGCCATGAATAGAAGCGGAGCATTTTGGCTTGGAAGATTTGGATGCAAAATAGTAGAAGAATCGGATGATCCAAGACCATATTTTTTTAGACTGATATGGTATATAGCTTACAATCCGGTGAGAAAAGGATTAAGTCCTAATCCAAGAGAAAACCCTATAGGATTTATAAATTGTTACCTAATAGAAAACTATGAATTACCAATAAAGATAACATTACACCCTTATTTTTATGATTTAGGTGATACATTTGAGGAACGTGTTGAAAAATTTCTTTTGTATGAAGATATGTATCTGAGAAATTTAGATACATGATGTTTTTTAAGATACTATCTTATTTACAATTCTTTAAGTAATTCAATTACTTATTTTGTTTTAGTAAAACTATTAGGACAAGTTGTGTTCTAATTTTCTGAAAACTTATCAAATTATTGTATAAAGTGTGCTGTTTTGGTGTTATTTTAGTGTATCTGCTGAAAATTAACTCTTTAAATTATGTATTAGCTGTTTAAATTTCCTGTTTACCTGGTTTCCTATTATTTAGTCTTATCTTGTTCTAATTTTAATAGTTTATTTTTGCTGTTTTGATTAGGTTTTTTAATAGGGGTCAAAGCTCATTAAAAAAAGTTAACTTCCTCTAAAAAACAATAAACTTTTAATAGTCACTACATCTAGTTTTGACTAATTTTTCTTATCTGGGGTCAGAGCATACTACTTCTACTTCTACTTCTAAAACTTCACCAAACTGTACACTTTCCATTAATTAGTCTACTTAAATAAAGTAATGGAAAACATTTTTCTGTTAGGGGTCAGAGCACATAATTTTCTTGACTTACCACCAATAACAGCAAACATAGACACAAACAGGCAACAAAATTGGAAACAACCATAAAAATAGGAAACCTCACACTAAAAAACCCGATAACTCTTGCATCGGGTACAGCGAGTTATGGAAAAGAACTATCAGAATTTTTTGATATTTCAAAATTGGGGGCAATTTTCACAAAAGGATTATCCATCAAACCAAGACCCGGCAATAAAGGAAATCGAATTATAGAAACCCCCTCAGGGATCTTAAACTCCATAGGACTTGAAAACGTAGGCATTGAAGAATTTATAGAAAAAAAACTGCCATTTCTTTTGTCCAAAAAAGCCGAACCTATAGTGAATGTAGCCGGAAACTCAGAAGAAGAAAACATAGAGCTGTGTTCAATTCTTTCACAAACAGAAGGCATTAACGCTATTGAGCTAAATGTTTCATGTCCAAATGTAAAAGAAGGCGGTATAGCTTTTGGAACCGATCTTAAAATTTTTGGTCAACTCGTTGAAAAAGTTAGGGCAAAAACTAAATGTGTTCTAATTGTGAAGCTGTCCCCAAATGTTACGGATATCGCCTCTTTTGCAGTTCGTGCCCAAGAGGTAGGTGCCGATGGTATTTCTGCAGTAAATACATTCCTCGGCATGAAAATAGATACGGTAAAAGGCATACCCCATTTTAAGAATAAAGTTGCCGGATTAAGCGGACCTGCCATAAAGCCCCTCGCCCTTAGGGCAGTCTATCAAATTTGTGAAAAAGTTACAATCCCCGTAATAGGAATTGGAGGAATTAGTAATTTTAATGATGCGTTAGAATTTTTCTATGCAGGTGCATCTGCAATTTCAATAGGAGCAATGAATATGGTAAATCCTACTGTATCAATGGAGATTTTAAAATCTTTGGAAAATTATATGCTTGATAATAATAATATATCCTCTATTAGTGAAATCATAGGTAAGGCACAAAGTTAAGGAGTTAAAATGAAATTTTGGAATTCAACCCTCAAGAAGATGAAAGAATATGTACCCGGAGAGCAGCCCGAAAATCTTTCAGAATATATAAAGCTCAATACAAATGAAAACCCCTTTCCTCCTTCAAAGTTGGCAATAGAGGCTATTACTCAAAACACAGATAAACTCAATCGTTATCCCGAGCCTGCTTCTGATTCTTTAAGAAAAGTATTTGCCGAAATTAATGACTTAAACATAAACAATGTTTTTGCCTCAAACGGTTCAGATGAAATATTCACATTGATATTTCGGGGATTCGCCGACAAAAAAATTCCGGTTGCTTTTCCCTATCCATCATACTCGCTTTACGACACACTATCAGAAGCTAACGGTATCCCTTATGAAAAAATTAATTTGAAAAAAAATTTTGAATACAATCTAAATGATTTTCTCAAAAAAAACTATCCGCTTGTTATAATTGCAAATCCTAATAATCCTACAGGAACACGATGCAGTGTAAAAGAGATAGATAGTTTTTTAAGCAAGTTTAAAGGTCTCTTAGTTGTAGATGAAGCCTATATTGATTTTTATGGCGGATCGGCACTTCCACTTATTAAGAAATACGATAATCTAATAGTAACAAGATCGTTTTCAAAATCGTATTCCCTTGCCGGATTAAGAGTAGGTATTGCCATTGCTCATGCCGACATCATTAACGGATTGATTAAACTTAAAGACTCTTACAATCTCGATTCACTTGCCATAGCAGGAGCCATTGCTGCATTAAAAGACTCTAAAACTTTTAACTATAATATTCAACTCGTAAAAAATAATAAAGAATACTTAGAAGAGGCATTAAAAGATATAGGATTTACAATAATTCCATCTTATGCCAATTTTTTGTTTGTTAAACATCCAAAATTTAACTCTGAAGAACTTTATATTGAACTTAAAAACAGAAAAATTTTAGTTCGTCATTTTAAAGGTGAAGTTAAATCTGAATATTTTAGAATAACTATAGGCACCATGACAGAGTTAAAGCAGCTTTGTTTGGAACTAAAATCTATATTAGAAGTTTAACAATCACGGCATCATATCTCGATGAGAAATTGGAAGTTGAATAATATTTCCATTCATATCGGCAACTGTAGATCTTACGATAAGCTCTGCCATGGATAGTTTATTTGTTTGAAAAAGAGAAATATCACGAGTTATAACCCAAAAATCTACAAATTCTTTATTTGATTGTCTATTCCATGTAAAGCGAAGCACTGCCCCTGCAATGTTAGAATCTTCAAAAATCTTATTAGAATAAAGACTTGCCGTAATTTTTCTAAAATTAGAAGAAGCATAATCAAATGCCGCTTCTTCATAAGATTTTCGATCTGTGTTGGTGAAAACAAATTCTATTCCCAAATAGTATTTGTTTTTTTGAAAAGACTGTTTATCGGTATAAAATCCTACTGAAGATTCACTTAGATTAAACTTCTGTGTTGCTATAAGATCGGCACAAAGCAGTAAAAGTAAGCTGCGATGTTTATTATGATATTCAATTCCCTTTGTGGTATATGCACCTGTATCTACCAAAAACTTTGAGTATTGGGCAGTCTTTACTGCTTGCGATTCTAAAATATTATCAAACACTAAAACAAAAGTAATCGTTAAAACAAAAACAGATATTTTTTTTAAAAACATCAACTGCTCCGAATTTGCTATACCAGCATAAAATCAAGAAATGCTTTGATTTCTGGAGGATAATTTTTATTGTCATCTTGATATTTTTTGAATTTTCTTTCTGCTGCCAGAAAATTTCTCTTTGAAACATTATTATATCGATTTATATATTGAGTAAATACAGGCATATTTATCAACCTATCTCGAGTCTCTCTGGGAAAAGGTATATGTTTACAAAACATTTCTCTCACTACCGGATTTACCTTCATCATACCTTCTTTTTCAAACATTACCCATGAGATATAATCATCGGCAAATCTATCCCTATTGTTATTAATGCTTCTAAACTTTTCGACCAACTTTTCTTTATATTCCTGAGAAAGTTTAGAGTTTTTCTTAAAAGTGCTTACATAATCAAAATACTCTCCGGTAACTCCTCCCTCTATGGGATCAGCCCACATTCCACCCTTTATGCTTCTATTGAGTTCCCACCTGAAACAAGCAACTGCATATGAAAGACTTTTAGTAAAATCACCCATAAAAAATATTGGGATAAATATTCTAGCTCGAGATCGTTTATTTGTTCCAATCATTTCCTGCCACATTAGTATTCTTGTACCATGTGCAGGCACAAGCACCAAGTAAGGAAGAATTTCTGTTTGTATTATTTCGCGAGCATTATCATCACCTAATTTTAAAACAGTTTCTCGGTAAAATGCCGAAAAATCTACATCTGTTAGAGCACTTAGTTCTTTTTCTACGCTTGCACGAGACTTTAAAATATTTTTTAAACTTCCCTTGAAAGTAAAATAACATAAAAAAGGCAACGCTGTAGATGTAGACCCCGAACAAACAGAAGCAGTAGTGATGCTTCTCTGATTTATTTCATGAAATAATTTTTCTGTAGCAGGATCTGATGCTTCACTAGTTTGTTCCCTTTTAGCTCTTGAACCCGATCGCTCCATCTCTCTTAAATATGCTTCATAAGTTAGTCCCATTTCATTTACACTTGGAGGTTCTTCTTCTTTATAAATCAAATTTAAAAATTCATGTTCATGAAGTATATTAGGAGACTTGTGATAACGGGAATAGCGTTCAAGATTATCTATTTCAATTAGTTCAACTAAGTTTTCGGGTCTCATAAGTGTTTCATCAATAAAACCATAGTTCAACATTAACCTTACCGGCAAAGGTTGATTTTCATCGCTCTTTGAGCGAACATAAACTTTTTTATATAATTCCCAATAAGCTTTCGTTAGCAATCTTCTTGTTTTACGTTCTTCTGAATCGTTAGAAAGCGGATCTTTAGATTTTTTTAAATCGTTTATTCCTTTTACAAACTGAGCTCTATCATCCTTATTAAAATTAGCATAATCGAACAATTGCCGCAGCGAATTTTGAAGTATGCCCTGAGCGCTGGCAATAGCCGAATCAGACATACCCCCTTCATCACTTTCAATACTTTCACTGCCTTGCATTTGAGGTGTCATGACATTTGATTTCTGAACTTTTGCATAATACTGTTCTGTTGCACCTATTCCGGGTAAAAGATCTCGTATTTTAAGTGATGTTATTTTTTCATAATCATTAGACAGTGCAGACAATACTTGTATATAGCTCTTAACAAAATCTACCGACAACCTTTGGGTTGCCATCCAATTACCCAATCCGCCATTCTTTACCAAATAGGTTGACCAACTATCTGCACCCAACAAGGCATTAAGCTGTCCATCAATTTGATCTCTTATTGCAGATACTCTCATCGCTAAAACATTTGTCGAAAACGAAAGTAAATCAAACATTTGAACGGCTACAGAATTATCTCCTTTAAATATAGCAGCAGCTCCACTTGAATCGGCATTTACTATTTTAGAAGCAAAATCCACTACAGGTTTATTTATAGCAGGATCTAACTGTTCAATTGCAAATCCATAATTTTTCTTTAAAAATTTTCCATTATCAATATTTAAAAAAGAAGCATTAATTGGAGAAGTTAAAGTTCCTCCCGAAGATATAAAATCAGAATGCAGTTTATCAGAAAACTGGTGAAATTTAGCAGCAGCACCTCTTCCGGCAAGTTCCATATACAAAACGCCCAAATTATCAAATATAATAGCCACCTTTTTCCAAAAATCTACCAGTTTTTGTATTTCAAAATAGGTGTAGGGAATAAGTGCAAACAAAGATTTCAAAATAGAAACAGTTGCATTAGGGTCTTTGCTTACAATAAACTTGAAACCTTCTTCTGTGCAATGATACTGCACAATTTCACAATCGGTAACTGCTCTTGCAGATTTTGTATAAGGGGCTGTCAATCCTTGACTAAAAGGTGGAACAGCTCCGGAGGAAACAGTAAACAGTCTGCGTCCCTTTGCAAAAATAATATCTTCATCGAGAGGCTCAAATCCTTCGGGTACCGAAATAATTTCTACAGTTCCTTTTCCTATTACATATATGCCTTCAGGTTGTGCACCTTGAAGATATACAGCATCACCGGTTTTAATTTTAATTTTCTTTTCAATTCCCATCTGTATTTTCCAAACTTTTCATAAAAGAATCCCATTCTACTGAAAGAAGATTCTTTTTTTTATTATTACAATCCTTACAAGCAGGAACAAGATTTTCTTTAATTGAAGATCCCCCTCTTGCCAAAGGAATTTTATGATCCATAGTTAATTCACTAGGATTAAATTTCAATCCGCAATAATGACATATTCCAGTTGAGATTTTCTTTCTCCACCAAGGTGTAGCACGTAAATCTCGAGCCCTTTGTTTTTCTTTTACAATGTTCGCTCCATGTAAAAAATCATGTTCTATATGTCTATTATGCATACCTAATTTTATTGTACGATATTTTACAAAATTTTGTCAATAATTAATGATAAAATAATTGCATGCTCTGACCCCTAACTAAAAAAAACAAGTCTACTTAAATGATTCCACCTGCTGTGCGGATAAATTTATTGCGCAAGTTAAATTTAGCCGCATAGTGGGTGGAATCATATCACTAAAAGTTAACACTTCGAGATAAATTGTACAGTTTACTTAAAGATGCTCTGACCCCATCCTAACCAAACTGCATATTTTTATACGCCTGATGCCCATTTATAAACGAAAGTGCATCCATTACCTTTTTTGTTTCGGGTTGAATATACAATATTTCCAGTAAACCGTTTCCTGTGCCTATTATTAGCCGTTTTTTGTCATAAAATGCAATTTGTCCCACAGATAAACTTAAATTTTCGGTACAAACAGATGTTTTTTTAATTTTGATTAACTTATCATTTATCATTGTATAAGTTCCCGGTAATGGATTAAGTCCTCTCACAAGATTGTGTATCTTTTGGGCATCATCGTTCCAGTTTATTCTGGACAAATTTTTATCTATCTTACTGCAATAGGTTGCTTTGCTTTCATCTTGTGCAATTGGTTTTGCTTGATTTTTATTTAGTAATTCTATTGCTTTTTTAAGTAAGGCTGCTCCCATGGGTATAACTTTTTGGTATAAGTCTCCTGAATCTATTGCATCATCCAACAAAATTTCTTCTTGAACTACTATATCTCCGGCATCCATTCTTTCGTTTATAAGTTGAACAGTTATTCCTGTTTTGGCTTCTCCATTTATGAGTACCCACTGTATTGGAGCAGCCCCTCTATATTTTGGTAAAAGCGAGGGATGCAAGTTTATCGTTTTTAATCGCGGCAACTCGTATATATTTTGCGGGATAATTTTGCCATAAGCTACCACTACATAAATATCGACATCGTATTCTTTTAGTTTTTGTATAAATTCAGGATCGGTTAACTTTTGGGGTTGAAGTACATCTATATTCTCTTCAAGTGCAGTTTGCTTTACAGGGCATGGAGTTAATTTTAAATTTCTGCCGGATGGTTTATCAATTTGGGTCACTGCAAATTTGACATCGTACTCTTCTTTGAGAGACTTTAAACATTCTGATGCTAATTCAGGCGTTCCCCAAAAACCTATTTTCATACTTTCTTACCAAGTTTTTTTTATTTATTTTAACAAACGCAAAGCATTGCGTCTTTATAATCAGTTTGCCTTACCGAGTTTTTTTATTTGTTTTAACTCATAGCGAATTTCATCTCTTTTATACTTTTCAAGTCTATCTATAAATAAAATACCGTCAAGGTGGTCTATTTCGTGTTGCAGTACCCTTGCCAGTAAACCATCGGTTTCGATATTGTATTCTTTTCCATCTGTTGATTGTCCTTTTACTATAATTTGGGCAGGTCTTTCTACATCGAGACTTATTCCCGGTACTGAAAGACAACCCTCTTCAAATTTTAAAAGTTCACTCGATAATGAGATTATCTTTGGATTTATTATAGTAAATATATTCTTTTTGTCTCCCAAATTGATAACTATTATTCTTTTAGGTATTCCTACCTGCGGTGCAGCCAAGCCCACTCCATCGGCTTTTTTTAGAATTTTATGCATTTGCTCGGCTAATTCTATAATTGAGTTATCTATTATTTTAACTTCTTGTGCTTTTTCTCTTAATACATTTTCTCCAAAGTATTTAAGGGTTAGTTTTTCTTTTTTGGATTTTTCTTGAAAATTCATTGTGTTTCCTGTTGTGGTTTCATTATGTGGATTTTGCGGTTTTGGCGTCAAGTGGTTTTTCCTGCTCTGACCCCAAAATTTATCTTGAAATTTCTTTAAGTTAATAATTTAATGTTATAAAGTACAATAAAGGAGTAAACTCAAATGAAAAAAAAGAAACTCAATTCTGTAATTCAAAATGTATACAAAAACATTAAAAACTTCGACTTCACCGGCAAAAAGGCAATTATACTATTTTCTTTTTCGATAACACTTATTGTTGCCATATTATTTTTTGGTTTTTTAAACAATTATGGTACACGAGGCAATAAAATTACTGTTGCGGGGTCGGCTCAAAAAGACATTGTTTCAGATTTGATAGTATGGTCGGGCTATTTTAGCACTACTTCTATGAATCTTGCCGATGCTTATTCAAAGTTGCAATCCGACATGAATAAAATTAAAGCCTTCTTAGAATCAAAAGAAGTTCCCGAAAATGAAATAATTTTTGAATCCATTAACATGAACAAACAATTCAGAAATCTCTGGCAAAACGATATTATGACTCAGGTATTTGACGGATACCAACTCTCACAAAATGTTAGAATAGAATCAAAAGAAGTAGACAAAATCGAAAAAATTTCACGAGAAATAACCGAACTAATAGAACAAGGCGTAGAATTATCTTCATACCGTCCTCAGTATTTTTATACCGGTATAGCTCAACTTAGAAAAGTCATGGTAGGTCTTGCAACTGCCGATGCCTACTCTCGTGCTCTTCAAGTTGCCAAAAATTCTAATGCCAAATTAGGAAGACTTAAAAATGCAAGGGTTGGCGTTTTTCAAATAATAGCTCAAAACTCATCTGAGAGTTTTTCATCGGGCGGTGCATTTAATACTCATTCAAAAAATAAAACTATTTCTATTAATGTGAATTTAGAATATGGGATAAGGTAGTGAATTTCATTTATAATGAGTCTCGTATAGTTTACTATTACTGTTATTTTGTTTGAACCCTCTTGAAGTCAGACAATCTTGATTAGGGATTCAAACTTATTGTTTTTGGGCATTATAAACCCATTGTACATCACGCAAGATCTCTCGTTTAAACATTTCATTATTCGATTTCATTAACCCTGCCATAGTGACGTAATCGATCTGAGTATGTATCAATTGTTCCATTTCTTCCATAAAGCCATCTAAATCATCCAGAAAATCATCTGAGCTATTATCATAATCAATCAAAATATCTATATCGCTGTTAACTGTTTCTTCATCACGAACACAAGAGCCAAAAACCCCAACCTTTACTATATAAGGATAGTTTTTAGCTGTATGAATCGCCTGTATAATTTTACTTGATATCATTTTTAATTGTCTCCAATTCGTTTAATACTTCCGGTTTTAACAACTGACATGTACGCTTATATATTATATCAAAATCTAGGCTGTCATAATCATGACTTGCGATATTTCTAGCAGCTTTTAAACCTATTTTATAAAATAAAGGCATTTTAGCAAGTGTAGCATCTTGAATTTTTAATTTGATTTCGTATATGTTTGTTATAATTTGTGTAATTGCAAGATGACATATCACATTTTTTTCTAAATCATCTGCACTACCAATTTGGAAAGTATCATAAGCTTCGTTTATGTTTTTAATATACTTTAATATTTTATTAATGCAAATAACATCAAGTTTGTTTGACTGTTTCATCTATTACCTTTAGTATAACCCGCTATTAAGTATAATGAGTTATAAAATCAAGTAATAGAAAAAATATTTCACTGTCAACTATATTTTTTATCATTTTTATATATTTTATTGTAATTATAACACCACCCGCAAAAGAGTAAACTCAATTCTATTAATGTGAACTTAGAATATGGGATAAGGTAGTGAATTAACTCCAAAAACATCGGCGACAACTTTGTGAAAAGATATTTACTGCTTGACAAAGATTAATTGATGAGAATACTGACAGTAAGAGGAAACTAAAATGTCAATTGTAAATGAAACTGTTTTCAAAAAGAACGCATTGCAATATGTCAAAAGTGCAATCAAATTTGAAGAACCTGTTATTATTGCAACAGATGATGGTAACGCCATTATAATAAATGAGACTACTTTTCGTAGTTTGAGAGAAACAGCTTATCTCAACAGCATTCCCGGCATGACTGAAAGTATAATTGAAGGTATGAACACTCCATGGGAAGAATGTACCAAACTGGACTGGGAAAATGAGTTATCAGATTAGATTTTCAAGACAAGCCGAGAAAGACTTTGATCTTGTAAAAAAATCACCGCTTAAAGCAAAAGCTTTTGCTATTTTGACTATATTGAAAACAAATCCATTTCAGCCTCAATTTGAAGAATTGAAAGAAAATTTAAGTGG
>Ga0099364_10014415_pt1 | contig 10522 bp, 9 predicted proteins | sample TergutTh196P3_FD_73070 | JGI IMG/M metagenome (GOLD analysis project Ga0099364, IMG submission 73070) | Microcerotermes parvus P3 segment gut microbial communities from Pointe-Noire, Republic of the Congo - Th196 P3 | ecosystem: Host-associated > Arthropoda: Insects > Digestive system > Gut ...
GTATGATGTTTCTTTTATCGTGTATTAAAGAACATGTAACCGACATTGCTCTTAACAAGAATGAAATATTTCTTTCTTCCGGCGAAACGGAAACATTAATTGCTACCATTTACCCCGATAATGCCGACAATAAAAATGTGAAATGGAAAAGCAGCAATCCCGATGTAGCAACTGTAAATGACAATGGATTGGTAACAGCCATCACAGATGGTAAGGCAAATATTACCGTTACTGCCAAAGATGGTAAAAAAACTACTTCTTGTTCTGTTAATGTAGATTATCGTGGTAAATGGACAGGAACTTATGAATGTGAAGAAATAAATGTTCGCCATATCCCTTTCGGAAATATTTATACAGAAGTTTATCAAATTAATGTAGTGATAACTGCAAAGGGAGATGATTTAATGGAATTTTGTGAAAAAAGAAACGAGAAACGTTATGAAGCAAAAATTAGTAGAGATGGTGTTTTTTATGAAGCTGAAGATATAAGTGGAAAACTTATAATTAAAGGAAATTGTAATGCGGATAGTCTCAATATGACTATTTGTCATTATTTATCACCTGGGAGTGGAAGTTTCTCATATTATAAAGGTAAAAAACTAAAATAAAAAAGTATGAAAAGAATATTTACAGTAATGGTTTTAGCAGGTTTTTTTATTTATCCTGCATTTAGTCAACATCCACCACAGGATAAAAATTGGGAAGTGGTTTTTCAGGATGATTTTAATTCTTTCAATAATATACGATGGAATATAAATGATTATTTGCATAGTATTAATGATCCTCAACACTATATATTAAATAATGTTGAAATAAATAATGGAAATCTTGTTTTTACAACCCAAAAAGAAACTTATAAGTGCACGAAACCCAATTGTAATTGCAATAATGGTACATTTAATTATACTTCCGGTCATGTAACGTCTAATTCACTTTACAAATATGGTTATTTTGAGATTTATGCCAAACTACCGGCAAGCAGTGGCTATTGGCCAGCTTTTTGGCTTTGGAATAATTCGCCAGGTACACAAACTTCTAATTGCTGGTATAACGAAATAGATATTTTTGAAGCCTACGGATGGAAAGCAGATATTGTTGAGAGCAGAGTCCATTGGGGATTTCAATGCCCAGCTGATATATATGATAGTTTGGAAAAAGGATTACACACTTGTGATTATTCTACCGGTTACCATTGGTATGGTTTAGAATGGGATAGCAAACAAATAACCTGGTATGTAGATAGAAAAATAGTTAGACAAGTAGCCAATAATATGGATGGTATAGGTATTCAAAATCCCATGGGAATTATTATAAATGTTTCATTAAGCGGTGCCACTACAGGTAATATAATAAATTCTACGACAATTTTTCCAAATTATATGTATGTTGACCAATGTAATGTCTATCAATTAAAATGCGATAAAAATACGGTTGTTAATGAAATAACCAATTACAACACTTTTAATTACGCTGTTAAAAAATCAATAAGTTTAAGTGGTGTTTCTTCTTTAACATTAGGGCAAAACGTTTTTTTGCGTGCAACTGATTATATAGAATTGAAAGATGGATTTACCATTCCAAATGGTGCAGAATTGTATTTAGATAATAATCCTTGTGAGATTAAAACAAACATAAGAGGGAATGAATTTTGAATAAATGAGATTTTTGTGTTAATTTGTGCTCGTTAAAAAAACACAAATGCTCACCTTCAAAGAAACGATTTCTACCATTCCTGCTTTAAGATTTGTATATGAAAATCTGAACCCCTGTTCTTCTCTGGGAAGAAAAGAGTTGTTGCAAAGTTGTTTTATTACAGATGTTAACGAACTTCAAACCCGTTTTGATGAATTGGAAAAAATGATGATTTGGTATAAAACCGAAAAAAAACATTTGGAAAAAGTAAAACAGTTAATTTCTTCAGCGCAAGATATTTTTGGTACTTTAAATAGATTGAAAAACAACGATACATTAGATGATGTTGAACTTTTTGAAATAAAGAAAAATGCGCTTATTATGAATGAATTGCAAGAAATTTTGCGCGCTACTTCTTTTTCCATTTTTCAATTATTAGAAGTAAACGAAGTGATTGATATTTTAGACCCCGAAAAAACACGATTACCCCATTTTTATATTTATTCTGCGTACAGTAAAGAGTTAACCTCTATGAGAAATATGGTTAATAAAACTGCCGATGAAGATCTGTTGTGGCAAATTTCAAAGTTGGAAAACAAAATAAGACAAAATTTAACTTCTAAATTATTCCCTTTTGTTTCTCATTTAGAGCACAATTTTATTCATATTGCCAAATTAGACCTGTTGCTTGCCAAAATAGAATTAGCAATAAAATGGAACTGTTGCAAACCTAAAATTTCCGATACAACAACTTCGTACATTGGGCTTGTTCATCCGATAGTGGCACAAAGATTAGAAACAGAAAATTCTAAATTTCAACCGATTGATATTACTTTGAATCAAGAATCGTGTTTAATAACCGGTGCAAATATGACGGGGAAATCTATTTTTCTTCGTTCGGTGGCATTTTGTCAGTGGATGTTTCAGTTTGGGTTTCATATCCCTGCGCAAAATGCCTCCATCGCGCCGGTAGAAAAAATTTACTTCATTTCGGGCGATAGCGATACGGAAAACACAGGATTATCCTCTTATGTGAATGAGATTTTTCAAATTCACAAAATTCTGCAAGAGATGAAAACAGGAGTAAAGATGTTGGTTTTGGCGGATGAGTTTGCCCGTACTACCAATCCCCACGAGGGTAGGGCTTTGGTAACAGCATTTTTGGAAATGATGAACCACAAAAACGTTATCTGTTTGGTTACAACGCATTTTTCTAATGTGGAAGGCACTTTCCAGCGTTTGCGCGTGAGAGGTATAAGATGGGATAAGATGGAGCAGATTAAAACAAATCCACGAGAATTAAATCAATATATTGATTATCAATTAGAAGATGATCAAGAAAAAACCGCTCCCAAAGAAGCGGTTCAAATTGCAGAATTATTAGATGTTGATAATTCTTTTATCTCTTTGGTTAAAAAATATTTATAATTTATTATTTGTCTAATAAAAAGGGAACGGGGAAATCAACGTAGCAGCGCACGTTTTCTCCATCAATATTTTTTCCCGGATAAAAGTTTTTCAACTTGGAAACCACTCTTAATGCTTCTTCGTCTAATTTTGGGTGAACTGATGCGATGACTTCGGGATTTGAGATTGAGCCATCTTTTTCAATGATGAAACGTACCATCACAATGCCTTGCGGTCTCTCTTTTTGCAGTTCGGCAGGATAGCGAGCCTCTTTGATTGGAAAATAGTACAATTCTTGCGTACCGTCCATATACATGGGCTTTTGATGGGGCATAAAATAAACAGAGGAAACATCATTGATTTCTACTTCTGTTTCTTTAATTTGTTCGTTAACTGAAAGTTTTGAAGACTGTACCGTATTTTTTGAAGGGTCTGCGGTGTTTGTTACTTCAATTTTAAAACCAACTTTTTCTTCTTTTACTTCAGTTGGAGAAGGATTTTCTTGGGCAAAAAGGGTTGCCATACAAAACAATGAGGCTAAGCAAAAAAATGCTAAAACTTTAACAGTGAATAGTTTTGATTTCATATTTGAAAGATTAAATTAATATTTACTAATAACGGCACAAAAATAGTAAAAAACTATTAGGTTCGGAATTATTCATTTTGCAGTTCAGTTTTTTATTTTTCAAAACAAAATCGTAAATGCACTTCCTTCCCCCTCTTTGCTCTGCACTTGCAGCCTGCCGTGGTGCATCTTCACAATCTCGCGAGATAGACTTAACCCAATCCCTGTGCCGTTTTTCTTAGTGCTAAAAAAAGGAATGAACATTTTTTCGTGAATGCCAGGTGAAATTCCACAGCCGTTGTCGGCAACGGTAAGGTAAGGATGCTCTTCCGTTATACCTGAAAAAAGAATAATATGAGGTTCCGGTTTATCCTTAACTGCATTTGTAGCATTGGTAATAAAATTAATCACCACTTGCTCAATTAAGTTCCTGTCAATCTGCGCCATTACATCAGGATGGGCGCACCTCACTTCCAATTTGATTCCTTTTTGCTCAAGCGATGGTAACATCAACAGATAAATTGAACTCAACAGTTTGTGCAAATTTACCGGTTGTATTTCACGCACAATGTTTTTGCTAAGGTTGCGGTAGGTTTAGGCAAAACGAAGTAAACCATTGCTGCGGGTGTGTATGGTTTCCATAGCAAACATCATCTCTTCAAAATCGGGAATATTTTCCGTTTGTATTTCACTTTTCATACTTTCCATTCTTTGTTGTAAAGTATCTGCCAAAGATGCCACCGGCGCAATGGAGTTCATAATTTCATGGGTCATCACATTCAAAAGTCCTTTCCAAGCGTCTGATTCTACTTCTTCTAACGTTGCACCGATGTTATGAAAAGCAATTAACATAAAAGTTTTTTCTTCTGTTTTAAAAGTGGTGGCGTTACTCAAAGTTTTTACGGTTCTATGTCCTACATTATAAGTAATGAGGCGGTTTTCTCCTGTTTCAATTTCAGTCAATTCTTTATACAGTTTGGGATGGCGTTTTTTTAACTGATTAATATTTTTAACCGCCGAAATTCGGAACAGATTCTTAAACGAATCGTTCATCCAAAGAATGTCAAAATTCTCTTTATCGTAAGCCAAAATGCCGGTGTTTACCAATTCTAATATCTTTTCCAAATATTGATGCTGTACCTCTTTTTCACGACTCATACTGAGAAAAGTATCACTGATGAGATTGAAATATTTGAACAGATAGTCTCTATTATTTCCTGTTTCTGCATATCGTTTTGAAAAATCGCGATACTTAATTGCCTCCACGAAATCGTTTATATCTCTAAAAATCTTATTTATAGGTTGTAAAGAATAGAAAAATAATGATAGGGTAATGACACAAAACAGAGCACCATAAAAAAACTGATGTTGAATAATAAAGAAAACAGCCCCACCCCCCGAACATAACGCAAGGAAAGAAAAGATTACGAAGTCAATTTTTTGTTTCAAAATAATAGTTAGAACGCGCAAAAATAGAAAAAACAAAGCAATTTTAAATTAATAACCTATTTTTGCATTTCAAATTTTAGCATAATAATGAAAAACCCATTTTCAATTTTCAATTTTCAACTTTTAATTCTATTGTTCTCCTGTAATTCATTATTTGCGCAGTCACTCGTTACCTCCGAGTACAACCACCGTCGCTACGGTATTCCCGATGGATTGCCTACTGAAATGGTAGAGTGTGTGTTTCAGGATTCGCGGGGCTTTATGTGGTTTGGAACTGAACACGGCGTTGCCTGTTTCGATGGGCATACATTCAAAACTTATTTAGCAAACAAAGCACTACCCGTTAATAAAATAGAAGAAAACGAAAACGGCGAAATAGTAATTTACGGTTACTCTTTTATTTATGTGCTTAATCCGAAAACAGAGCACTTACGTTTGGCTTTCAAAGATGATAATTTGAATTATTATGTGTATAATTCGCCCGGATTACCAAAAGGATACAGCATTTACACAAAGCGAGATATTAAACAAAACGCTCTTTTTTATTTGGTTGGCGACACATTGGTGGAGTGTTTCTCTCACCCAACGTTGAATGAAATGGATGAAGGGCAAAGTATTTACTACGATACGGATGCGCAACTTTTTTATATCCCAACAAAAAACAGGCAGATTTATGTAGTGGAACCCAACGGCGAAGTGCGTACGGTAATGGATAACATCTTCGTATGCAGATTTTTGAAAAGCAACGGAGCGTTGCTTGCCATTGGCTATGAGGGGGTATGGGCAGTAACGCCTTCCGGTGTTACGCCACGCATCAAATTTCAGCGTTCTTTTGGCAAACCCGCTATCAGTGCCGATGATGAGATTTTTGTCGTATCGGATCCCGATGGCAACCTTATTATTCGTGATAACAAAAGTGTGCGCCGTTACCGCAATAACCAATTTGAGATGATTATTGACAACATAAATATTCCACGTGCAATGATGTTTGATAGAGAAGGAAATCTTTGGCTTACCTCACGACAAGGCATTTACAATTTTTTTAAGTTAGATGTTATAACTTATAAAGTGAATGCACAAAATGCCGATATTGTTTATTCTATTGTACCTGTGGAAAATAACGAAGTGTATCTCACTACCGGCGGCGGAAAATTAATACATTACAAGGATAATAAATTCACAAATGTACCCTATCCCTCTTTGCCCGATGGTTCAACAAACAGTTTTTCATATCGTTCTCTCAAAATCAAAGATGCCATTTATTTTACATCGTTTAGCAATATTTTAAAATATAAAAATGGAAAATTTAATTGGCTCAATATTCCGCCCGAACCTTATTTTGCAAATTCATGTCAAATTAACAACAATGAGTTTGCAATCGGAGGAAGGAATAATGTGGTGATATTGGACAATGAGGGTAGTCTGTTGCGTACGATTGAACATACTGACATTCAGCGTTCTGTTATTTATACTATCAATTCCGATGACAAAAACCGTCTTTGGATAGGAAGCACTAATGGCATTTCCTGTATCGGAGAAACAGAAAGACGTTACTTTTTTTCTGAAAATACTATGAATGGAGTGGATTCCGATAAAGACCCCTCAGGACGCATTTGGATTGCCTGTGAAAGCCGGATTTACTACGTTGACGGCGATACGATACAAGAATTTATGGAGTTTCCCAACTCTATTGTTTTTAATTTACGATATACGCGCAACAACCTGATTGTTATTTCAGACAATATTGGGGTGAAAATTATAGACCCTGTTACAAAACATATTGTAAATTATAATTACACAAATGGTTATTCCTGTGGAGAACCTTCATGGAACACGATGACCGAAGATTTTGACGGCAATATTTGGATGGGAACGCAAAGTCCTAATGTGGTGAGGTTCAATCCCTCGCAACTTATGCAACGCTCCTTCAATCTAACACTTTATATTACGTCATCTCAATTTTCGGAAAATAATGTAGAACTATTTGATTTGGAAACGGATACTCATTTGAAAAGAAATCAGCGCAATGTGCATTTTTCATTTGTGGGATTATGTTTTACAAATCCGGAAGCAGTGCGCTACCATTACCGCCTCAAAGGTTTTCAAAATGATTGGAGCGAACCGACCAAACAACGTGAAGTAACTTTTAACAACCTTCCGCCGGGCGAATATCTATTTGAAATTTATGCAGATGCCGGAACCGATGAATCTCACAGTGAAATACAATCTTTTGCTTTCACCATTTTGCCTGCTTTTTGGCAAAGAGCGTGGTTTCTTGTGCTTTGTCTTATTTCTATAGTACTTGCAAGCGCAGGAATTACATTACTTATTCAACGTCGGAAAAACAAGACTTTGTTGGAAAAACTGCGTGTAGAAAAAGAACTCAACGAGTTGCGTATTAGCAGTATCCGGTTAAAAGCCATTCCTCACTTCAATGCCAACGTATTGGCTGCCATTGAGTATTACATCACCAACCGCACCAAAGAAGATGCTATGCGTATTTTGGGAATCTATTCCGATTTTACTTTCAAAACGCTAAGCGAAGTGGACAAAGCAGCCCGACCTATTTCCGAAGAATTGGCATACGTAAAGATGTATCTCGACTTGGAAAAAGTACGATTCATAGACAAATTTGATTTTACTATTGATGTAGAAGAAGGGATAGACAAAAGCGTGCAGTTGCCCAATATGATTCTGCATACCTACTGTGAAAATGCAGTAAAACACGGACTTATGCCGTTAAAATCGGGCGGAATACTGAGCATATATGTATCTCAATACAACAATTATGTTCGTGTAAGTGTGGAAGATAACGGTGTGGGACGTGTTCACGCTGCCCAAAACCCGCAATTTCACAGCAGCAAACAGGGGCTTTCCATCTTGAACCGTCAAATAGAAATATACAACAACTTCAATCGCGAAAAGATAACGCACCGAGTAGAAGACCTTGAAGTAGGAACGCGGTTTACGGTGGAAGTGCCGGTGGGGTTCGCTTATTTTAGTTGAAAGTTGAAAATTGAAAGTTGAAAGTTGTTCATAATACATTGATATATACATAACTATATAAGCGTTCTTTGAGGAATTGATTTGAATTGATGTTATTTGCATTTTAAGTATGACTATGCATAGTAGGTAAGTATTTTTTTTCAATTAAATTTTTGAAGAGTTATTTTTCACCGTTAGGTGAAAAACTTGGATAACCCCGTGCAAGCCGAAGGCGCAGCGCGGGGCAAGGAAAATACACCTCACCTCCACAACCCCGTAGGGGTTGAACATCAAATAGTTGCACACCTACGGAGTGCCGACTTAGTATGGCGCATTCATACCCCGAACTGCGCTACGCTGGTTCGAGGTTATTAAAAGTATTTCGCCTACGGCGATTTGGAGTCCAATGTTTCATCTGATGTTCTTAGTAAAATTAATCTCAATTCAATCAAAAAATCAATGAAAAATTATATCTATTTAATATTAAATATTAACGCAACAGTACTAAATAACAATTAACAATTAACAAATTTTCAACTTTCAACTATGACAAAGGTTATTATCATTGAGGACGAATTTTCTCCCAGACAAATGTTACGAGAAAAATTAGGGCAATATTTTTCTGACATTGAAATTGTTGCCGAATGTGAAAATGCAGAAGATGCGCTGCTTGAAATTTTGCGATTGCGCCCCGATCTGCTGTTTCTTGATATACAGATGTCCGGAAAAAATGGACTTTGGCTGGCGGATGAACTGCTACGAATGAAAGGTGAAACTTTTACCCCTCCCGATATTATTTTCACTACCGGCTACACCTACTCGGAGTATATGCTGAAAGCGTTTGAACTTGCTGCCATTGATTATTTGGTGAAACCCGTGAAAGTTGAAGATCTTGAAAAATCCGTTGCACGTTACCGCGAACGTGCCGGAATTACCACAGGTTTGCAAAATCTATCTGATGCCATTCACAACGAAAAACTACTAAAATTCAAAAGTTATAACGGTTTGTTCTTGCTTCGCCCTGATGACATTGTTTATGTAGAAGCCGACCGCGATTATGCCTGTATGTTCTTTGCCAACGGCACAAAGGAAGATGTTTTTGAACGTTTGGGCGAAATAGAAAAGAAACTCCCGCCCGATACTTTTTTACGCACCGGCAAAAGTGTAATTATAAACCGTCAATACATCCGAAAAATATCGGACAAGGCACTTCAACTTGTTACCCCCACAGCAAGTTATAAGGTAGAAATATCCAAAGAAGCCATCAAACAGTTGAAAGAAAAAATAATATAAAAAAAGTATTATCTTTGCGCCATAATTAAAAAGCATAACAATGAGTTCTGTCTCCATATCAAATAACACAGGTTCTGTTCTCCCTTTTCTATATGGAAAAATAGATAGTTTACCTGTCGAGATGCAAAAAGAAGTTTCTCTTTTCGCTGATTTTTTGTTGAGTAAAGCTCCACGAACGATAATTCCGAGATTCGGCTCTTTAAAGGGGAAAATACATATGGCTGCCGATTTTGACGCACCGCTGTCTGATTTTAACGAGTATATGTAATGAAGATTTTGTTAGACACCCATACTTTTCTTTGGTTTCTCGCCGGTGCTTCCGAATTGTCGAAACCAGCAAGAACTCTTATCGAAAATTTTGAAAACGAGAAATATATCAGTATTGCCAGTTTTTGGGAAATAGCTATAAAAAACAGTTTAGGAAAATTGGCACTTGATGTTCCTTTTGCCGAATTGAAAGCCGAAGCCGTAAAAAACAGTTTTCAAATACTACCCATTACATTTGAAGATACAATGCAATTAAACACTCTTCCATTCCACCATAGAGACCCATTTGACCGTATTATTATCTCACAAGCAAAGGGAAATAATTTAGTGCTTTTGTCTTGCGATAGCAATTTTAGCCCGTATGATGTAAATTCATTTTGGTAAGCCTCCTACGGAGGCAGAGACTGTGTATGCACTTCGGGTACAGTATGCTTAGCGTAGTGCTTAGTTAGGTTTGCTCTCTACGAGAGCGTTATGTAAAAAGTTCAACCAATCAGAATTGTAGCAAAGAAAACCTAATTTTCAACTTTCAACTTTCAACTTTCAACTTCCATTTCGCCCCCCCAAAACCCCTATTTCGTGGACACCACGCACTACTTTGTGGATTGCCCTGTTTTTCCGCATTTTATGTGAATTAGTGTGTGTATTTTTGCCGTGAAAATAAACGCATTAAGAATTAAGAATTAAGAATTAAGAATTAACAATTAACAATTAAGAATTAACAATTAAGAATTAACAATTAACAATTTTCAACTTTCAATTTTCAATTTTCAACTTTCAACTTAAAAAATATTATTATGACAAAAAGAATTACACAAAAAAAACAATTCTCCATTCTCAATTCTCCATTCTCAATTATTTTGACAATGTTTGCCCTCGTTTGGGCAGTGAGCGCACAAGCACAAAATGTGCAATGGAAACACA
>Ga0099364_10014416_pt1 | contig 10520 bp, 6 predicted proteins | sample TergutTh196P3_FD_73070 | JGI IMG/M metagenome (GOLD analysis project Ga0099364, IMG submission 73070) | Microcerotermes parvus P3 segment gut microbial communities from Pointe-Noire, Republic of the Congo - Th196 P3 | ecosystem: Host-associated > Arthropoda: Insects > Digestive system > Gut ...
TTCGCTACCCCAACCGTTGTTATTGACGGCGTATTCCCCTCAGAGGTATATGAACCCATCAATACAGGTCTTATTGAAATCGCAACAGGAAGGCAGACACCTGCACAGGTAGCTGCCACAGTTCAAAGGGCATTTGACGCCTGGAAACGTTAGGTAGATAATAGAGTTGTTCGGAAACTTCAGTTTCCGAACAACTTCTTTAAAAAGGCAGGTTGAAACTATGAAAGACAGTTTAGCCAAAAAAGAGGAACGAGCTTCGTATATCTTACTAGTAGCACCTGCTCTGATTCTCTACTTATTTGTTATGGCTTTCCCCGTGATTTTCTCAGTATTTTTAAGCATATCAACTTATCGCGGGGGAAGAATCCTTGACTTAAATAACCATGGTTTTGGGGGCTTAAGGGCCTTTAGAGAGATTTTTTCTGACCAATATTTCTACATAGCCATGCGAAATAATATTTATGTGGTGCTTATATCTGTATTTGGGCAGATTCCCTTAGGCTTTTTTATCGCATACGTACTTAATCGCGGACTTATCAAGGGAACAGGTTTTTTCCAGGCTATGATATACCTGCCCAACGTAATTTCAGCTGTAATAATTGGTATTCTTTTTAATAGAATATTCTTAGGCGGTCAAAGCCTTATGCTTGAATTGATAAGAAGGTTTTCCGACCCGCAAGCAATATATATACCCAGCAGCAAGGATTTAATTCCGGTTCTTATTGTAATACTTTGGATGTATACAGGGATGTACATGCTCATATTCCTGGCAAATTTACAAAAGATAGATCCTGCAATTATCGAAGCTTCAAAAATAGACGGGGCAAGCGAATGGCAGACCCTGCGCTATGTTTTATTACCGGCATTATCCGGTGTTATTGTTACCTGCGCAATTTTAGCAATTTCAGGTTCGCTTAGATCTTTCGACCTTATCTTTATTATGACTGAAGGAAGGCCGGCTGATACTACGAGCGTCCTCGCAATATACATGTATAAAAAAGCTTTCCGGCAGGCGCCGGATTATCCGGTGGCTAATGCCATTTCAACAATAATGGTTATTATCTGCTTTGTCCTTATCGGGATAACCCGGTTTACCGAAAAACGCTTATCTTCGGGGGAATAAAATGGCCGACATTCGTAAAATTAATCCGATTGCATTGTTTTTAATGTACCTGACAGTAGTTTTATTTACTGTTCTGGCTGTCTATCCCATATTCTGGCTTGTGGTTAATTCATTTAAAACCACCCAAGACTATATGCGTATAAGCAAGCTGGCCTTTCCTACAACTTGGTTTCCTTTTAATTATACCAATGCCTGGCGTGACGGTAGTTTTACTACCTTGTTGTTTAACAGTGTATTCTATACCGCCATTACTGTCATTTTTATTATCATCTTAAGTTCAATGGCTGGTTTTGCCTTCGCGAAACTTCCATCTAAAATAACGCCCGTCCTCCACGGCAGTTTCATTATAGGCATAATGATAACACTTCAATGCATCATGGTTCCGCTTTTTTTAATGATCACTGCAGCTGGTTTGATCAACACAAGGCTTGGAGTCCTTATCCCCTATATCGGCATCGGGCTTCCCGTGGCTGTTTACCTTGCCACCGAATATATTAAGGGTATTCCCACCGAGGTGATAGAATCTGCCCGCATTGACGGCGCCAAGTACCTGAGCATTTTTCAGAGAATTATCATGCCCATGGCTGCACCGGTTGCCACTACGATAGCCATACTCACTTTTACCGGAACATGGAACGAGTTCATGATAATTAATATCCTGGTTTCCTCTGACAGTTATAAGTCTCTGCCTGTAGGAATGAGAATGTTTTCCGGTTCTTTGGCAACAGATTACGGTAAACAATTTGCCGCCCTTGTTATCGGTATGACACCAATGGTCATTTTCTATACCATTTTCCGGAAGCAGATCACCAAGGGCGTTTCTGCCGGAGCACTTAAAGGATAATGCAAAAGATCGAATTAAACGGACATTGGAACCTAAAAACATTAGGCAGTGGAAAATTTACTGAACAAAAACAAATAGATGCCATTGTACCAGGCAGTGTTATGGATGCTTGGATAAAGGCAGATATTATTCCCGATCCCTATTATGGCGAAAATGAAAAGTCGATTACTCCTCTTTTCAATGACGATTTTGAATATTCCAGGACTTTTACCGTCGACCAGGAATTGCTTTCCGAAGACTGCATAGATCTGGTTTGTCTTGGTATTGATACCTTGGGGGAAATTTTTATTAATGGCATAAGCGTTGCCAGTGTAAATAATATGCACCGTAGTTGGCGCTTTAAGATCAAAGAGCTCCTAAAGGCTGGTGAAAATACCATTCGTATCGTTCTTTTTTCCCCCAATGCCTTTACTGCCAAAGCATACCGTGAAGGTCCCATAGAGTACATTAACACCGCCAGTATGGGCGGGGCGAATTACCTTCGCAAAACCCACTGTCAATTCGGCTGGGACTGGGGACCGCAGCTTCCTGATGCCGGTATTTGGCGAAATATTTATCTTGAAGGTTGGAGCTGCGCCCGGCTTGAAGATGTGTACATCACTCAGGAACATATAAACGGAAAGGTAACCTTGCGGGCTATGGTCCAGGCGGAAGTTGCCAGCCTGAAACGTTTCTGGGCCGAAGACCGATTGCTTAAGGCTGTACTGCGAGTTAAGCCTCCTGTAGACCTGAATGGAAATGCAGGTAAGACGGCTGGTGAAATCGAAGTAAACGAAGTAATAAAAGACATTACCGCTGTAACCGAATTTTCCTGTGTTATTGAAAAACCGGAATTATGGTGGCCTAACGGTTTGGGTCAACAGCCCCTATACAGCGTGGAAGTTGAATTACTGGATGTTACACCTGTTGCGAATAACGCTGTTATTGATTGTTGGCAGCGGCGCATAGGTCTGCGAGCCATGACTATCAGCACAGATGCCGACCAGTGGGGGAACGAATTTACTCTCATCGTAAATGGAGTAAAGGTTTTTTCCATGGGAGCTGACTATATCCCTGAAGATTCGGTGTTTTCCAGGATAAACCCCGAGCGTACCCGCAAACTCCTTGAAAATTGCGTAAAAGCCAATTTTAACAGTATTAGGGTTTGGGGAGGCGGCTACTATCCCGATGATTACTTTTACGATGCTTGCGACGAGCTGGGACTTGTTATCTGGCAGGACTTTATGTTTGCCTGCAATGTCTATCAATTAACAGATGAATTTGCCGCAAATGTGGCCGAAGAAATCCGTCAAAATATAATACGTATCCGGCATCATGCCTGTCTGGGATTGTGGTGCGGCAATAATGAAATGGAAGAAGGATGGGTTCAATGGGATAACGTTAGAAACCATTCCCCTGCCCTTAAAGCTGATTACTTAAAGCACTTCGAATATTTAATTCCTGAAATTTGGAAAAAGACCGATCCTAATACCTTTTACTGGCCTTCTTCTCCTTCTTCTGGCGGAGGGTTTGACAACCCAAGTGATCCTAACCGCGGTGACGTGCATTTTTGGGGAGTTTGGCATGGGCTAAAACCATTTACCGAGTATTGCAAGAACTTTTTCCGCTTCTGTTCTGAATTCGGCTTTGAATCACTGCCTGATTTGGAGACCATAGAAAGTTTTGCTAAACCCGAAGATTTAAATATCTTCTCTCCTGTTATGGAAGCCCACCAGCGCTGTCCAAGCGGTAACGGAAGGATACTTTACTACCTTTCCGAAACTTACCGTTACCCTAAAGATTTTGCTGCGTTGATATATATCTCGCAAGTTTTACATATGGAAAGCATGCAAACCGGTGTGGATCACTGGCGGCGGCACCGTGGCCGCTGCATGGGCGCCATTTACTGGCAGCTCAACGATTGCTGGCCGGTAGCTTCCTGGGCCAGTATCGACTACTATGGCCGCTGGAAAGCCCTTCATTACGGCGCACGGCGCTTTTATTCTACGTTACGTGCAACGGTGTTTATTGATGAAACTGAAGCAGCTACGCCGGGTTCTCTGTCAGGTCCCTTAAAACGGACAGTGCGCGTTTTTACCCACAACGATACAAGAGAAGCCGCTTCCGGTAAAATCCGCCTTTACCTTCGAGACAGGGATTTTAATACGCTCTCTGAAGAAACTCTAAATGTCGAACTTCCGGCTCTTTCAGCTTCGGAAGTGCTTGTGCAGGATTATCGCAGCCTCATTAATAACCTTGAACTGGAACGCTCTTGCTTTGTTACGGCGGAACTTTTCTTGAATGGAAGCGATGCGCCTGTATCTAAAGAAGCAGTCCTTTTTGTACCGCCAAAACATTTTTCATTTAAGACGCCGGAATACAAAATCGATGTACGTGAAAGTGAAAAGTCTTTTACAGTAAACATAAAAGCAAATACTTTCTGTCGTTTTGTACGAGTTAAAATACCTGGCGAAGATGTTATTTTTTCTGATAACTATTTTGACATTACCGGTAAAGACGGTGTAGAAATTCTTGTGTCCAAAGAAGAATTGAAAAAAACATATACAGTGCAAACACTTCTTGAAGTGCTGTCCTGTAAAGGATCTTTATTTAGCGTAGGAGATAGTTATTAGCCATGGGATTCAGAGATGATTTTGTTTGGGGAATAGCTTCATCTTCGTATCAGGTAGAAGGCGCTGCCAGCGAAGATGGCCGCGGTATGAGCATCTGGGATATGTTCTGCAAAGTACCAGGTCGAATCGTCGATGGTTCAAGCGGGGATGTATCATGCGATCATTACCATCGCTACAAAGAAGATGTTGCCATAATAAAAGAGATGGGTATAAAAGCCTATCGCTTTTCTATAGCATGGCCAAGGATAATTCCCGATGGCGACGGAGAAGTAAACGAAAAAGGCTTGGATTTTTACGAGCGCCTTATTGATTCGCTTGGCGAAGCGGGAATTACTCCCTATGTAACGCTGTACCACTGGGATTACCCTTATGAACTTTACCGCAAGGGCGGCTGGCTGAACAGTGAAAGCCCTAAATGGTTTACCCGCTATGTGGAAACCGTGGCAAAACGGCTAAAGGGAAAAATCCCCTTTGTGTTTACTTTCAATGAACCGCAGATATTTATTGGTCTTAGCTATGAACGTACAGAACATGCTCCCGGATTCCGCTTTCCTGTGTGGGATAATTTACAAATGGCGCATAACATAATGCTTGCCCATGGTCTTTCTGTTCAAGCCTTGCGATCAATTTCACCGGAGACCAAAATTGGCTATGCTCCATGCAGCGCCGCTCATTACCCTGTGTCAGACAGTGCCGAAGACCGCGAAGCTGCCCGCTGCTCATATTTTGCTGTTGAGGATAGCTGGGTGTTTGGGTCTAACTCACTTTGGAGCGATCCTTTATTTCTTGGAAAATACCCTGATGAGTTACTAAAAAAATACGGTCAATTCATGCCTAAAATTGGTCCGGATGATATGAAGATTATAAGCGAGCCGCTTGATTTTCTAGGTCAAAATATTTACAACGGCAGCCCTGTTAAAGCCGATGGAAAAGGCGGATACCAGTACGCAAAGCGCGAAACAGGCTTTGCCTTTACAGCAGCCAAGTGGCCGGTTACGCCTGAAGCGTTGTATTGGGGGCCGGTATTTTTAGCAGAGCGTTACAAAATGCCGGTTTATATTACAGAAAACGGCCTTTCATGCGCCGATGTGGTTTCACTGGACGGTAAAGTCCACGATCCTGCCCGTATTGATTTTCTTCACCGTTATATTAGCTGCCTGAAAAAAGCTGCTGTTGACGGCGTTGATGTCCGGGGCTACTTTCACTGGTGCCTGACTGACAACTTTGAATGGGCAAAAGGCTATATGGAACGCTTTGGCATGGTACATTGCGATTTTAATACTCAAAAGCGAATTATTAAAGATTCCGGCTATTGGTACAGAGATGTAATTAAGACTAACGGAGAAGAACTTTAATGCAGGAGAATGTTTCGCTTATGGACAACGCTTTATATGGTTTTTTTGATGATGATGCGCGTGAGTATGTTATCACCCGCCCTGATACTCCTTACCCGTGGATAAATTATCTTGGCAGTGAAAATTTCTATGGGCTTTTTTCCAATACATCCGGGGGTTATTGTTTTTATCAGGATGCGCGATTATTGCGCTTAACCCGTTATAGATATAATAACGTGCCAACTGATGCTGGCGGGCGTTATTTTTACCTGCGTGACGGTGAGGAAATCTGGTCGCCTTCCTGGATGCCAATGAAATCCAGCCTTGATCGCTATGAGTGCCGGCATGGGATGGGGTATTCGCGTATTTCTTCCAGCCGAAACGGCTTAGCTTTTACGCAAGTCTCGTTTGTACCATTGAAAGACAACTGTGAAATCCACAAGATCGTACTTTGTAACGAATCCGGCGCAGTTAAAAACGTTGATATTTTTTCCTTTATTGAATTTTGCCTATGGAACGCTAACGACGATATGACGAATTTTCAGCGCAACCTTAGTATAGGCGAGGTTGAGGTTGAGGGTTCTGCAATCTATCACAAAACGGAATACCGGGAACGCCGCAACCATTATGCGGTATGGGCGGTCAATGCTCCGATTAACGGCTTTGAAACTGACCGACAAAGTTTTTTGGGTCCTTACAACGGTTTTGATCACCCGGAAACAGTGTTCTCCGGCAGAACAAAGAATTCTGTGGCCTCCGGCTGGTCACCTATTGGATCGCACCACATCAAAGTTCAGCTTAATCCCGGTGAATCGAAAGCTTTTGTTTTTGTATTAGGCTATTGCGAAAACCCGGATGATCAAAAATGGAAAGCGTTAAACGTAATTAATAAAGAGCCTGCCAAAACTATGCTGGATAAATATAACTCAAGCGAAGCAGCGGATACGGCGCTTACTGTGTTAAAAGAGTACTGGGCTGCGCTTCTTAGCCGCTTTAGCGTGAAGGCAGATGATAAAAAAATGGTGCGAATGGCAAGTGTGTGGAACCAGTATCAATGCATGGTTACTTTTAATATGTCGCGCAGTGCTTCCTATTTTGAATCCGGTATTGGACGTGGCATGGGTTTTCGTGATTCTAATCAGGACTTATTGGGCTTTGTGCATCTTGTGCCGGAGCGTGCCCGATCCCGCATCCTGGATATTGCCGCCACACAGCTTCCCGACGGCAGTGCGTATCATCAGTACCAGCCGCTGACCAAGCGCGGCAATAATGATGTCGGCTCAGGTTTTAACGATGATCCTTTGTGGCTGATTTACGGCGTGGCAGCCTACATTAAAGAAACCGGTGATTACAGTATCCTTGATGAAAAGGTGCCTTTTGATAATAACGACGAATTGGCGGATACTCTGTTTGTCCATATAAAACGTTCTTTCGATTACACTCTTAATAATATCGGCCCGCATGGACTGCCGTTGATAGGCCGTGCTGACTGGAATGACTGTCTAAACCTCAACTGTTTTTCTAAAACGCCGGGTGAATCTTTCCAAACCACAGCTAATTATGAAAGCGGTATTGCCGAATCAGTGTTGATCGCTGCGATATTCGCTTTTTCCGGGCCGGATTACGTGGAAATATGCCGCCGAACGGGCCGTGTAGAAGAGGCCGAACGGGCTGACAAAGCAGTTGCCGGCATGATCGAGACAATCAAAACACATGGCTGGGACGGCAGCTGGTTCCTGCGTGCTTATGATGCAATGGGTAAAAAGATCGGAAGTCATGAGTGCGAAGACGGACAGATATTTATTGAGCCTAACGGCTTTGCGGTAATGGCGGATATCGGAATTACTGATGGTATGGCCCTGAAAGCGCTTGATTCTGTGAAAGAAAGGCTTGATACAAAATACGGCATAGTATTACAGCAGCCTGCATATAAGGAGTACCATCTTGAATTAGGCGAAATCTCATCCTACCCGCCTGGCTACAAAGAAAACGCCGGTATTTTCTGTCACAACAACCCCTGGGTAACGATTGCCGAAACCCGGCTGGGCCGGGGAAAGCGTGCCTATGAAACCTACACGAAAATATGTCCGGCATACCGTGAAGACGACAGCGAACTGCGGCGAATGGAGCCATACGTGTACGCGCAAATGGTTGCCGGAAAGGATGCGGCCCGTTTTGGCGAGGCAAAAAATTCCTGGTTAACTGGAACTGCCGCTTGGACTTTCGTCAGCATTTCGCAGTATATTTTGGGTATACGCCCTGTATTTAACGGTTTATTGATCGATCCCTGTATTCCAGCGGACATGAAGGGTTTTTCCGTTACTCGCTATTTCCGAAACGCTGTCTATAACATTACAGTTGACAATACTGCTGGCGTAGAGAAGGGCGTTGTTTCCATTACAATAGACGGAAAAACGATGGAAGGTACAATGTTGCCCGTATTTAACGATGGACGGACCCATGAAGTCGCCGTGGTTATGGGATGATACACTAGTTGTAACAAAAAAATATGAATTATGTTAAGCTTCATAATCGTAAACCTAATATAGAAAATTTATATAAGGTTCTTAACAGGAAGGAACCTGATAGGCCTACTTTATTTGAGCTTTTTATGAATCTGCCCCTCTATGAAAGACTGGCTGGCCGGAAACTTGTTATGCAAAAAGATAGTGAAGGCGACCAGTCAGAGGAAGCTGCATTGGAAAACCTAAAGCTTGTTGTTGATGCCTACGCCGCAGCCGGATACGATTATGCCACTACCAACGGCAGCAGTTTTAAATTTGAAGTGAAGCAGCAGGAAAAGAAAAGCACTCTTTCTTTAAATGAAGGATTTGTTATTACAGATGAAAAATCTTTTGAAAATTACCGGTGGCCTAATCCTTCCGATTTTGATTTTTCGCGCCTTGAAAAGATCCGCCCGTATCTTCCTGATGGTATGAAGCTTATGGTAATGGGGCCTTGCGGTGTTCTGGAAAATGTAATCGCCTTGACCGGCTATAACAACCTTTGCTTTTTGCTTTTTGATAACCCCGATCTTGTGGAAGCGATCTTCAATCGTGCCGGTGAAGCTCTTTATAAATACTACGAGATTGCTTTGAGTTTCGAAACTGTGGGCCTTTTAATGTCAAATGATGACTGGGGCTTTAATCATCAAACATTTCTTTCGCCTCCTGATATGCATAAGTATGTATTCCCCTGGCATAAAAGAATTGTCGAATTGGCCCATTCAAAAAAAATACCTGCTGTACTCCATTCCTGCGGGTATGCTAAGGACATCATGGATGATGTTATTGATTATATGAAATTTGACGGGAAACATTCCTTTGAAGATAATATTGTTCCTGTAGAGAACGAATATGAAAGCTGGCATAATAGGATAGCAATACTCGGCGGAATGGATGTTAACTTTATGATTCAACATTCCCAAGAGGATATTATTTCCCGCTGCCGCTCAATGTTAAAACGCTCGGAAGGCAGGGGCGCATACGCTTTAGGTACAGGCAACAGCGTGCCGGAATTTATACCCCAAGATAATTTTATTGCTCTTTTAAAAGCTGCTTTAGAATATTGAGAGTAGGCAGCATAAAACGTATGGAGGGCTTTTTTTTTGGATTTAAAAGCTTTAGCAAATAATTTCCAAAGAAAACTTGATAATTTAGCTGAACAAAAGAAATTTGTGACAGGAAATGGCGACGTAGAAGAAAAGGCGGTATTGGCGCTTCTTTCCAGCGAATGGCTTGAAAAATATCCAACGGCTGTCTGTATTGACTTACCTAAAGCGGCGCTCTTGTATTTATCCTCCAATTCTAATGAGATAGAGAAAATTAACACCGCGTTTACGATGGCAAGGGTAAATTATATGGGAACGGACGGTATGCGCGGTAAAGTGGTAATTGGAAAAAATGATAATTTTATTTTCGATTATATCAAAAATAACGCGTTTACGCCTGAATTGGTGGAAACCGCGTCTTTTGCGTTTGCAAAAATTCTAATTGATAAAAATATAGTTATGCCATATAGCACAGCAGTAATTGGAAACGACGGACGCGATTTGGCATACGATTGGGTATTAAACAATGCTGTTCGTTCAGGATTTGCTAAAGCAGGATTAAACGTGCTTGATTTGGGTGTTGTGCCAACAGCGATTATTCCTCGGAAAAATCTGCAGCTTGGACACCGTGCAGGCGCTTGCCTTACTGCTTCCCATAATCCGTCGAACCAAAATGGGATTAAATTTTTCATTAATGGCAAAAAACTTGTTCCCGAAGGCGATTTGGGCGATTATGCTTTATCCGCATATATGTACAATTATTGTTACATAGAAAAACTTCCGAAAGAAACGAGTGGAAAAATTTCCGAATACAATGCCGAAGCGGATAGCATAAAATGGATGGAAGAGGTACTAGGCAGCGATGCTAAGACCGCATTAAAAGACATAAAATTAATTTTTGATTCGGCAAACGGAGCAACCGATACAATAGGCCGTAAAGTTCTGGATAACCTCGGTGCAAACTACATAAGCGTCAATACAACATGCACAGGCGCCAATATTAATCGTGGTGTTGGAGTTGCCGAAATCGAAGGAACGGAATTTTATTCCGGTAAAG
>Ga0099364_10014417_pt1 | contig 10519 bp, 8 predicted proteins | sample TergutTh196P3_FD_73070 | JGI IMG/M metagenome (GOLD analysis project Ga0099364, IMG submission 73070) | Microcerotermes parvus P3 segment gut microbial communities from Pointe-Noire, Republic of the Congo - Th196 P3 | ecosystem: Host-associated > Arthropoda: Insects > Digestive system > Gut ...
TCCCTACACGACGCTCTTCCGATCTAATGCAGAATGCAGCCCTCTCCGTCATGCCCTCTCCGTCACGCCAAGGCGTGACACCTCTCCCAAAGGGAGAGGCAAGAACACTCACAGGGTTTGCGGTAACCAGAAAAAAACACCCGCCCTTGCGAGGGCACCCTCTTTACGAAAGAGGGCAGGGGAATGTAATTAAAAAGTGTTTTTCTAATTGCAAACAAGATACGATGCTTGGAATTGCAATTTTTGGAGCCGATATAGGGTGAGAATTTGCGGTTACAAGCCCCTGCCCTCTTTCGTAAAGAGGGTGCCGCTGCAGCGGCGGGTGTTTTTTCCCGTGGTCACCACAAACTCTGTGGGTGTGTCACCTTGGCTCTCCCTTTGGGAGAGCTGTCGGCGGCAACGCCGACTGAGAGGGCGTTTCGTGGTAAAAAAGAATCGAGGTCTCCAATGGTACAACTTACGATCACAGGCAATGATGCGGGGCAGAGGCTGGATAGGTTTTTACGCAAGGTCTATCCAAAACTTCCTGCTGCGCTGATGTATAAATATATCCGTATAAAACGGATAAAAATCGGCGGGTCAAGGACCGATCGGGGATATATTCTGCGGGAGGGTGACAGTCTTGAGCTGTATGTTTGCGATCATCTGCTTGTTCGGCAGGAAAGAAGCGATTTTAAAAAAGCGGGCGGTCTGAATATAGTTTATGAAGATGACAATATTATAGTTATAAACAAACCCGCAGGTCTGCTCTGTCACAGCGATGCCACGGGTGACGACAGTCTTGTCCCCCGTGTACTAAAATATCTATGGAGCAAGGGTGAGTATGATCCCGCAAAGGAGAACTCCTTTGCACCCGCTCTCTGCAATCGTATCGACCGCTCGACAAGCGGTCTTGTTGCAGCCGCAAAAAACGCAGAATCCTTGCGTATGCTGGCGCTCAAGATAAAGAACAGGGAGATCTCACGATTCTATATCTGCCGAGCCGAGGGGGTATTAAGTCCCGAGCAGGGCAGGCTCTCTGCGTATTATAAAAAAGACACCGCAAACAACAAAGCGATAGTGTCGGAGGATATGTTTGAGGGAGCGGTAAAGGCGGAACTTGACTACAGACTGCTGTCGCATGACGGCCGAGACAGTCTTGTTGAGGCAGAGCTGATAACAGGAAAATCTCATCAGATAAGGGCTCAGTTTAGTTTGATAGGACATCCGCTTTTGGGTGACAGAAAATATGGCGGCAGGGTGGTACAGGGTTCTGCGGGACAGTCACTCTGCGCCTATAAAATAGGATTTGATTTTACGCAGGACGGCGGAATACTGGAATATCTAAGAGGACAAACATTTTCTCTTGACATAAAGGAGTGTGGCGGGGTATAGTTATATGTGTAATATTATGGAAATTCACGGGGGTATGTAACTATAGACCATAGCAACGGACTCTCGTCCGCACAGGTATCCGAGCGGGTAAAGGCAGGAGCGGTCAACCATCCGCCGAAGCGGCAGACCAGAACATTTACCGCCATTGTTCGGGATAATACCTTTACTCTGTTTAATATAATCAACATTCTTCTTGCGGCGATGCTTATAGCGGTGGGGAGTTACGACAACCTGCTCTTTTGCGGGGTTGCTTTTTTTACGTCGCTGATGGGAGCCGCTCAAGAGATACGAGCCAAGATAACCCTCGACAGGCTCAGAATAGTTACCCAGCAGAATGTGACGGTCATAAGAGCGGGTATTAAGAGAGCCATACCCGCCTGTCAAATAGTACGGGACGACATACTGCTGATAAAGAGCGGCGATCAGATCTGCTGCGATGCCAAGGTTATCTCTTCGAGCGGACTTCAGCTGGATGAATCGCTGCTGACCGGAGAGGCCGATGCACGAGACAAGCAGTCGGGCGATACTGTTCTGTCGGGGAGTTTTGTGGTAGCGGGAAGCGGCAGTGTCGTTGTGCAGAAGGTTGGCGGTGAAAACTATTCATACGCTCTTGCTAAAGAGGCCGCCAAAGAAAAGCGGCAGAAGTCCCGACTAACCGCCGCCATAAAAAAGATAATAAAAATACTGACTGTAATAATCATCCCTGTTGGGATACTGCTCTTTGTTTCGGAGCTGTTCAGACAACCGGGTCTGCCCGACAACACCCCCGGCAGTCCGATTGCCGAGGCGGTGATTCCGACCGTTGCCGCTCTTGTAGGCATGATACCCCAAGGGCTGATACTTCTCACCGGGGCGGCATTTGCCGCAAGCGTGGTAACCCTGTCCAAAAAGAAGGTGCTGGTACAGTCGCTCTCCTGTGTCGAAGCTCTGGCAAGGGTTGATGTTCTCTGTCTTGATAAGACAGGCACCCTCACAGACGGCAACCCGATAGTAACGGGCATCATACCTCTGTCAGACGGACTTAGCGATATAGAGGGAATCATAGGAACAACGGTACACTCTATCGGCGATGATAACCCCACAGCAACGGCTTTAAAGGAATACTTTAGACAAGACAACAGTTGGCGGGTAAGGACCACGGCTCGTTTCTCGTCATACCGCAAATGGAGCGGGGCGGAGTTTTACGAGCAGGGCGCCTATGTTATCGGAGCGCCTGAGTTTATAACAAACGACATGACCATACTGACCAAGGCTCAGTCACTCTCCGAAAGCGGAATGCGTGTGCTGTTGTTTGCAAAGGCTAAGGGTCTGACCTCCGGCAGCATTCTCTCAGAATCACGCGGAATCGCCCTTGTTACGCTAAAGGAACAGCTCAGAAAAAACGCCGCCGAAACGGTGAGATACTTTGCCTCACAGGATGTAGCGGTTAAAATAATTTCGGGAGACAATCCCGCTGCGGCATCCTTTATAGGGCAGGAAGCGGGCATAAAAGATGCCGATAGATATATCGACATGAGCAGGGAATCTAATCTGTCCTACAGGACGATATGCAGGCTCTATACAGTCTTCGGCAGAACAACCCCTCATCAAAAGAGAGAGCTGGTTGCCGCCATGCGGCAGAACGGACAGACGGTCGCCATGACGGGAGACGGGGTCAATGACGTCCTGGCTCTCAAGGATGCAGACTGCGGCGTTGCTATGGCAAGCGGAAACCACGCCGCAAGAAACGCCGCCGATCTCGTCCTGCTCGAATCGGATTTTGCCGCAATGATACCCGCAGTCCGTGAAGGAAGACGGGTTATAAACAATATCGAACTTGTGGCGTCTCTCTTCTTAACAAAGACAATGTTTTCGGCCGTGTTGGCTATATTGTTTATCATTCTCCCCTTCACATATCCGTTTTCGCCCAAACACCTGACTTTGCTCGGCAGTCTTACTATAGGAATACCGTCATTCTTTTTGGCGTTAAGACATGATCACCGGCCTGTTCAGGGGGATTTTTTAAAAAAAGTTCTGTCAAACGCTATTCCGGCCGCACTGACCGTCACGGCAAGCGTTATGCTCATTCAGCTCCTGTCATACCTGATCCAGCTCGATTTCCGCCAAAGCTCTACGCTCTGCGTGCTGCTGACAGGCTCTGTCCAGTTCATGCTCCTTACAAAAATATCAATGCCGCTGACATTGCTGCGTAAAATCCTGCTGGCATTTCTTTTTTCGGCATTTGCCGCTTCGTTTATATTGTTTGCGGGATTCTTTGAGTTCGCTCCTGTTATAAGCAACTTAGCGCTGATATACATCCCCATGATCTCCGCCTGTGCCACGGCTGTTGCGGGGATGGGGATGATTTTCCCCATTCTGCATTCTTAATTCTGCATTGATATAGCCGCCGCTACGCAGAACACGCCTTTGGCTCCGGCGTTTTTGAGTTCGTATGCACAGGCGTTAAAGGTTGCTCCCGATGTGGTTATGTCATCGCAGAGCAGAATATTCTTGCCGCAGACCGACCGACTGCGGCATTCGATTGCCTCTGTGAGGTTGTATTTTCTCATTCTGCTGTTCAGCAGATGCTGTTTCTCTCTCTGCACGGTTTTTATAAGGGCCCGCTTGTCGCTCTCTATACCAAGAATGTGTGACAATTGTTTTGCAAGCAGCCACGCATGATTGAATCCTATCTCCCGCTCTCTCTTGGGGAACATAGGCACAGCGGCGATAATGTCGGCGGCGGGAAGCATCCGTCTGACACAATCGGCCATATAAAAGGCAAATCCTTTGACAAAATCGGCTCGCTTTCCCCTCTTGAGTTCCAAGAGGCTTTGCTTGAGACCGTCTTTGTAATAAAACGGGGCAACGCAATAATCATACCATAACTTTTCTTTGTGACAGAAGCAGATTTTCCTGCCGCATTTTACGCATATCTCTCCCGATGCAAACTTGATATAATCCATGCAATCGGCGCAGATGTAGCCATCGTCCGAATGAATCCTGCGGCAATAGAGACAGCGTCCCGGAAATAACAACTCAACAGCCATGGCTACTGTAATGTTACCGAAGAGGGCGTCGGTTCCTTTGCTACATAGACCCTGAGTATCTCGGCTCCCGATATATCTATGGTCGTTCCGGGTGACGGATGGACACGGATAACCGTGTCGGGGTCATGCTCGTCGGTCTCTTCGTATGTTATGTCATATTTTATACTAAGATCACGCAGTTCGTTCTCGTAGGTTCTTATCAGTTTGCCCTCTCCTCTTATCGTAAACTCAGGTATCGTGGGGTATCTTGACCCCCTGCTTACCTTAAACTCTATCTTCTCGCCCCGTGACACTATCTCCCTTGCATCAACGCTCTGCTCAAATATTACACCTCTTGCGTATTGCTCGTTATACTCACTGCTAAAGCTAAACTCGAATACACCGACATAGTCGGGACTGCTCCTCACAACCTCGGCTATTCTTCCGACAAAGTTCGGCACCTCGTGGGTTCCCGAAGGACGGGTGGAGGCAGAACTGCCCGATTCGGAGGCCGAATCAGAGGACGGAATAGACGAAGGCTGGGACGGCGGTCTGTTTGAGCTGAACCAGAGGGCAAGCAGGACAGTCCCTGCTATAAGCAGAAATGCAAGAAAGGTAACGGCCATAGCGGTAAGGGCATAGCTTTTTTTCTTTTCCTCAGGTTTAGGGGGAATGTCGGCATTTATGTTTATCGGCCTTGGCTTTATCTCAGGCGGAACGATTTTAGAGAGAGGCTCTTTGAATTGCTCCGATGTCTGGTATCGCTTTTCGGTGGAATAGGACATGGCGTTCATTATAGCGGATGAAACGGTCACGGGTATGTTAGAGTTGAGCGCTCTGGGAGAAACAAGATTGTCGTTGAAAGAGCGTCCGGATGATTCGGGAGGCATTGTTCCTGTCAGCGACTTATACATAACGGCCGCAAGCGAATATATATCGGTCCAGGGGCCATGCGCCTCTATCCTGGTATACTGTTCGGGCGCGGCATATCCCGCAAATATTTGCGGGGAAAGCTCTGTCCCTACCGTTCTCGCACTGGCGATACTAAATCCCGTCAGCTTGAGTTCGTGTTTAGGGGTGACTATAATAGTTTCGGGAGATATTCCCCGATGGATGATCCCCCCTGCGTGTATAGTACCCAGTGTCGAAACAAAGGGCATAAAGAGCGTTTGGGCCGTGTTCCACTCTATCTCACCCATGTTGTCGGCAAGATATTCGCTGAGTGTGATTCCCGATACACGCTCCCCGATAGCATAGACCGTTCCGTTTGCGGCGGTTATCTCATATGTTTGGGCAATAGACTTTAATGTACGCAGGCTCTTGAGCTGATTCGCAAGCTCGACAAAATCGCTCATTAGCGCTTTGTATTTTGGCTGAGCCCCATTTGCTATGATCACATGACTTCCGTTGCGTTCCTTTTCGCAGAGGGTACCGGGGAAATACTCTGCAACCTCAACAACGCTTTCTATAGAGGTATCAAAGGCTATATAGACGGCTCGTTCTCCGTTATAGCTCAGCAGCTTTCCTATAAGATACCGCTCATTGATAATGGCTCCCGGTTGCAGGTATTGCGGCGAAACAGGAGAGCTTTTAATATATCCGCAGCTCGGGCAGAGGGTAGCGTTTCCTATTTCATTCATGCACCCGATGCAGCGCTTATAGTTATCAAACAATATCAAAACTCCTTTGACGAAAATGTTGTTTCTATATTCTACCCTATTTTTTTGTTTATGTCAATGACTTTAATTCTTTATCTGTCAGAGGGCGGTGTTGGCCGGGGGCAAGCATCCCAAGTTTTACCCCGCCTACAGATATTCGTTTGAGACGGGCCGTCTCAAGACCCAGCGCCTCGAGCATCTTTCTTATCTGGCGGTTGCGTCCCTCGTAGAGAGACATTTCTACAACAACCCGCTCCTTGCCCTCTGTTATCACATTGACGGCGGCGGGAGCGGTCATCTCTCCGTCTATCTCTATGCCCGATTCCAGCCGTGCCAACTGCTCCTCATCTATTCCCGGACGTATGGTAACACGGTAGACCTTCTGCACATGATTCCTCGGATGGGTGAGTTTGTTGGCAAGATCCCCGTTGTTGGTCAGCAAAAGAAGTCCCTCGGAATTAACATCCAGCCTGCCCACGGGGTATACCCTTTCTTTTATATCGCCTATAAGATCGGCGACACATCGTCTGCCTTTCTCATCCTTCATGGTCGTTACATATCCTCGGGGCTTGTACAGCATATAGCAGCAGGTGTTTTTAACGCCTGCTATCTTCTTGCCGCCGATTGTTATGAGATCCGATTCCGATGCGCTTTCTCCTATCTTTGCCACCCTGCCGTTGACCCTGACCTTGCCCTGTATGATCAGCTCCTCGGCATTACGCCTCGAACAGTATCCCCTCTCTGCTATGATTTTCTGCAATCTTTTTTTATCCATTATTTTTCCTCTTAAACCAATTCAATATTCGTTCCCGCAATCCCGGTTTTACCTCGGTTATGTGTCTTTCGACAGCCTCTGCGGCAATGAGCGGGATGGTTCCCACCGATTTGCCCTTGTATAAAAACTCTATCTCTCCCGCTACATCGCCTGTGTTGACGGGAGCGTAGTAGAACTCACGCAGATTTATTGTATGGGTCAGCTCCTGCTTCTCCTGATCGGTCAGGGTTGTCAGCAGATCACCAAAGGGTTTTATCTTAAATTCGTCCTGCAATCCTCCCGTTACCTTAGCCAAAAATTCGGTTGTATCTATGGTCAGCGGTGTTTGGGTAACCGACGAGAATCCGTAATCATACATCGCCTTGTGGTCGGCCCAATCGCTGTGGGCGCTGAGGGTTACCGCTATCAGCACAACCCCGTCCCTCTCTGCCGCCGTAACAAGACATCGTCCTGATTTTTTTGTAAAGCCGGTCTTTACCCCGAAGACCCCGTCATATTGACCCAGCAGACGGTTGTGGTTACGCATCCATCTGCGGGCAGGCGGATTGCCGAACTCCACCCTTGCGTTGGGTTGTGAGCAGATATATCTGAAGTCGGCGTTTTGGATAGCGGTCTGTGCCAACAGCGCCATATCATATGCGGTGCTGTAGTGACCCTCTCCGTCAAGACCGGATGGTGTTACAAAGTTTGTATTGGTCATGCCGATCTGGGCGGCTCGTTGGTTCATTCTTGCGGTAAAGTCGGGAATGTTTCCCGATATACGGACAGCGGCGGCATTAGCGGCATCGTTTCCGGATGGGAGAAGCATTCCGTATGCAAGCGTCCTCATGGTTACCTGAGCGCCGACCGTCAATCCCATAGAAGACCCCTCAACCATTATAGCATTTGGGTCAACGACAAAATACTCATCGAGATTATCCTGCTCAAGAGCAAGAAGAGCGGTCATTATCTTGGTTGTAGAGGCCATCGGCATACGGGTGTCCTGATTGCGTGAATAGATCACCCTGCCCGATACGGCATCGATAAGAACGGCGGCTTTTGCCGATATTCCCGCTACATTTGTATGACGGGCTCCGGTATATTCGTCCATAGAATAATAGGCGTCTTCACAAACAACATCACTCCCCAATACAGAAGCAACGCAGACAAAGACGGCAAGAACAAACGAAAGAAACATGGTAAGAATTTTTTTCATAAGCATAAAACACCCAATGGCAATTGACAATTGCCGCCCTCTCAGTCGGCGTTGACCACGGATGACCGAGGGCGGTCATCCCTACCCGAAACGCCCTCTCAGTCGGCGTTGCCGCCCCTACGGAAAACCACCCCGTCAAACACTATCGCAACTTTGTTGCGAGTGTTTGCCACCCCTCCCCAGAGGGGAATTGGAAATTATGGTATGCAAGCCCCATTCCCCTCTGGGGAGGGGTGCCGCCGCAGCGGCGGGGTGGTCTTCCCCTGGTGCCGCCGCAGCGGCGGGTGTTTTACATCGCCGCCCACAGCATACCTCGGCGCATCATTTCCTTGGCGTTGGGGATGTCGAAGACATTTGCGACATGGCCGAGAGAGGTGTAGAAGACCCGTCCCTTGCCCCACATCTTTGTATAGGTCACAGGAACATCAACGCATCCGTTGGCGGCATGAGGGCCGTCCGCTATCGGGAATCTGGTGGTTGCCAATACATTTACAGCCGGGTCTATATGTATATAATACTGCTCCGATTTCACGGTAAAGTCGTCCATTCCGCATATGATCTCAGAATCGCTGCTCTTTTTGATATTAACGGTATACTCAATCCCATCGTTGCCCGGATGTGACACCCACTGCGCCCCTGTCATAAACTGCCACTCAACATCGTTGCGGAATGAGTCGCACATTCCCCCGTGGCATCCCGCTAAACCTACTCCCGATGCCACGGCGGCGCTCACATTCTGCCGCAGTTCGCCCTTGATCTCTCCCATCGTCCATATAGGTACGATCAGATTGAGCTGTTTTAGCCTTTCTCCGTCTCCAAAGCTGTCAAGACTTTCAGAAATCTCGGCTTCAAACCCTTCCTTTCTCAATATTTCCGCAAAAATCTCAGACACCTGCTTAGGTTCGTGGCCATCCCAGCCACCCTGTACGATCAACGCTTTTTTCATGGAAAAATTCCTCCTATCTAAAATTCTGCTGTCCGGTTCCGTCTGTACGGACCGTAAACAGAGCATAGTTATCATTATAGTACAATCTGTCTTCGAGAACGCTTATGTTATAGAGCGCTATCTCCGGGTTGTCGGCGGTCAGTCTTGTCATCTCGGTACCGTCCTCCCGCATCTTGAATATACCGTTAGCCATGTTAGCAAAGTATATCCAGCCGTCCCTGATGTTGATACACTTTACGGGAAAGTCGGCTATCTGTGTCTTTTGCAGACCGTCTACGCGGATTTTGTAGAACTTGTCCATGTCGCCGTTGTTAGAAAAATACAGCCACTCACCCGCCATATCGGCAGATCTAAGCAGCTCCACATTGCGGATGCGGCTTTTGGGTAAAACACCGCTGTTGGTTCTTTTTCTGTAGAATCCCACCTCAAGACCGTCATGGAAATAGACAAAGTTACCCGAAATAAACATATTACTGAGTGATGCTCCCACCTCTTCAAATATCATATTCGGAGCCTTGCCATTGATCTTGAATGTGTAGAACTGATTCTCTGTGAGATAGTAGATGGTGTCATCGACAACATTGAGATAGTCTATAAGCGAATTTTGTATAACGGTGGCAAAGCCGCTTCCGTCAATCCTGACCTTATGCAGTTCTCTGAATCTTGCCACACCCGCAACATAATAGACCCATCCGTCCAGCACATTGATGAAGGAAGTCGGATCATCGTTCATCTTTGTATCGTTCGACCCATCGGTCTTCATTCTGTAAAGACTGCTCCCGTCTGCGGGGTTGCTGTAATAGATCCAGCCGTCCTTTTGAACAAAGAGACCTCCGTTTACCAGATTACCGGGGGTGCTTCCGTTTCTGTTCTCGTCCCGCACGGGTGCAGTTTGTTCGGGCGCTTGTGAAACCTCTGAGACCTGCGATGTTGCCGAGGCTCTCTGGGGCTGGGTGCCGTTAGGACGGGTGCGAACCTCTCTTGAGCTGCTTTGGTCATTATCGGCCCGCTGATTCGATCCTCCCGGAAATGTTCTGAAATCATCGCTGCTCTGCGAATCATCGCCGCCCGCAGAATCGCCGCAGGCCGCAAAGACCGACAAAAGAATAAGCGCAGCAATCAATAAGCATATGTATTTTTTCAAAATTAATTCCTCCTTGTATGTGTTCAAACCCATTGTATCACATCACAATAAAAAGAGCAATCACATTTTACCATAAATTCGGTGAAATGTGAAAATAATTTTTTTCTCCGTCACGCCCTCTCCGTCACGCCCTCTCCGTCATGCTAACGCATGACACCTCTCCCAAAGGGAGAGGCAAGAAGATACACAGGGTTTGCGGTAAACACAAGAAAAACACCCGCCCTTGCGAGGACACCAAGGGAAGACCACCCCGCCGCTGCGGCATTTCGAGGAAGACCACCCCGTCAAACACTATCGCAACTTTGTTGCGAGTGTTTGCCACCCCTCCCCAGAGGGGAATTTGAAATTATAGTATGCAAGCCCCATTACCCTCTGGGGAGGGGTGCCGCCGCAGCGGCGGGGGGGTCGTGCTTTTAACT
>Ga0099364_10014418_pt1 | contig 10519 bp, 6 predicted proteins | sample TergutTh196P3_FD_73070 | JGI IMG/M metagenome (GOLD analysis project Ga0099364, IMG submission 73070) | Microcerotermes parvus P3 segment gut microbial communities from Pointe-Noire, Republic of the Congo - Th196 P3 | ecosystem: Host-associated > Arthropoda: Insects > Digestive system > Gut ...
TATTCGGCGTAATACCCATCGCCTGAAGCTCCTTGACCGAGTGCTGCGTTGGCTTGGATTTATGCTCGCCGGACGCTTTGAGATAGGGAACCAGCGTCACATGAATGAACAGGCAGTTTTCCCACCCGTTTTCAAGGGAGATCTGCCGGATGGCCTCTATAAAGGGCTGGCTTTCAATGTCGCCGATTGTACCGCCGATTTCGGTAATCAGCACGTCGGCGTTTTCCGCTCCCGCGTGGATAAACGACTTGATTTCCTGCGTGACATGGGGGATGACCTGCACCGTCCCGCCGAGGTAGCCGCCGGCCCGCTCCCGCTCCAGCACGCTCCAGTACACCTGCCCCGAGGTCAGGGTGCTGCGTTTGGTCAGATTCTCGTCAATGAACCGCTCATAGTGTCCCAAATCAAGGTCGGTTTCCGCGCCGTCGTCGGTCACAAACACCTCGCCGTGCTGGAACGGGCTCATGGTGCCGGGGTCTACGTTCATATACGGGTCGAGCTTCTGCGCCGCGACCTTTAGCCCCCGCTGTTTGAGCAGTCTGCCCAGCGAAGCCGCGGTGATTCCCTTTCCCAGTCCCGAAACAACCCCTCCGGTCACAAAGATGTGCTTGGTCATATTCTCACTCCCATTCCACGGTTGCGGGTGGTTTTGACGTTATATCATACACGACCCGGCTGATGGAGGGTATTTCGCTTGTAATCCGCGACGATATGCGCCCTAAAACCCTGTGCGGCAGCGGAGCGTATTCACAAGTCATAAAGTCGCCCGTGGTAACGGCGCGGAGCGCGATGACCGGCTCATATGTCCTGTCGTCGCCCTTGACGCCTACCGAGCGTGTGCCGGTCAGGACGGCGAAGTATTGGTCGGGCCTGCGCCGAAGCCTGTCCAGTTCCTCGCGCAGAATAGCGTCGGCATGACGCAAAACGTCCAATTTTGCTTCCGTCGCCTCGCCCATTACGCGTATGGCAAGCCCCGGGCCTGGAAACGGCTGGCGGTTTACGAGCGCGGCCGGCAGTCCGAGCTTTTTTCCGAGGGTGCGAACCTCATCCTTGAACAACCCCGCCAGCGGCTCAATAACCCCGTAAAACGCCAGCGTTTCGGGCAATCCTCCAACATTATGGTGGCTCTTGATGGCCGCCCCATACGCCCCGCCGCTCTCAACCACGTCGGGATAAATCGTTCCCTGCGCCAAGTATGGGATTTTACCGAGCTTTGCGGCTTCCTCCTCAAATACCCGGATAAATTCTTCACCGATTATCCTTCGTTTGGTCTCAGGATCGGTCACGCCTTTCAGTTTGCCTGAGAAGCGGGCGGCGGCGTTTACGCGTATAAACCGAAGCTTACGCTTTGAAAATATCCTCTCGATTTCATCGCCCTCGCCCAGCCGCATGAAGCCGTGGTCAACAAAAACGCAAATAAGCTGTCCGGGTATAGCCTTTGACAGCAGCGCGGCGCATACCGATGAGTCCACACCGCCCGAAAGCGCCAGCAGCACCTTTTCTTGCCCCACAGTCCGCTTGATGGCCTGAGTTTGACGGTCTATGCAGTCGTCTAACCGGTAATCCCCGGCGGCTTCGCATATGTCATAGAGGAATTTCCTGAAAAACTCACGCCCGCCCTCGGTATGCGCCGATTCGGGGTGGTATTGCACACCGTAGAGCTTTCGCGCGGCGTTTTCGCAAGCGGCGACGCAAGCGCCGGTACGCGCCGTCACATGGAAGCCGTCCGGCAAGCGCGTAACCGCGTCCCGATGGCTCATCAAAGCCATGAATGGATCTCCCGCGCCGGGCGTCACTTTTACACGCCCGTATTCACCCGTGCCGGCCTGAGAAACCTCGCCGCCCAGCATATGGCAGAGCATCTGCATCCCATAACAAATGCCGAGAACAGGAATCCCTAATGAGAGGATCTCAGGGTCGCACTTGGGCGCTTCGGGCAAATACACTCTGTTCGGCCCGCCGGTGAGGATAATACCGATAGGGGCAAGCCGCCGGACTTCGTTTGCCGAAACGCTGCCCGGTCTGATTTCCGAGCAGACCGACAGCTCACGCACCTTTCGGGCGATCAGCTCCTTATACTGGCCGCCGAAGTCTAACACCAGAATACCGCCGCTCATACCTCCACCGTCCCGTCGTAAACTTTTACACAGCCGCCCGTCATGTATACCGCTTCTTCCGTGTAGTAAACGATCAGTTCACCGCCGAGAATCTGTACTTTTATATCGGCGGCTTTGTCACAGAATCCGTTCAATACGGCCGCCACCGCCGAAGCGCAGGCGCCTGTGCCGCAGGCTTGGGTCTCTCCGCTTCCGCGCTCCCAAACACGAATTTTCAGGCGGTTCCTGCCTGTGACCTCCACAAACTCCGCGTTCACCCTGTCGGGGAACAGCGGGTCATGCTCAAAAAGCGGCCCGATTTCTTGCAAATCCAGTGTATCCACACTGTCGCAAAACACCACCGCGTGGGGATTACCCATCGAGACACAGGTAATTCCATACTTACGGCCGCCAATGCTCACGGTTCGGGCGACCACGCTTTCCCCGGGCAATTTTACCGGGATTTTTTGCGGCCGCAGCTCGGCTCTCCCCATATCGACTCTAACGGAGTATACCGCGCCGTCTTGGGTGGACAGCCATAGGGTCTTAACGCCGCTCCGTGTTTCGATTTTCATTTCCCGCTTTGTTACAATGCCGTTGTCGTAAAGATATTTCGCGACGCAGCGTATGGCGTTGCCGCACATACTGCTCTCGCTGCCGTCGAGGTTGAACATACGCATCCCGGCATCGGCAATGACGGACGGCAGTATCAGCACAACGCCGTCGCCGCCCACGCCGGTGTGACGGTCGGAGAGAAACACCGACAGGGATTCGGGTGAGTTGATTTCATTTTCAAAGCAGTTGATGTAGATATAATCGTTGCCGCAGCCGTGCATTTTTGTAAAGGGCAATTTCTGCCGCTCGCTTCTTAAACGGTTTATATCAATCAGCTCGGTATTGATTTCACTGTAATCTGAGAGCAGAATGTCGGCCAGCGCGTTGGCCGTATCAATCGAGGTCAGGCAGGGGATGGCGAGGGAACAGGCTTTTCTGCGAATCTTAACGTCGTCAAGCGCGGGGTCTCTGCCCTTTTCGGATGTTGAGATAATATAGCTGATATTTCCGCTCTCCAGCAGCGTCGCGGTGTTATTTTCGCTGCAGTCTTTGATTTTTTCCGCGACCTGTACACGTAAACCTTTGTCTGACAGGAAACGCGCCGTTCCGCGTGTAGCGTAAAGGGTAAACCCGCACCCGGCGAGCTTGCCCGCCACTCCGGCGATCTCGGCTTTGTCGCTGTCCCGGACGGTAATCAGCACCCCGCCTTTTTTACGGAGATGATACCCGGCGGCGGCAAGTCCCTTATACAGAGCTTCCTCAAGATTTTTTCCAAGACCCAATACCTCGCCTGTGGACTTCATCTCAGGGCCTAAATGCGTATCCACGCCCGCCAGCTTTACAAAGGAGAAAACGGGAACTTTCACCGCAGTATACGGTGGTTTTTTGGCGATACCCGAGGAATAGCCCAAATCCGGGAGAAATCCCCCGACACTGACCTTTGTGGCAAGCTCGCACACAGGCACGCCCGTTACCTTGCTGATGTAAGGAACGGTGCGCGAAGCGCGTGGGTTGACTTCTACCACATAGACGTCGCCGCCGTAGAGGACATATTGAATGTTGACAAGGCCCCGCACGTCAAGCGCCTTGCATATTTTCACCGTGACGGCAAAAATCCTTTCGGCCATCGCGTCGTCTATGTGAATCGCGGGGTAAACCGCCATGCTGTCGCCCGAGTGTATCCCGGTGCGCTCTATATGCTCCATGATTCCGGGAATCAATATGTCTGTCCCGTCGCATATTGCGTCAACCTCGACCTCGATCCCTTCGAGGTACTTATCTATCAGTACGGGGTTCTCCTGCTTTTGACGCAGGATTATTTCCATATACTCGCGGATATCCTCCGGCGAGAACGCGATAATCATATTCTGGCCGCCCAGCACATAGGACGGGCGCATCAGCACCGGGTAGCCAAGCGTCTCCGCCGCCGAGAGCGCTTCCGCTTCGGTACTCACACCAAACCCTTTCGGACGATTTATGCCAAGTTGCTCTAAAAGGCTGTCAAACCGCTCCCTGTCCTCGCATATGTCAATGCTGTCCGCCGATGTACCGATGATTTTCACACCGCGCTCATGCAGTTTTTTTGTAAGCTTGATCGCCGTACCGCCGCCGAACGCCGCGACGACGCCGACAGGCTTTTCGACGTTTATAACACCCATAACGCCGTCTATTGTGAGCGGCTCGAAATACAGCCTGTCGGCGGTGTCGAAGTCGGTGGACACCGTTTCCGGGTTGTTGTTGATTACGATAACCTCATAACCCATATTTTTCAGCGTCCATACGCAATGCACGCAGGCGTAGTCGAACTCGATACCCTGCCCGATTCGTATAGGCCCGCTGCCCAAAACGACTATGCGCGGCTTTTGGCTTTTTTCAACAAACGGCAGAGCCTCGTTCTCGGCGGCGCCGCGCACAGAGTAAAAATACGGCGTCTGCGCTTCAAACTCGGCGGCGCATGTATCGACCATCTTATACGCAGTGCGCGGCGCTCCCGGCGCGCCGTTTTTCGCGGTATTCGCCAGTCCATATAAAAACCATCTGTCCACTTTGGTTATCAAATGCAGTTCGTCCACGGTGACGCCGCGCCTGATGGCCTCGTACAGCACAAAAAGGCGCTCGTCGGTCACGGTATGCAGCAGTTCGCGGATTTCACGGTCTGTTTTCGACGCGAGCCTTGGTAAATCGAGCGTCGAAAGCCCAAGCTCGGCTCCGCGCACAGCCTTTAACAGCGCGTCCTCGAATGTGTCTGCGATTGCCATGACCTCGCCGGTGGCTTTCATTTGTGTGCCTAAGTCCTTTTGCGCATAGACAAACTTGTCAAAGGGCCACTTGGGCAGTTTGACCGCCACATAGTCGAGCGCCGGCTCAAAGGCGGCGAACGTCGTCCCCGTGACGGCGTTCGGGATTTCATCGAGGGTGTAGCCAATGGCGATTTTCGTCGCGACCTTGGCGATCGGGTAGCCCGTCGCCTTGCTGGCAAGCGCCGACGAACGTGACACCCGAGGGTTGACCTCTATGACGGCATACTCAAAGCTGTGCGGATGGAGAGCGAACTGGCAGTTGCAGCCGCCCTCGACGCCTAAAGCCTGAATAATACTCAACGCCGCGCTCCGCAGCATTTGATACTCCCTGTCAGCCAGCGTGACGGCGGGAGCGATTACGATACTGTCCCCGGTGTGGACGCCCACGGGGTCGAAGTTTTCCATCGAGCAGACGGTTATGGCGTTGCCGGCGCGGTCGCGCATGACCTCAAACTCTATTTCCTTCCATCCGGCTATGGATTTTTCCACCAATATCTGCTTTATAGGCGAAAGGGCAAGCCCGCCCGCCGCGATCTCCCTAAGCGCGGCTTCGTCGTGAGTGATTCCGCCGCCTCCGCCGCCCAGCGTAAACGCGGGGCGCACGATGACCGGGAAGCCGAGTTCCGCCGCGAAGTCAAGCGCTGTTTGAATATCATTCGCGATAACCGATGGGACTACCGGCTGACCGATGCTTTGCATGGTCTCCTTGAATAATTGCCTGTCCTCCGCTCTGTCGATGGTTGCGGGCGACGAACCCAGCAGGCGCACGCCCAGCCTGTCAAGAAACCCGTCTTTGGCAAGCTTCATACACAACGTCAGCCCGGTCTGACCGCCAAGCCCCGACAGGATGCTGTCAGGACGTTCTTTTTCGATAATCCGCTTAACGGTTGTGAGTGTCAGCGGCTCGATGTAGATTTTGTCGGCGATGTTTTTATCGGTCATAATGGTGGCGGGATTGCTGTTGACAAGGACGATCTCTATGCCGTCCTCGCGCAGCACGCGGCAGGCCTGTGTTCCGGCATAGTCAAACTCGGCCGCCTGTCCGATGACAATCGGCCCCGAACCTATGACAAGCGCCTTTTTTATGGTTCTATCGAGCGGCATAAGCGTCTATCCTTTCTAAAAACCTATCGAACAAAAACGCCGTGTCGAGCGGCCCGCCCCGAGCCTCCGGGTGGAACTGCACCGAAAACGAAACGCCGTAATCTATCCCCTCGCATGTGCCGTCGTTGACGTTTTCAAACGCGCTGTTATCGGCGATGACCGCGTATCCGTGGTTTTGGCTGGTGATATACACCCGGTTGGCGGCCGTCTCTCTAACGGGCTGGTTCGCGCCGCGATGACCGAACTTGAGCTTTTGGGTCTTATACCCGTTTGCCAGAGCCAAAAGCTGATGACCAAGGCAAATCCCGAAAATCGGAACGCCGCTTTGCTGTAAAATCTTTATTGTTTCAACAATGCCCGCGTTTTCGGGCGACGCTGGGTCGCCCGGGCCGTTGGACAGCATAATGCCGCTGGGCTTATGCTTCAATATTTCTTCAGCCGGCGCGTCATGCGGGAACGAAAACACCTCGCAGTCCCGCGCCGCAAGCGCGTCCGCTATGCCGCGCTTCGCGCCGAAGTCTATCAGAATTACTTTGCGGCAGCCTTCGCCTGTTTTTTTAATCCCACGCCGTGATACCGAAGCTATGGCATTACGGATTGTATACGCCGCGGCCTCGCCGCGGTCGGCTTCGGCCGGCGGCGACGTTGTGATTTTCCCGTTCATCACCCCGTCCGAACGAATAACCCTTGTCAGCGCGCGGGTATCAATGCCGCACAGCCCGACAATACCGCGTGCCTTCAAAAAAGCGTCAAGCGTCTCCTCGCTTCTGAAATTGGAGGGTTCCCGGCATGGATGCTTTACGATGTAGCCCTTCGCGCCGATAAGCGCGCTTTCAAAATCCGAAGGGATAACGCCATAGTTGCCGATGAGCGGGAAAGTTTGAAGGACAATCTGACCGTAATAGCTGGGGTCGGTCAGGGTTTCCAAATACCCGGTCATCCCGGTGGCGAAAACCACCTCGCCGGTGGTCTCGCCGTGCGCGCCGAACGGCTCGCCCTCAAAAATCTGACCGTTTTCTAAAATCAAATACGCTCTCATGGTTTGTTCCTCACTCAAGGCTATTTTTGGGCGGCGCCGCGCCGTTTCCGCTAAAGCAAGCCGTACAGAAGGGCAGGGCACACTGCCCGCAAGCGCGCTTTAAGCCTTCTAAGCTGATATATCCCAAGCTGTCCGCGCCGATTTTCTTGCAAACCTCTTGGAGGCTCATCTTATTGGCGATCAGGTTTTCCTCGCTGTCTATATCCGTGCCGTAGTGGCAGGTATAACGGAAAGGGGGAGATGAAATCCTCATATGGACTTCCCTCGCGCCCGCGCTCTTTAAGCTCCTGACTATTTTTTCGCTTGTAGTGCCGCGAACAATGGAATCGTCCACCAGCACCACCCTTTTCCCTTTGATATTGGCCGATAAAGGGTTTAGCTTTTGCCGAACCGCACCGTCACGCTGGGTTTGCGACGGGTAGATAAAGCTTCTGCCAATGTATCGGTTTTTTACAAACCCTGAAGCCATCCGTATCCCGCTTCCCGCGCTGTAACCGCTGGCGGCTTCAAGCCCGCTGTCGGGTACGCCGCATACAATATCGGCGTCCGCGGGACATTCCTCGGCCAGCACCGCCCCCATATTAAAACGCGCGTCGTATACCGAAAGCCCGTCGATTACAGAGTCGGGGCGGGCGAAATAGACATACTCGAAAATACACAGCCCCCGCCCGTTATCATTGCCGGACAACACGGCGTTTTCATATGTTACTTCCCCGTTTTCAATAACGACGACCTCACCCGGGGTAACATCCCGCACAAACTCAAAGCCGCAAACATCCAGCGCGCAGCTTTCGGACGCGACGGCATACCCTGTTGGGTTTCTGCCTATACACAGCGGGCGGAAGCCGTTAGGATCCCTGACGGCGAACAGCCTGTTACTGCCGCCGGCGATGACCAGCGAAAACGCTCCTTTCAATAGCTGCGCGGCCTTTATTACCCCCGATATGGTATCCTGTTCCTTTGTTATGCAATAGGCGATAAGAGAAGAAACCACCTCGCTGTCGCTTGTCGCGTTAAACCGCAAGCCGTTTTTTTGCAATTCCCCCCGTATTTCCTTAGCGTTTGTGATATTTCCGTTATGCGCCGTCGCAATTCGCCCTGTCAGGTAATCGGTGACAAAAGGGCCGACATTTGCCTTGGTGCTGCCGCCTGTCGTAGAATAACGGGTATGCCCGACGGCGGTTTTCCCTTGGTTATCTATCCTTTCTCTCGTAAAAATCTCACTGACAAGCCCTATGTCCTTTTCTATGTAAATTTTGTTGCCGTAAGCGACCGCGATGCCGGCGCCCTCCTGCCCGCGATGCTGCAAAGCCAGCAGACCGTTATATGTAACTCCGGCCGCCTCGTCCGTTGTTAAGCTGACGCCGAAAACGGCGCACTCCTCGCAAGGTTTTTCGTCAGTTCTCATATGTTTTCAAGACCTCCTCGCTCAATTCGCGGTATATAACTGCTTATACGGGTTTTTGGCATTTGGCGTCAAAACATAGAACTTATCCGCCAGAAGCGATTGGGCATCTATACCGAAGTGCTTACCGAATTCGCGCAGATAGGGCGCTATGTCTTTCAAGCCGCCGCCGGAAGCGGCCTGCGCCGTGACCTGCGCCGGCAGCTTTGCAAGCTCCTTGTCCGTCCGAATGAATATTTTGCCGCCGTGCATTCCTGTTCCGGTGAAGTTTCCGACCGGTGGCTCCTCTGAATCCAGATTAAGCACAATAATCAAACCTCCGGCGAGGTATTCCCCCAAGAAGCTGCCGACCCTGCCCCCGATGATTATAGCGGGCTTTTTGTCCTTGTATTCCTTCATATGTATGCCGGTTCTGTATCCGGCGTTTCCGCGCACAAAAATACTCCCGCCCCGCATGGCGTAACCGAGCGCGTCGCCCGCGCCGCCGTGGATAATAACCGTTCCGCCGTTCATGGTATCGCCCACCGCGTCCTGCGCGTTGCCGTTGACCTCAACGACCCCGCCGTCCAAATACGCGGCGAGCGCGTTACCCGGCGTCCCGTTGATTGTTATACGCCCCTCTTTCATGGCGCAGCCTATATATCTCTGACCCAAGCAGTTTTCTATTGTCATCACACGCCGCCTCCTAACTTGTTTTGCCTGTCCTCCTTGCAAAACGCCATAAGCCCGGGTTTTTCGCACACAAGCGCGAAATCAATAGTGTCGAGCGGTTTGCGCTCACGGATAAGGCCGGTGTATATGCCGGCTCGTTCCACATTGCCGATGAGGATGTATCCGTTAAGCCTGTTATCACTGTAAAAGAGCTTCTTGTAACAGCCGTTCCCGGTTTGGGCGTAAACCTCGCCGTTATAGTTCCCGGCCGTTATGATATGCAATCCGAAAAAGCCTATGGCGTTCATGGGGATTGCCTTGTTGAAATCTTTGCCGCCGCCCGCCATATTGATTCCGGCAATTTCACCCTGCATATAGGCGTTGGGCAGCAAGGCCATAACCCTGCTCTGCCCGCTTGACACATCGAGCGTTTGGGTGCAGTCTCCCGCCGCGTAGATGTCCGGCGCCGAGGTTTCCGACTTCGCGTTTATTATAATACCCTTATCTATATCCGCGACACCCCGCAAAAGCGAGGTGTTCGGGCGGACGCCCACGGCAAGAACGAGAATATCAAACCCAACGGAGTCTCCGCTTTCTAATATGGCAATGTTATCATCAAAGCGTTTGATATTCGCGCCGAGCTTGAAGCTTATGCCCTGACGTTCCATATGCTCCTGTACCATCCCCGCGCCGCCGCCGTCCAAAATACTGGAGAGTATTCGCGGCGCGAGGTCAAGCACGGTAACGTTTTTTACCCGCGCTAAAACGCCCTCGGCGCACTTCAAGCCAATAAGCCCCGCTCCGGCAATCAATACGCGCCTGTCGGGTGAAATCATTCCGTCAAGCGTCCTCGCGTCGTCGAGGCTCATAAATGCAGTTTGATTCTTAACCGTGTCAAGACCCTCAAGCCGCGGCACAAACGCCGAGGAACCCGTCGAGGCGAGCAGTTTGTCATAGGGAACACGGCGGCCGTCAGACAAAACGGCGTGTTTTGCGCCGGCGTCAATTTCGCTTACCGACCCGTGCAGGAACGCGGCGTTATTGTCCTCATAAAAATTATCGGGGCGGTATTTCATCGCTTGCTCAGTGACCTTGCCGAGCAGGAAATATGAGATGAGCGGGCGTGAGTATGTATGGTGCGGCTCGTCGGAAATAACGGTTATTTCTCCCGTTTTGTCAATCTGCCGGATACCTTCAATCGCGCCGATGCCCGCCGCCGAGTTGCCTATTATAACATACTTCACCGCGCTCAACCCCTCTCCTCAAACACAATTGCGCCGTTCGGACAGCCCTTTACGCACACAGGGGTACCACCGGCTGCCGCTGAACACAGCTCGCATTTCTGCACGGCGCCCCCGTCCGATACGGA
>Ga0099364_10014419_pt1 | contig 10519 bp, 6 predicted proteins | sample TergutTh196P3_FD_73070 | JGI IMG/M metagenome (GOLD analysis project Ga0099364, IMG submission 73070) | Microcerotermes parvus P3 segment gut microbial communities from Pointe-Noire, Republic of the Congo - Th196 P3 | ecosystem: Host-associated > Arthropoda: Insects > Digestive system > Gut ...
TAATGCCTCCTTTCATCCTGAAACATTTAATAATGCAAAAGAGGGTCTTCCATTAGACGAACTTGCCGGATTTAAGGATACCAGTATAACTGAGGAACTCTACAATAAAAATTCAGCGCTTTATATTTCATATAAATCTCCAAACTACTGGTACTATGTTGACGATAATGATCACAGATTTACCTCTATTGTAAAAAATAAAGATGAATTAATATGCACAAGAGAGATAACCGGTTTTATCGATTTTGATGGTTCCGGTGAAAAAAACAATATTGGGAGTGTAATGCAAAGAGAATTTTATTTAGTTGTTGTAAAGAGTGAATGGAATAGAGATTATACCAAAAGGATAGAGAAAAACCGCAGGATAATAAAATTTAAATTTATATTATAAAGGCTTTTGAAAATAATGAATGTACAAGATACTCTTATTCCTTTTGACATAATGAAGAATCAAATTGAATCTTCATTAACTCAGTTTTCAAACTTTTCCAATATATCCGCTCAGCTCACCATAGAATTTCAAAAAGGTCAAACTAAGATAAGGGCGGAGATTCCTCCGCTCACAGATGTTATGCTCTTTGATTCACTTGAGATTATAAAAAGTCATATTGAAAATTTAAGAATACTTTCATTTGAAAACGGGCATTATAGTTTTCAAGCGCTTAACAATAATATATATAATACTGAAAATATGACAGATAATTTAAAAATAGATTTTTTTAGCATTGTAAATTCATCTGTTGAGATAACAAAAAAAGGAAATCTTTCACAAGAAGAGATAAATTCTGTAATAGAGATAATTCGTATATTAAATTCCGGTTTGCTTTTTAATCCGGTTGACAGGCTTAAAGAACTTGGCGCATCTATAATAGATGATGAAAATACGCCTGATTGGGATTTCATTGCAGGATATACAGATGTAAAAAGAAAGATAAAAGAATCTATTATACTCCCTATACAAAACCCGGATGTATATGATGCTATTGCCGGCATGACAAGAAAAAGTTTTGAATCTAACAGACCGAGAGCTATATTGTTTGAAGGTCCTCCTGGTGTAGGAAAAACAACAGCTGCAAGAATTATTGCAGGAGAGAGTAGTCTGCGCCTTGTATATATTCCTGTAGAATCAATTATGTCAAAATGGTATGGCGAGTCTTCAAAAAATATGTCTGAAATATTTGATATGTGCGATTTAATGGGCGGCGCTATTATTTTCCTTGATGAGATCGATTCATTAGCAGGTGCAAGAGATCAGAATATGTTTGAGGCAACAAGGAGAATTTTATCCGTACTTTTAAGAAAGCTTGATGGTATAGATTCTACAGAAACAACTTTGACTATTGGCGCCACAAACAGGATGAATGATCTGGACAGCGCCTTATTAAGCAGATTTGATCAGATAATAAAATTTCCATATCCTAATGTTGAGGAACGGGCTGCTATTTTCAGTAATTATGCCAAGCAGCTTTCTACTGAGGAGTGTAATCACTTAGGCATTAAGACTGATAATCTTACAGGAAGGAATATTAAGGATATTTGCGAACTTGCAGAGAGAAGATGGGTTAGAAGATTGATTATTCAAAAGGGCGATATTACTGCACCGCCATTTGATTATTACAGACAATCAGTACAGTTGTGGAAAAATTCGATTATCTGATTTTTTTTATTCTGATTTTTATTATTACCTTATAATCTTTCTATCCAATGATGAATCTACTAAACTGCTATGCTCAACCAATTCCGATATATCAGGATTTTGTCTAAACCTTAAAACATTCAGCATAAAGATATCAAGCTTGCTTACTATATTTGGCGGTAAGACAGATCCGTCTATTTCAATTGAAATAACAGGGTAGTCCCTGTCTCTGCTCCATGGAGTAATGAGTCCCTCTATAACCCGTCCGATCAAACATGCAAATGGCGATATATTAACTATGCCCGAATAATCAGACATCATTGCTGTGGAAGCGACTCCGCTTGAAATTGATATTTCAGAATCCAATTCACTCGTAACAAAATGTTTATTGGCATTTCCCATTATCTCCTTCATATTGTGAGGAGTTGTTGGGATTAAATCAGTCTCCGACAGCGCATTTTTTATTTTTTTCTCTACATTATGTTTCCACATCTCTTCTATTTTCCACAGAGCAAAATCTCTCAGTTCTTTTGAGAATATCTTTTTATACCATGGAAGCAATTTATATCTTTTTAATATCTCATTCTTCCGAACAAAATCTGTGTAATATATCCATTCCGTAACCCCTGAGACTTTTGCAATTATACCTTTTTTGCTCATAAGCCGAACCAACTCATCAACAGCAAAATCATCACGCCTTACATAGATCTCACCTACAACGAGAACCTTTGGAGTATCTTCTATTTTTTGTTTTAATGGTATTCTTTTTATTTCAGAAGATATATTTTTTAATGCAGGAATAATTTGTGTTATATCCTTCTCAACAATCTCCATCAATCCATGCCATAGTTCATCATATTTTGCAATAGCGGCAGCAGGATCAACTGCGCAAGTTCGCAAGGATGTTTCAATATCCTTCATATAATCTGCAATAGTAATTCCCCACCATGCATTTTTAGAAAAATTCGGACCTAATTCATTATATGAATTTTCCGAGTCGAGTGTAACCACTACTACATTTTCAAGGCGCATGTCGCGGAAAAGATTTTCGTAAAAAATAAAATATTGTCCGGTTCTGCATGGACCTGTTGTAGTAGGTACAAACAGAAGATATATCTCATCCTTTCTATATTTATCAGACTGAAAATATTCAAGAGCGCTGCCAAGCACTAACTGCGAAGGAAGACACTCTTTACCTGACATAAAACTCCTTGCAGTCTGCAATGTATAAATATCAGGGAGCGGCATAGCCTCGGCATTTATTTCAATACCGCGGACTGCGGCTGCCAGAAGTTCAGTAGACAGCCTGCCCATATTAGAGAGCAGCATTTTAACTTTACTATTTCCGAATATATTAATGCGCTTATTATTAATTGTGTCATATATATGCAGAGGATCTTTTCCGTTATTGATAAATCTCAGTCCATTATCATATCTGTCATCATCAGCACCGCTATACTTTAATCTATACCCTTCAATTATATCAAGGAATGCTTCAACCCTTGTATCAATCCCTGCATCAGCGGAATGTGAATCCAATTCTAAAATAAGAAATGGTTTTGTTCCCATCATCCATTTGATATAGTGCAGCATAAATGAATCTGGCGCGCATGAAAAGTTAGAGATGAAGGTAATAAATATATTATCTTCATTTTTCAGGTATGCTGCAGCTCTCATATCCTGCTGTCCGTAATACCAATACATATTATCGAATATATGAGACTCTTCAAAGGGGAGCATATCAAATGGAATTACTGAATATCCTCTGCTTGTGAATTTTTTGGGTATGCCCATATTTGCATCTTTGGTAAAGGCATTATATGGTCTTCCGAGAATAGCTATTACAGGATGTTCCGCTTTTCTGGCTCTCTCTACAGCTTCGATTCCCAAGGCTTTATACTCAGCAAAAAACTCCTCCTGCTTATTATACGCAATCTTAAAAGCCTTCTCTATATCATTTTCCGACATATCAAGCTGTTTTGATAATGCCAACATCCCTTCAAGCGCCTTATCTTTGCCGTATTTAAAACTTATTACAGGAGCAAGTATCATATTCTCATCAATTTCAGTAAAAGCCTTTTTAACATAATACGGAAGGCTCTGAGTTATTGGGCAGAAGTTTGCATGCACATCATCTTCATAACTCTGCATATCCCTAAAGTGCGGCACAAAGATAAAATCAACATCAGACTCAATTATGGATTGAATTGCGCCATGAGCGATTTCAGCAGGAAAACAATAAGCGCTTTCAACTTTTGCTACGCCCTCCTGAAGTATTTCCTCTGAGAGTTTTACTTCAATACCGAGCGTATGAAAAAACCAAGAGTAGAAGGGCCAAAGAGTATAAACGGAAAATGCATTTGGAATTCCTACAACATAATCTTTTCTTCTTTCAAGTGTATTTATATCAGGGGTAAATTTTTTAAACATCAACTCTTCTCTGACATCAATATAATTGAATATAGAATTTTCATCTATTACTTTCTTTTTTCTGGAATTGGCATACTTGTTGCATCTTCCGCCAAACATATATTTATGTCCGTTGACATTAAGTACTTTTATGGGACAGTAATTATCGCAGGCTTTGCATATAAATTCCCGTTCATTAATAATTTCGGTATTTAACAGTTGATCAAGATCAAATGAAGTCTTTTCTAAAAGTCCGTCTTTATATTTCTGCTTTGCAAGGATACCAACCCCAAAGGCGCCCAAAAGCTCAGGACTCGGAGGAACAGTAATATCTCTGTCAAGAAGCATGGCAAAGGCTAATGGTACAGCCTTGTTCTTTGCAACTCCGCCTTGCAGTACTATATTTTGTCCGATTGACCTGTTGCCAACAACTCTGTTAAGATAATTTGAAACAATAGATGTGATAATCCCTGCAGTAATATCTTCTTTTGATGCGCCATATTGTATTGCCTTTCTTATGTCGGAGTTAATAAATGCGGAACAGTGCTCTCCGAATTTCAGCGGTGCGTCGGCTCTGAGCGCTATATCTCCAATCTGTTTAACATCAGTAATATTAAGGTCGCCTGCAGCGGATTCTTCAAGGAAAGATCCCGTACCTGCAGAGCAAGCTTCATTCATTGCATAATCTATAGGCACGCTGTTTTTGAGGAAGACGTATTTTGCATCTTGTCCGCCTATTTCAAAAATAGTATCAATGTCTTTTTTAAAGTAGGTTGTGCCTGTTGCATGGGCTATAATCTCATTGTAGATTCCTGCTGTTTCCATGAATACGCCGAGTATTTCCCGTGATGAACCTGTTGTTGCGGCAATGGATATATTTATTTTAGAATCGCCTATTTGTTCTTTAATCTGCTCTTTGATTTCAGACAGACATTTTTTTAATGCTATTACAGGTTCGCCATGTGTACGACCATAGTAGTCTGCAACAATTTCATCTGTCTCTATATCAATAAGCGCAACCTTTGTGGTAGTGGAACCTCCGTCTATTCCAAGAATATATTCCTTATTCTGTTTGATTTTACCTCTGAGTGGTTCTATATATTTTACTCTGTCTATTGATTTTCTTAAAGACGGATATATTCCGAATGCTACTTCTCCCTTTTTAAAGATTTTGTCCTGGTCAGGAATCTGACTTCCCGATTTTTCCGCAAGAAGCGCAGCTCCGAATGCTTCAAAGTATTTTGCCTGCTCAGGTACGATTATTTCAATGTCTGGAAGTTTTTCTTTAATAAACTTAATGATATATTGATTCTCCGTAACCCCTCCTGCTAAGACTACACGGCCTTTTTTGATTTTTGCCCTTTTTAAAAAATCAGTAACCTTAACAGCCATAACTTCGCTGAGCGATAATACTATATCATACTTTGTTGCTTCACCTTTATTCAATTTGTGTGTACAGTCACTCTTCATAAATACTGAACATCTTGATGATAGAGGGTGCGGCTTTGAGTCTTCAGGTATGGAGCTTATAACAGACAAATCTAAGTTCATTCTGCCAAGCTGCTGTTTAAAGAACTCTCCTGTTCCTGAGGCGCATTTATTTCCTGAAAAATTAGTTATTATCTTGCCGTTTTCGTCAATGGTATAAACAATAAAATTTTCTCCTCCGAGTGATACAACAGCGTCAGCCTTTATATTAAGTTTTTTTACAGCTTCTTCAATACATATACTCTCAATGACATTATTTGTATTTACTAAATAACGCCCCTCTGTTCCTGTAACAAGAATTTTAGTATCTTGCGAAATTTCATCACTATATATAATTTTTTTCAGGATGGATAAAAAATCCCCTTCGTGTTCAATAACTTTATGAAATAGTATTTTCTCTTCATCTAACAAAACAGCCTTAATATTAGATGAACCGATATTAATACCTAAACTGCGCATTATTCCTCCCGGGAGCTAATCAATGAGTTTATTGGCTATAAAAATTGAGTATTTCTCAATGTCAATAACTTATTGTTAGTTTACGGCATGTGGAAAAATAAAAAAAAGAGAGTTGACTTTACGCAAAATTATGTGTAAAGTATCATTGGATTAGAGGTAAAAGTATGGCTACAAATCTTGCGATGAAGCAAGAAATTGATTATGAATAAAGACCCAAAAAGAATTGAAATAAAAGTCAAAGGTATTGTCCAGGGAGTCGGATTTAGACCTGCTATGTCAAAACAGGCAGTCGCAATGGGCTTGACAGGGAAAATATGTAACACGCGCGATTCTGTTCATATTGAAATACAGGGTAATGAACTTGTTGTTCAACAGTATATTGATAACTTCTATAATTTTATACCTGCAAATGCAGTAATATCATCTTTTTCATATAATAGTCTCCCTATTGAGCATGAAGATGAATTTACTATAGTTGAAAGTACAGACTCAGGTCCTACAAGATTCAGCATACCTCCTGATCTGGCTATTTGTCACCTTTGCAGAAAAGAATTTTATGATCCTGATAACAGAAGGTATCTCTATCCGTTTATTTCTTGCGGTGATTGCGGTCCAAGATATACATATATGAAAGACATGCCATATGATAGAAGCAATACATCTATGACAGAATTTCCTTTATGTAAAAAATGTTTAGATGAATATAATGATCCGTCAGACAGACGTTATCATATTGAAGGATTTTCTTGTCCCGAATGTGGTCCTGTAATAACACAATTTGATGAAACAATAGATGTATTGCTTAAAGGAGGCATAGCAGCCATAAAAGGTTTAGGCGGATATCATATTGCCTGCTCTGCAATAGATTATAATGCTGTTCAAAGATTAAGGGATAGAAAGAAGAGACCTGGCAAACCCTTTGCTATTATGTTTAAATCTATAGAATCGGCAAAGGAATATGTAAACCTCTACCCAGGCGAAGAGAAACTTTTACTCTCAAAAGAATCGCCCATAGTAATTGTAAAGAAAAGAGATAATACCGATATTGCAATAAATGTCGCTCCTGATAATTGGTATCTCGGTATTATGATTCCATATACTCCTCTCCATCAATTAATTTTAGACAGAGTTAATATCCCGCTTATAATGACAAGCGCAAATATATCCGGCGACCCATTGATAATTGATGATGCAAAAGCAGCTAAAGAGCTATCGAATATAGCAGATATTTTTTTAATTCACAATAGGGAAATATATAAGCGCGCAGATGACAGCATTTCATATATATACAATGGCGACGAAATAAATATAAGGATGGGTAGAGGCAAGATGCCCTATCCGATAAAATTACCTATAGTTAGTGAAAAAAAAATACTCTCAGTAGGAGGAGAACTTAAAAGCAATATATCAATAGTTTCCGATGATAATCTTGTAACAAGCAATCATATCGGCGACCTCGGCGCTCCTGATACATTTAACCATTTTACAGAGACAGTGAATGAGATGCTAAATTTTTATAGTGTTAAGCCTGATGCAGTTATTGCTGATATGCACCCTGATTATGAATCGACCTATTTTGCAAAAGATTATTGCAATGAAAAGAATATTAAACTATATCAAATTCAGCATCACTTCGCACATTTTTTGTCATGCTATTTTGAAAATGAACTAAAACGGATTGCTGCAGGTATAATTTTCGATGGGACAGGTTATGGAACAGACGGAACAATTTGGGGCGGAGAAATCCTTGTTGGAGATATAAATTCATTTACCAGGCATGGAAGACTATCACTCTTTCATTTGCCGGGCGGCGAGAAGGCTATAATAGAACCTTGGAGAATATTAGCAGGTTTACTCAGTGAGGATCAATTTTTTGATGTATGTTCATGGGTTGATAAAAGTATTTTGGAAAATATACAAAAGATTGCTTATAATGAAAAATTTTCTCCACTTACTTCAAGTGCAGGCAGGCTCTTTGATTCGGCAGGCGCATTGCTCGGCTTTAAAAGAAATGTTTCATACGAGGCTGAAGCTGCAATATATCTTGAAATGCTTGCTATGAAAAGCGATTCAGAAGATATTATCCCATATACAATAAAACAAGAAAATCAATTGACTGAGTTAGATACATCTTTGCTTATTAAGGAATTATGTAATAGAAAAAAAGAAGGATTAGAACTGCATAATCTTTCAAAAATTTTTCACAATTCATTATCATCTGGAATAGTAAATATTGCTGCTAAGATATGCTCTCAAAATAATATAGATAAAATTCTTTTAAGCGGAGGAGTTTTCCAAAATAGAATTATGCTTAAAGAAGTAGAAAAAAGACTTGAATCAATAGGGCTAAAAGTTTTTATTAACAAACGAATCCCGACAAATGATGCCGGAATATCTGCCGGACAGGCAATTTATGGAGTTTACAATGCATGAACTTGGACTTGCTATGAATGTAAAAGATATAGTTGAAGGAGCGGCAAAAGAGAATGGCGCTGCAAGAATTAAAGAGGTGAATATAGTTGTTGGTGAATTCAGCTCCGTTGCAATTGAGGCATTAGAATTTGCAATGGAGGTTGTAAAAAAAGACTCCATGCTTGAAGATGCAAAAATTAATATAAAGTCTACTAAGACAATTCTTTTATGCAGTGAATGCGGAAAAGAATCTGCTATGACGGATTTTATCTTTAAATGTAATTTATGCGGCTCTGCGTCCGTAAGAATAATTGCCGGCGACAGAATGTATGTTGATTCAATAGATATAGAATAGATAGAATAGTAGAGGAATAGGAGAAAATAAATGCATTACATTGAACTTGAAAAAGACCTTCTTCATCAAAATGACAAGCTTGCCGAAAACATAAAGAATAATATGAATGATCATCAGATTTATGTTCTTAATATTATGAGTGCGCCCGGGGCAGGCAAGACTTCTCTTCTTGAGGCGGTTATACCTGAGCTTTCAAAAAAATATAGGATTGCAGTTATTGAGGGAGATATTCAGGGATCGGCAGATGCGGACAGATTGTCAAAATTCAACATAAATGTTCATCAAATAAATACTCACAGTTTATGCCACCTTGAAGCATCAATGATTGAAAGAGCTTTAACAAAGTTTGACCTGCATAAAATAGATTGCCTGATTATTGAGAATGTAGGCAACTTAGTATGTCCTGCAGACTTTTTCCTCGGAGAAGATGAAGTAATGATGGTTGTATCAGTATCTGAGGGTCACGACAAACCGCATAAATATCCTGTGATGTTTAGCAAGGCTGATATTATTATATTAAATAAAATGGATATTATCGCTTCAACTAATTTTGATACGGATATTTTTTATAAACAGGTACGTGAGCTGAACAGAGATGCAGATATAATGGAGGTATCTGCAACAAAGGGTACCAACATTGATAAATTGATTAAACATACAGAGCATGGGATACAACATAAAAAAGGGCTTCATCATGATCATGGAGATCATAGATAATGAACCGTATAGTAGTAGAGACGCAATCGCGCTGAGCCCGACATAGTGCATTGCGTCTCTACAATTTACAAAAATTTATAATCCAAATACAAGTCCTACCGAAATTCGGGTCTCCTTGTCTGTAAATTCATATCCGGCTTCGGCTATCAATTCAAGGTTTTCTGCGATCTGATAGTTTATGCCTACTGCAGCGTACCTTGTAATGGTATCCCATGTTCCGCTTTTGCATGGTTCTGCAGTGAATTGTCCAAAAATCTCTATTCCGCTTTCACCAATCGGTATCATGATACCCAAATACAGAGGGATCGTCCATAGATAATCATCCGATTCTTCTCTGTTTTGGGTATATGAGTAACCTATTCCTAAGTATGGTTGAATTACTTTTAGTGCGGATAAATGCAGTTCAATATCTGCACCCAAATCATAGTATGCGGTCAGTTTTTCATCTTCATCTGCTATAAAAGCTGCATGAGAGATTAGGCAGATTGCAAAATTTTCTGTTGAGATAAATTGCCAGATGAAGTTTAAGCCGACACTCTCGACACTTTTGAAATCAGAGGCTGCAGAACCTGAGAAGAAATAGCTGAAGTTTTCTGTAAACCCGCCACCAATGATAAATTCGGAAAAGTTTTTTTGATCTCCATCTTTAGGGAATGTTCTTCCGTAATATCCTTCAAAGTTGGTTAAAATGCCTGTAGAAAACGGCTCAGTAATGTCTAAGGCAGAGAGGTTGTTAGGTACTGCTGCAAAAAGCGCTGTAAAAAGTAGCAATGCAAGAAAATGTTTATGTTTCATAATGTTACTCCTTGGTTTTAAATTAAAAATGGTTGTAAAATAGGTAAAATATACTGTCGGCAGTTGGTGAAATTAATGTATCTGCATGTATATAATTATGCCTATATTTAATTATAAAATCAGTGTTACAAAATAATATTTCGTAACACGTGTCAATTTTTTTTAAAAAATTTTTACGATTTTTTGAACAAATGGTTATAAAATAAATGCAGGTCGGAGATTCAAACTAGATTTGACAAAAAAATATT
>Ga0099364_10014420_pt1 | contig 10518 bp, 6 predicted proteins | sample TergutTh196P3_FD_73070 | JGI IMG/M metagenome (GOLD analysis project Ga0099364, IMG submission 73070) | Microcerotermes parvus P3 segment gut microbial communities from Pointe-Noire, Republic of the Congo - Th196 P3 | ecosystem: Host-associated > Arthropoda: Insects > Digestive system > Gut ...
ATATTCTTGAGCTTAAATCGACAAAAAACGCTTCCAATACGGAAATAATATTCGAAACTAAACGCGTAAGATGGAGCATGGGCAATTATTTCGCGATACAGCAGCCCGGCGCGAGAAATCTTACCGAGGACGCGTTTAATTATATATCAAGATATGTGAACGATGCGGAGGACGCGCTTTACAGCGAAGATTTTAAAGACCCGGAAATCGGCTACAGGGCTTATTTTGATACGGCGACTTTTATAGACTGGTATATCGTGAACGAATTATTTAAGCGCGTGGATTCGAATTTTGAAGATAAAATATATTTTTACAAGCCCCGCGACGGCAAATTGAGCATGGGTCCGGTATGGGACTTTGAAAACGCCGCCGGAAATATAAATTATTCAGGCTGCGATAATACGGAGGGCTGGCATATCAGAAGCGCGTCGTGGTTTGCGCGGCTGTTCGAGGACGCGGATTTCGAGCAGGAGTTTAAAGCCCGCTGGAACGAGATTAAATCGGGCAGGGCGTTTGACAATATGTTCGCGCTGATTGACGACACGGCTGAATTGCTTGATATGTCGCAGAGCATGAATTTTACAAGATGGCCGATTTTAGGATTTAACGTGTGGCCCAATGATGCGGGCGCGACTTCACGCCGGACTTACAAGGAAGAAGTAGACTATCTGAAAGACTGGCTGAAAGCGCGTATCGAATGGATGGACGGCGAGATAAATAAATAAAAACAAGTGCGGCAGGTTAATAAAACTGCCGCTTTTATTTTTTAATATTATGTAAGATTTTTATGTTTTAAATTGTATGTATATATAGACGCGTCAAATATAAACCCAAAGCAGGAAAGGAGCGGATTTATATAGATTCTGTAAATATAACAAAAATGAGTAATATAAATAAGATACCCGAAGTGAACAATAATTTTTACGAGAAATATAATCCGCAGATACGCGCTATTGTCACAAGAATTTTAAATAACGCGAATCAGGCGCAGGATATTGACGACTGTGTGAACACAGTATTTTTAGAGCTTATGGAACGGCTTCAGCAATACAATGAAACCCGCGGAAGCATGGCGGCTTTCGTGGCTGTAGTCACGCGGTCGATTGCTTTGAATTACTGCAAGACCGGCAAACGCAAAACAAGCGAGCTTATAGGCGATGATAATATTGATTTTTTAACCGAGCCTTTGGAATTTGAAAGCGAAATTGAATTTGAAACGCTTGTTAAGAATATACTTGATAAACTGAATGAAAAAGAAAGCGTTCTGTTTACGATGAGATTTATATTATTTTATTCGCCGGAAGAAATCGCCAAAACTTTAAAAATCACGCGGAACGCCGTAGACGTGCGCGTGAACAGGCTGAAAAACAAGATTAAAAATCTGATGATAAAAGGAGGCATAAAATTATGAGCAAACAATCTTTTATTGATAAAATAGATGATGAAACGCTTGCAAGAATGATTGACGCGACGCTGAAATTTGAAAAAAACAAAGCGAGAGGCGTGAAAGCCGATATTCTGAAATTAATCTCGGCAGTCGCGGTGTTTTTACTCGTGGTTGGTATAGCAAGTATGAGTAATATTTTTAATATAACGAACGGCGGCGGATTAACTGAAGCTCCCGGCGCGGCGGTTACAAGCGGAAACCCGGACGAGCCTGAAAATATAATCGGGCAGATTGCACAGGAACAGGATATAATAGAAACAGAGCCGGAAGATACTGTAACAACGCAAATCGGCGATTTAATAATAACTGCGCCAAGAGGTCAGGAGCCTGTAGATAACGGCGACGGCACGATAACGCTTCCGGGCGGCGGAACTTATATCGGCGCGCTCGGCGACAAATTTACTGTGCCGGGCGGTGCGCTTATAAATAAATACGGCGGAGTGGAAACAAGCCTGTTTACTTTGACCGGAGATATAATTATAGAAAAAAGCAACGGGGATATAATTATTTTAGATGAAAACGGGAACATGACTATAAACGGCAATACTGTGACAGAATTTTACAGGGAAATGTCGGAAGAATATATAGCGATGATACTTGAAAGAGAAGAAATAAGAAACGGAAACGCAGATGCGGTCATGGACAGAATAAATACAGAAATCATGGAGAATATAAGAGGAGCCATAGGCAACGGAAACGCAGATGCGGTCATGGACAGAATAAATACAGAAATCATGGAGAATATAAGAGAAGCGATAATAAATGCGAACCAAGTCGTAATAAATGCATCCGGGTATGAAGAACTGACAGCGGAAATTTATGCCGAAGCCGTTCTTGTCGAAAGAGAATATCAAGATATATCTGATATATCATTGAATTTAAGGACTGATAATATTATTGTGTCAAGGGGCGGCGATTCCGTCAAAGTTAAATATTACGAGTGGACTGACGGAGAATACGAGCTATCTGTTGACGGCGGCAGGCTTGAATTAAAATATGCGGCTTCAGATAAATTTTTCAGACGCGCAGACGGCAGCATCTCAGATGACTGGATACACGGCGCGCTGGCAGAAGCCGGTCGTCCAATCTGCCCGGAAAATGCGGGAGCTGACAGGCGCACAGTTGAAATAACCGTGCCGGAGCATATAACGCTTGAAAGCCTGAATATAAAAAATATAAACGGCGGTATTTATATACATGGTATAAGCGTTAAAACAATAAAAGCGGAAGTTATACTTGGAAATATAACTCTCACCGGCTGCACAAACGGTCAGGATTACCGGGCAGTAAGTTTAAACGGCTATATATATATAGTAAGTTGCAACGGCGTTCAGAATTTCACAGTGCAGGCGACGAACAGCTCTGTAGATATATTAAGCTGCCGGGATATTCAGACTTTCGCGGCGAGAGCGGTGAACGGCTCTGTAATCGTAAAAGACAGCAGTATCGAAACGCTCGTCGCGCACGGCAAAACTCATAATAACGTAGAGGACGGCATATTTAATTCGAACCGAACGGCTGGGATTAAAATTAATTGGTAAAAAAGAGCGGTTTATAACCGCTCTTTTTTTATTAATCAATCGTGTAAACGAACGCGTAAGTCCCGCCCGGTTCAATATCCGTCGTATCTACTCCTGTAACGGCCATTTCGCCGTCAATATAAAAAGCCCACCACGATAGGTCAACGCTGTAATCGGCAAGCAGACCGTTCACAGTGCTTACCATCAGTCCCCAGTCAGATTCGTCGCCTTTGATTAGTTCTGTTTCAAGCAGCGCCGCTCCGACAGTTTTTTGGTTTGTGCTGACATTCCACGCGGTAACATTGCCCGTGTTGTCCGTGACTTCGAACTTGAAAACAGTCGCGCCCTCCCCTATGTTTATCACGCCGTCCGGCGATTCGTCATCATTGCACCCGGATAACGCGCCTACCGCAATCAGCGCGACCAGAACAAATGATAAAATGAACCCTAATTTCTTTTTTTTCATTTCTGCATTTCTCCTTATCTTTAAATTTTTATTTTGAGCTACAGACAATTCACGCTATAATAAAAAAAAATAGAGCAAACGCCGGTTTCGCGGCTGTTGTCCGTATCAAAGGGCAAAGTCTTCCGGCTGCGACGCTTTATAATCTCCCGTCTTCTCAGCGCAAAAACGCCAATGACTTTCAGGATATCTTGCGGATTTAACCTGCTGGGAGAAAAACCGCGCCTTACGGCGGCGGACCCGCGCAGGATTTCCACCTGCTTCCTTTTTCCCGCACTCAATAAGATTATAACATAAATATACTGGTTTGTCAAAATATTTTTAAATATTAGTGAAAAAGTAAAGCGGGAGCCATTTCGACCAGCTCCCGCTTCTATATATATCCCGCTTCTCCGCTTGCAGACTCTTTCGAATCTGCACACCATATCACCATGCGGATCGCCCAAATCCGCAATTATTATTATATCACATAAATTTTAGTTTGTCAAGCCTTTTTTTAAAATTATTTAAAATTTTTATTCTATTTCTTCAAGCCTGCCGACAGTTCTGTCTATCGCGGTTTTTATCCGCTCCTCGTTTCTTTCAAAGAACGTGGTGAGCGTCTGCGTCGAGCTGCCGCGTCCGATTTGCGAACCGAAGAAATCAGCCGCGCCTCCCCACCTGTAAACGTCGCCCAAATCATAGAACCTGTTTTCCAGTATCAGATTAATCATTTCGCCCGATTCCTCGTCGCGCGCGAATTTAGTTTTCAGGTTTATATCATAGTAAGCCGGCAAAAGCGTGTACCTGCTCTCGAACGTGAGCGCTTCGAGAATCAAGCCGGTTGTCGCCGGGTCGGGTACCGTCACGGGTATGCTGACTGCGCTTGTGCACCACGCGTCAACGGTTACGTGATAATCAGCCTGTTCCTCGTTAAATTTAGGCGGCGGGATTATCCCGAAATCGCTTTCCATAGTTCTTAGCAAAGTAACGCGGTTCATGCCCGCATGATAGAACAGACCGCGGTTCTCCGAGAACATTACGACCTGAAAATCGTCCCAAACGTCCGGATAATTGCCCGCAAGCCCGCCGCCGTCCGCGTTTATCGTGTGCGGACGCTCGTGTATCTGGCGTATAAGCTCTGTAACTTCGACGGCGCGCTGGTTATACATAGTTATCTGCGGCAGCCCGTCAGAGTCCAGACGCACGGTAGCTTCGCCCGCCCCGTTATAAAAATACATGGCGTGCTTGGTCTGCGTAATCAAGCCGATTTGGTCAAAGTCGTTTATAATCCCGTCGCCGTTCAAATCTATCGTGACCGCTTTAATCATGTCAAACATTTTGTCCAGAGTCCAGCTGCCTTCACGTACAAGATTATATAAATTCGGCAGGCTGTAATTTTGCAGGAGAGTATGGCTGAACGTAATAATAATCGTAGCGTCTTTGTCGCGCACCGTCAAATCGCTCGACGTGGAGAAAAGCCTGTTCGTGATAGAGAGCTGCTCGACGGCGCGCTGGTCCCACCATCTCTTTGTCAAATCAATATTCGGCACCGCGTTCAGGTCATAGAGCATACCGTCCTGCGTCAGCGTTTCCTGCCCGCCGTTCAAGCCTATTACGATTATGTCATACTCGTCGCTTCCCGCCCTTACAGCCGTTCTGGCTCTGCCCGAAACGTCGTCCGCGTGAAAATTAGTTATCGTTATGTTATATTTCTCCTCGACCGCGCTGTTTCTCGCGTAAACGGCGTCATTAATCGGGTCGCCGTTTTCTTCTTCAGCCCACATATCAAGGTTCCACCAGTGCGAGTTCGCCTGTTCGCTTCTTGATATAATCCTGAAAGTATACCCGCCTAAATCGCGGACAGCCAGTTCCGGATAATCCGGTCGCGGCTCAATATCGCTCGCCGACCGTACTTCATCTTCGAAAATTTCGCCTCCGCCTTCGTTTCCGCCGTCCGCCTCCGTAGTTGCAACCGCCTCATTTTCACTTCCGGCGTTTCCGCACGATAATACCGGTACGCATATTACTGCTAGAAGCACCGCCAATATTATAAATTTGTTCAGTTTCATGCTTGTAAATCCTCCGCTTTATTTTTTTATTTTTTATTTAATGCTTTATTTTTCTATGAAATATAAGTTTCCGGTTAATTAAGTTTAAAGTGCGAACCTTTCACGCTTACGGACACTCACAGCCGTATTTTAATTTGTAAACCTTCCCGACTATATTATAACACTGATTTATAATTTTGTCTATAGCTTTATATTAAATTTGTGCAAATTCACCAATTTTTATATCCGCGAGAACCTGCATAATTAATTTAAGCGCGTCGAGAATATCCTCGCCGGACTTTAAAAAATACGCGGCGTGGGGCTTTTGCCCCAGCGACAGCAGCAGCTTGCCCTTCAGCTCCGGTCTGCCCGCCGCAACCGTCCATTTCTCAAGCAGTTTCTGCCCCTGCGGCTTTTCCAGCGCGCTTATATACATCACGATAGATTTATCCCTGCCTTCATATTTATTTTCTATAACGTCAATATATTCAAGGCGCGCATTGTTTCTTATAAGCGCGATATTTATTAAATTATTTACGGCTTTGGGTATCACGCCGAACCGGTCGTTAAGCTCGTCCTTTAAATCGTCCGCGTCCTCCGGGCTTTCAATCGCCGCGATTCTTTTATATATATCTATTCTCAGAATCTCGCTTTCGACATATCGTCCGGGAATAAACGCATCAACCGCAATATCTATCAGACATTCCGGCGTTTCCAGTTCTTCGCTTGCTTCGCCCGGCTCATTCTCTTGAACCGGCGTATCTTCCAGCGCCAAATCCAGAAAATAATCTTTGCTCTGCGATATTTTTTTCTTCTGGTCGGCAACGGCTCGCTCCAATATGCGCACGTACAAATCATAGCCAACGCCTTCCATCGCGCCGTGCTGCTGCGCCCCGAGCAGATTGCCCGCGCCGCGTATCTCCAAATCGCGCATCGCTATTTTAAATCCCGCGCCGAACTCCGTATATTCGCGTATCGCCTGCAAACGCTTCGCCGCTATTTCAGTCAGCACTTTATTTTTCGGGTAAGTCAAATAAGCGTAAGCCCGCCTGTTCGAACGCCCCACGCGCCCGCGTATCTGATGCAGCTGCGCGAGTCCGAGCCTGTCCGCGTTTTCTATTATCAAAGTGTTCGCCTCCGGGATATCCACGCCCGATTCTATAATCGTCGTGCATACCAGCACGTCGATATCGCCGCTTATCATGCTCCGCCATACCCGCGACAAATCTTCTTCGCTCATCTGACCGTGTCCGACGGCAAATCTTATTTCGCCGGCTTCGTTCTGCTGCGGACGGTTGCACAGCTCTTTCAGCCTGAACATCGTCTGCTCTATAGTTTCCACCCGGTTATGCAGGTAAAACACGCGCCCTCCGCGCCTCACCTCATTTTTTATCGCTTCCGCAATAATATTATCGTCATACTCGAAAATATATGTCTGCACCGGCACCCTGTCACGCGGAGCTTCCTCGATTACAGACATATCGCGTATGCCCGAAAGAGCCATGTTCAGCGTTCTCGGGATAGGCGTCGCCGTTAGCGTCAAAACATCAATATTATCGCTCATCTGCTTGATTTTTTCTTTGTGCGCCACGCCGAAACGCTGTTCCTCGTCAACGATAAGCAAGCCTAAATCTTTAAAATTTATATCTTTCTGTATAATCCTGTGCGTGCCGATTATCAGGTCAACCTCGCCGGACTTTAGCTTGCGGAGCGTTTCAGCCTGTTCTTTCCTGCTCCTGAACCTCGACAGCATATCTATTTTAACGGGAAACTCGCGAAACCTTGATAAAACAGTCTGGTAATGCTGCCACGCCAGAATAGTAGTCGGAACCAATATCGCCGCCTGTTTCGATTCGCTCACGCATTTAAATACAGCGCTGAGCGCGACTTCGGTTTTGCCGAAGCCCACGTCGCCGCATAGCAGGCGGTCCATCGGCACGCTCATCTGCATATCAGCTTTAATCTGCTCCGCGCAGATTAACTGGTCCTCCGTTTCGGCATACTCAAACAGCGACTCAAAATCTTTCTGCCATTCCGTGTCCGGCAAAAACGCGTAGCCCCGCTTTAGCTGCCGCGACGCGTATAATTTTATAAGCTCCCGCGCAATATCTTTAGCCGCGCTTTTCGCCCTCGCTTTAGCTTTCTGCCACGCCTGACCGCCCATCTTTGACAGCCTGACCGTCGAATCCTCGCTTCCCGCGCCGATATACTTGCTGACCAAGTCAAGCTGGTTGCACGGCACGTATACTATATCCGTCCCCGCATATTTTATCTTTATAAAATCTTTCTGCACCCCGCCCGATACGTCCAGTCTTTCTATTGCCATGAATATTCCAATACCGTAGTTGCTGTGAACGACATAATCCCCCGCGGTTAAATCCGTGTACGACATCAGCTTCTGCCGCGTGCTTTTGCTTGCGCCGCCCGCCGCCGAACTTCGCTTTTTTAAATCACGGTTGTCAAGCAGACTCTCGGCAATCAGCGCGAATTTCTGCTTCGGCAGCTCGAACCCCTGAATATCGCACGGCATATCTTTTATGCGCGGCGTCTTTATAATTATTATATAACCCTCCGGCATATCTTCTATATTTTTATATTTATTAATATCCGCCGCGATATATTTTATATTAAAATCTCCCAGCGTATCGCATAAGCTCTTTATCCCCGCGTCCGAGTTCAAAAACGCCGCGATTCTATATCCCGCAGAGCTTAAATTTTCCAAATCGTCTTTCAATATATTAAAGCCCTCCGACATACGCGGAGACTGCCGCGCCGTAAACGAAAACAAGCCCGCCGACTCGATGCTGTAACCGCTTAAAAACATATCCGCAACCACGCTTTTAAAATTTAATCTTAATATATCAAAATCTTCAAGAGTCCGCGAATATTCCGCGAATTTCCCGTCTATATAATTTTTCTCGGCTAAATCTATAGCAGTTTCGTTTAAAACCGCCTCCGACGCTCTCTGCCTCTCGCTTATCTTCGACGATTCATTTATAAATAACAGCGTTTCCTCACAGTCAAAATAATCAAATAAACACTCGCGCTTTTCATACACGCACGAAATAAACCTGTCTTTCGAGCTCAACTCTTCGCCGTTTATCAGACAGTCAAGCTCAAAATATAATCTCTCAAGCATATTCTCGTCCGCGTTTTTGTTCTTTAACAGCGATTCAAGCATACTTACGCACCGCGCACGCGCTTCCCCGTCAATTATAATTTCGGATACCGGCAGAATTTTAAACTCCTGAATATTTTTCACGCGCCTTTGCGATTCCGGGTCAAATATGCCCATGCTGTCAATCTCGTCGCCGAACAATTCTATTCTTACCGGCTCGTCCTCCGACGGCGAAAATATATCTATAATTCCGCCGCGTATACTAAACCTGCCCACAGCTTCGACAGTTTCGGCGCGTTTATATCCCGCCGCGATTAACCTGCCCAGAAAATCGTCAAGATTATTTATAACGCCGCCGTACTTTAAATCTATTATATTGCTCTCTAATTTATCACGCGGGAGCGTAAACTGCAGCGCAGCGTCAAGGGTACTTATCACAACGCCGGAATTTCCGTTTGAAACTTTGCCGAGAATTTTTATTCTCTCACATTCAAACGGATTATTCGCGCTTTCCATATTCATAAAAATAAAATCTTTTTTCGGGTAAATCAAAACGCTCTCAAAAGAACAGGCAAGCGTGCCGCGCAGCTTTAACGCCGTCTTTTCGTCCGGAACTATAATAAGCGCGTTCTCGCGCAAATCGCCGCAAACCGCCGCGATAAAAGTTTCAAGCGCGCCGTCGCATAAACCCTGCGCGATAACCGGCGGTCTTAATTTTTCCCGCCTGAGCATTTCAAGCCCGTAGATTAAATTTTTATATTCTTTGTCGGCTTTTACCGCCGAAACAATAAGCTCCGTAAAATCAGCTCCTTTTTTTCAGCTATTTTTTAATTGGCTGCGCAGCAAATGCTTATTTTGCGCGTAACCTTTCTTCTTTTTCATGTCTTAATTTTTCCAAAATCTTATACCCTATTTGGGCGTGATTGTGTATATCTTTTGATATTTCCTTAGGTGACATACCTTGATAACGAATATCGGCTTTTTCACGCATACGGCGTATGTCGTCAACACTAAATGACTGGATTAAAGTTTGATTATTCATCTGTATAACTCCTTTCTAATAACACGGAGGGCGCATATATATCTATCGGCTTGATATTATTGGCAACACATACAATACGCACTCCGTCAATAGTTTTCACATTAACCATGTGGTGGAAATTCCATGAAACTATAATATCGCACTCGCTGAAAACAGCGGCGACAATATGACGGCGGTCATTCTCACTTTTAGGAGGAATTGCCCTCTCTTGCCCGTTAATTCGGTATTTCCGTACTCTCCTCTCTATATAATTTGCTTGACAATTATTCACTAAGCGCTATAATTATCTTGCGAGATAACCGTTTTCGTACTCTATGTAGTATTTAAGGCACTCGCTTGCTCTTTGGTAATTGCATATGGCGTTGTGTCAAACAAACCTTTGACACGTAAAATGCAAATGGTAAAACATTACCTGCTATGCGCAGGGGCGATGGAGTAAATCTCCGTTGTTCGGGGCGAGGTCAACCGTCCCATGATATACCCTCACTCTAAGGCAGGAGAGCGTATGCTCGTTTGTACTGCTGGAGAGGTATAAGTTTAATCAAACAAGCCCGAAACTTTAGTTGAGGGTTGTTGACTATCGTCCAATTGTTGATAATCTGAATAAGCACGGCGGCGGGGAGCTGTATTTTGGTGTCCGAAACGACGGCGCTCCTATGGGCATGGACATTTCAGATAAAACACTTCGCGACGTCAGCCAAGCTCTCGCTAATCATTTGGAACCTAAAATATATCCAAAGATAACAGAAGTTTATATCGACGATAAACTATGCGTCCATGTTGAGTTTACAGGCGAAGAATTTCCATATTTCGCTTATGGGCGAGCACACATTCGTGTCGCAGACGAAGACAGGGTTCTATCACCCGCCGAGCTTGAAAACTTTATCAACAAAAAGAA
>Ga0099364_10014421_pt1 | contig 10517 bp, 9 predicted proteins | sample TergutTh196P3_FD_73070 | JGI IMG/M metagenome (GOLD analysis project Ga0099364, IMG submission 73070) | Microcerotermes parvus P3 segment gut microbial communities from Pointe-Noire, Republic of the Congo - Th196 P3 | ecosystem: Host-associated > Arthropoda: Insects > Digestive system > Gut ...
CGCCCTGATGGCCAACATCGCGGCCGCGGCGGAGGCGGCGGATGCGGCGGCCGGCGAAGGCGGCAAGCCGATAGTCCTCGCCTCCATCGATGGCCCGGCCGCCGGCATTCCCGGCGACTGGCTCGACTGGAACGCGCTGACCGAGGGGGCTTCGGCCGATTTTCCGCGTCCGGCGCCCGGAACCATGCCGGGCGGACGCGACACGATGCTGCTGTATTTCACCTCCGGCACCACCTCGCTCCCCAAAATGGTGCCGCTCGATTACCACTATCCCATCGCCCACGTGATCACGGCCAAATTGTGGCACCGCGTTCGGGACGGCGGCCTGCATTACACGGTGGCCGACACCGGATGGGCCAAATGCGCCTGGGGCAAGCTCTACGGCCAGTGGATGTGCGGCGCGGCGGTGTTCGCCTACGACTACGACAAGTTCAACCCCGCCGAGATGATGCGCGTGGTGGCCGAAAACCGCGTGACCTCGTTCTGCGCGCCGCCCACCATCTACCGCATGATGATCCGGGAAGACCTGTCGGTTTTCGATTTTTCGTCCCTCGAGGAATGCACCATCGCGGGCGAGCCCCTGAACCCGGAAATCTATAACCAATGGCTTCGCCAGACCGGCCACAAGCTGCGCGAGGGCTACGGCCAGACCGAAATGGTCCTGGCCATCGCCACCCTGCCCTGGATGGAACCCCGGCCCGGCAGCATGGGCAAGCCCGTGCCGCTGTACGATGTGCGCATTCTCGATGCCACCGACCAGCCCTGCGAGCCGGGGTCGGTGGGGGAGATTTGCCTCCGGGCCACGCACGGGCACCGTCCGCCGGGGCTGTTTGGCGGATACCATGACGACCCCGAACTCACCGCGGACGCGTGGTACGATGGCTGGTACCGGACAGGCGACCTGGCCTACGCCGATGAGGATGGCTATTATTGGTTTGTGGGGCGCGCCGATGATCTCATCAAGAGTTCCGGCTATAAAATCGGCCCCTTTGAAGTCGAAAGCGCGCTCATGCAGCATCCGGCGGTGCTCGAATGCGCCATCACCGGCGTTCCCGACGAGGTGCGCGGGCAGCTGGTCAAGGCCACCGTCGTCTGCGTGGCCTCGCGCCGCCCCCAATGCGACCAGACGCGGGCGGCTTTGGCCAAGGAGCTGCAGGATCATGTGAAATCGGTGACCGAGCCCTATAAATACCCAAGGGTCGTCGAGTTCGCCGATGAGCTGCCCAAGACCATCAGCGGCAAGATTCAGCGGCGGATCATACGCGCCGGCCGTCCATAACGGGGTTTGTGAACAATATCTGTTTAAAAAAACAATCGCTTTGGACATCTTTTTTTTGAACCACGGAGTAGCGGGGACTGAACGCTGGCGGGGACTGTATGCGAATTTCGGCGGCATGAAATTCGCTTACTGTCCCCTTTCTTGCCCCTCTTACATCGTCCCCCGCTTTTACTCGCCCCCACTCCGGGGACAGTTACACTTTTGGCGGATACCGCTCCGCCAAAAGTAAACAGTCCCCTCCGCATGTGGATGCCGCCCTACTGCCTTGTATTCATTAAATCAATGGATTGGCGATTGTGGGGCGTGGGGAATTCACTTCCCCGCGCCCAAGCCAAATTGGCTAGCGATGCGAAGCATCGCGGGCTGCCCAAAAGGCGGTTTTCCGTATTTTCCAATCCAAAGGATTGGAAAATACGGGGCCCTACCCTACCATACTGTGGCGTCCCCGAGGCCAAATGGCCCAACGGACATCCGCCGCAAGGCGGTCATCACCGCGCCGCAACCCAAGGCTTGTCCCATGTCGTCTATCAGGGTTCGGACATAGAAACCGCTGCCAACGGTCATTTCGAGCGCGCCTTCCATTTTATCGAAATCGCAAAGCGCCAGCCGCTCCACCCGCGCCGGACGCGGCTCCCGTCGGACGACTTGTCCGGCGCGGGCCAGTTCATGCAAGGGACGGCCGTTTATCTTGATGGCGCTGAACATGGGCGGCGTTTGCCATATATCCCCCCGGAAGGCCGTCAAAACCCTTTCCACTTCATTGGCGGACACCTGGAGGGAAGGATCAAACGGCGGCAGCGGCGTCCCCGTGATGTCTTGGGTATCGGTGCGAAAACCCAGGCGGAACCCGGCGCGATAGGTCTTGGACCAGGCCTGGCAATCGCCGAAAAGGCGGGTCGCCTTGCCCAGCAAAAGCAGCAGCGCGCCGGATGCCATGGGATCCAGCGTCCCCGCATGGCCCATTTGGCGCACACCTGTTTTTTTGCGGTATAGCCGGACGATATCGTGGCTGGTGGCTTCGCCCGCCGGCTTGTCGACCACTATCACGCCGGGGCAGCGGTTTAACAGGGAGCGGGGATGGGCGGCGAACCGATCCCGCAGGTCGGAAAGGGGGGTTTCGGGTTCCTGTAAGAGGGGAAACATCTTTGCAATGACCCGCTATGTTGATTCTTGCTCGGCCTCATCAACTTCATCGGCCTCGTCAACCGCTTCGGCCTCATCTACCTCATCGGCCTCATCAACTTCATCGGCCTCGTCAGCCACTTCGGCCTCATCGACTTCATCGGCCTCGTCAGCCATTTCGGCCTCATCTACCTCATCGGCTTCATCAACATCATCGATTATCTCGAAGTCATCGATCACTTCGACCCCGCCGATCGGAAAGTCGGCAAAAGCGCCATTGCCCGGCGGTCCGGCGCTTCCGGACTCCAGCGCCGCATCGGATGAAGTTAACACATCGCCGATAGTCCGGGCGGGATTTGTGCGTTGATAGTAAGTATTGATAAGCAGGGCCAATACCACGAAGGCGATAAAAAAGTAGGCGGTCCAGCGCCGCATGGGATTGCGCGCGCCCATCACTTGATCCATGCCCGTGGCGCTGCCGGTCAGTCCTCCGCCTTTTCCCTCCTGGAGAAGGATTAATCCGACCATGGCCACGGCCACAAAAAGAAAGACAAGGATGAAAAGGACGCCCACGGGTATCTTCCTGTCTGCGCGCAACAACGGCGCGGGAGGCCGCATCGGAAAAAATGGCTCCCCCGGCTGGATTCGAACCAGCGACCTGCGGATTAACAGTCCGACGCTCTACCAGCTGAGCTACAGGGGAATAATTTGATCCGTTTTTTCGCCGTCATCCTGGCGAAGATACGACAGTTATTTCTTTACGCACCCTAGAGCATTTGAATTTCACGTTTTCCCACGGTTGATGCAGCGTCGAATCAACCGTGAGCAAGCGTAAAATAAAAATGCTCTAAAGGACGGCTGGAAGAACGGCGGCCGGTTCATTCATCCGTGAGTTGCTCTATTGGGCGGCAATCAAGCTCGCCAGATAGCCGGCCAGAATAACCGAACCGATTGTCACAGTGGTAAATCCGCCGATAAGCATTTTGGGCAGTATCTCATTCAGGATATGCTTCTTTTCCTCCTCGTCCGCCGCTATGGCCGCACTGACTTCGTTGGAAAGAATGTAGTTCGCGGGGAAGCCGAAGAAGCAGGTAATACTGATAGCCATAGCCAATGCCCAGGAGTAGTTTACAATTTTCCCAATAACCCATGACGTCACGGCCAGACTCCCGAGTGCCATGCCAAAGCAGAGTACGATGGGAAAGAACAAATCTATGACCATTCCGGGGGTGGCGGCGGTGAGGCCAGTCCACACGGGAATGAGGCAAAAGAACATGGCATAGCCCTCGGCTTTGGCCTTGGTGAATATGTCATGCTCAAGAAAACCCGACTCATAGAAAATAATGCCGAAAATTAGGGCCAGAATCAATTTATGGATGACGCCGCCGGTGAATTGGCCGAACCACACCGCAACATAGCCCACCAGAAAGACTTTGAAAATCAGAATGAAAGGAGTTTGCAATTCTTTGGGGGTTGCGGGGAAAAGACGCCAGGCCGGAACGTCAGGGTCTATTTTAGCGACTTCTTTGCGACCGGGCGCCGAGCCGGAATGCATTTCTTGCAACAGGCGGCGCCCCTCTTTCTTCAGGCACCAGGAGGCTACGGGAAGTCCCACAAAGTTCTGGATGACCAGGAGGAGGGCGGCAAATACGGACAGCTCGACCAAACCTTTGGCCTCCAAGGTCTCGCGGATGATGTAAGTCGCGACGATGCCCCCGGAAATGGGACCGGCCGCCGCGAGGGACATAATATGTCCGATTATGGGCCCTGCGGCTAAATAAAGCCCGATGGACATTCCGACTATACCCAGGAGGGCGATGATAACGGTTTTCCATTCGTTGAGCAGGTTCCGCACCTTCATCAATGATCCCATATGAACCAGAATGAAAGGCATGGCGAAGCCGTAGAAGGGATCCAATGCCGTGCTTTTGAAGATGTTTTTTATTTCAGGCGACCCGAATACATATTCCAATATCCAAAACGCGGACAAAAAGACCGCTCCAGTGACAAAGACCATGGAGAAAACGGCTTTCGTTCGGTTTGAAACATAATCCCCGACCGCATAGGCAAGCGCCACAACCGCCAACAGCCCTGTCCCGGCGTCAGTCGGATTTGTCACGCCGAAAAATTTAAAAAAATCCATATCAAAACTCAAATCTCACTTTCAGGCCGCCGTTTGCCGGCCCCTAGAAATCCTCGTGCCGTCTGCGTTTGATAAACTCATGCCGCTTTTCCCCCGCCTCCCATTCCGCTCGCTGTTCATCATTCTCAAGGAACAAGGCCGGGACAGGAATTGGCTTTTCATTCTCATCGATAGCGACCATTACGACAAATGCACGGTTGATCATACTGCGTTCACCGCGAAGGTTTTCGGCATAGGTATCCACTTTCACCTCTATCGATGTGCGTCCCACATATGTTATGCAGCCGATTAATACGACCGTTTCACCGGCGTAAGCCGGCGCCTTGAAATGCAGGTTATCAATGGACACGGTGGTCACTTCGTGGCCGGAATGCCGCCTTGCGACCACGGCGGCAACCACGTCGATCCACTCGACTAACCGTCCGCCAAACAACCGTCCATAACCGTTTGTATCTCTGGACATAATGATTTGAATCTGCTCGGTTCGAGATTCAGATACTCGTTTGGTTTTAAGTTCCGGCATTTTTATCCAATCTGGGGCATAGAATCCCGGCGCAGATAATGCGGTGAGTCAGCCCGCTTCCCCCAAAGGATATCTTCGCCTATTCCGATTATGCGCCTGGCAATACATCCGCGGCAGTGATCGGCATTTTCTTCGAGACAGGGTTTGCCCGCATACAGCTGATATTGCCTGCGATATTGCGCATCGGTTATGTTCGGCATAATCACGTTAGCTCCCGCCAGCAAACCGCGTTCGCGCCCATCCGCGGCCAGTGCCTGAAGGGCGGTGGTTGAGGCGATGTTGACGTTATGGAGATAGAGACGGGCGACGGCTATCATCTTGAGACCTGTCCGAAGCTGCCCTGACAGGTATTCAGGCGGCGTCCCAAGATTTTTACCCAGGGGAGTGTCTGGATGCGGAATAAACGGCCCCATGCCAATCATGTCGACATCCATGTCGCGAAAAAAAATGATATCGTCCGCCAGATGTTCGGCCGTCTGCCCGGGCAGTCCCGACATGACGCCGGTGCCAACCTGATAATCCAGTTCGCGCAGGATTTGTAAGCATTTCTTCCGCCTGGCGAAACTGTGATCAGCCGGATGCAGCCGCCGGTACAGATCGGGCGAAGACGTTTCTATCCGCAGCAGATATCGATGCGCTCCGGCATCGCGCCAGTGCCGGTACACGTCTGAACTTTGTTCGCCCAAGCACAGGGTGACGCCCATCTCGCCGCTGGAAAAGGCCGCAATCCTCCTTACAATGCCGGCAATCAATTCCGTATGTTCGTCCGATTCAATCTCTCCCGATTGGAGCACCACCGAACCATACTTTTCTCCGTAAGCCCATTCGGCCATGCGGACCACCGCGTCGGCATCAAGCTGGAAGCGCTCCAACTTGGTGTTTCCACGGCGTATGCCGCAATAGCGGCAATTTTTCGCGCAGATATTGCCCATCTCGACAAGACCGCGCAAACCGACATATTTTCCCACCTGCCTCGTTTTGACCTCATAAGCCCCGCGATACAGAAGCGTCAGCTCCTCTTCGCCCTCCAGCTTCAAAAGCGCCAGCAATTCGGCGCGCGTCAAATTGCATCGCGCCTTTTGCGCCTTTTCCAACAAAGCCGACAGATGCATTTTTCATTTCCCTGGGGTTAGGGTCTGTCACAAAATAATGCTTACCTCGGGGCGCGCGATTTCTGGTTATAGCCGCGTTTTACGTTAAAAAGCGGCACGAATTATTTTACGACGCGCCCTTATTGCACCGAAGCTATGGTTCCGCCGCCAAGAACCATATCTTTCCGATATAAGACCGCCGATTGACCCGGCGCCACCCCTGCAAGGCCCTCGGGAAATTCGGCGCGGAAATCCCCGCTCTCCAAAGGCGACACCAAACAAGGAACCATGCGTCCCGAGGAGCGTACCTTTATGCTTGCCGAAAATGGAACTTCCGGCTGCGTGATTGACAACCAGTTTGTTTCCACCGTAGTTAAAACGTGTCGCACCGTCTCATTGGCACTGCCAACCACGACTTCGTTCTTTTCGGGGCGAATATCGACGACATATAATGGTTCCGAATGGGATATTCTCAATCCCTTTCTCTGGCCTATGGTGAAATTCCAGTGTCCGTCGTGTTTACCCAACCGGCGGCCGGATATATGCACGACATCTCCCTGACAATCCGAGACACCCAGCAGCTCCCGGTAGTCACCGGAATAGAAATTTTGGCTGTCCGGCTTGTTGTATGAGGGAAGACCAAACTCCCGCGCCATTTCCCGCACCTGTTTCTTTTCGAAATCGCCAAGCGGAGTCAAAGCGGTTCGAAGTTGATCTTGCCGCAGACGGTACAAAAAATAGGATTGGTCCTTGGCGGCATCCATCCCGGCAAGCAACCGAACCCGTTCCGGTTCATGAATCAGGCGCACATAGTGTCCGGTGGCGAAGCGCTCAAACTTTATCCCCGACGCTTCGGCCAGACAAGGGAAAAGGCCAAACTTGATCATGCCGTTGCAACGGATGCAGGGATTCGGCGTTCTGCCGGCGAGATATTCCTTCCGAAAATACCGCAATACATCTTGTTCATAAGCATCGGCGCAATCCAGTATTCGGAATGGGATATCCAGTATCCGGCAAATCTCGCGCGCTGATTCGATGTCGTTCTTTTCGCCCGGTCCAAAACAGGCGTCATGGGCGCCGCCGCGGTATTTACCCTCACGCCAGATACTCATGATTGCGCCGGAAACCTGATATCCCCGGCACCGCAAAAGCGCCGCCGTCACCGCCGAATCGACGCCGCCGCTGAGTGCAACCAGAACATTCATAGCCCGTTCCCGATCGCCGGTCTTTCGATTTCCCGCAGCCAACTGAAAAGACCGTCCCGCAAATTGCATGTTTTTCCACGATACCCGGAATCTTGAAGCAGGCGGACAGCCGATTCGCTGCGTATGCCAAATTTGCAAACAAAAACAACCACCCCGGCGGGATCAAATTCATTCTGGCGGCGCACAACCTCATTTAACGGCAGAATCAGGCGGTTCGGCAATTCGACCAGTTCCATTTCGTGTGGTTCACGAACTTCCACTATTTGAAGCCGGGGTTCCCCCGCCAGCAACTCTTTCAATTGCGCGGCATCAATGTGCTGGATGGCTTCTCCGTCATCGTCCCGCCTAATTCCACAAAAATCCCAGTAATCAATTAACTCCCGGATTGAAGGGTTAGTCCCGCATATAGGGCATTGGGGATTTTGGCGCAGCGCGATTTCCCTAAACCTCATTTTCCAGGCATCAACCAGCAGCAATCGTCCGGCCAGAGTGGTCGCCGACCCCAACAGGACCTTGACAGCTTCGGTGGCCTGGATACAACCGATGACGCCGGGGAGAACACCCAATACCCCATCCCCGCCGCAGGTACGGGTTGTTTCCGGCTCTGGCGGTTCGGTAAAAAAGCATCGATAACACGGACCGTTTTCGGCGCCAAACACGCTGGCTTGACCCTCGAAACGATATACCGCTCCAAACACCTCAGGCTTGTCCAGAAGAACACAGGCGTCATTTACCAAATATCTGGTGGGAAAATTATCGGAACAATCCACCACCACGTCGAAATCACGGATAACTTCCATGGCGTTGCCGCTGGTAAGAAAGGCGTCGAAGGTGATAACCCGCGATAATGGATTGAACGCCGCTATTCTATCCCTGACCGCCTCCGTTTTGGAGCGGCCAATGTCACGGGTATCATAAATGATTTGCCGCTGCAGGTTTGATTCATCGACGGTATCGGCATCCGCTAACCCGATGACCCCCACCCCAGCGGCGGCAAGATACAAAACGACCGGCGAGCCAAGTCCTCCGGCGCCCACCACAAGAACCCGGGAATGTTTCAACCGGTTTTGTCCCTCCCAGCCGATTTCGGGAAGAATAAGATGGCGGGCGTATCTTTGCAGTTCTCGCTTGTTCAAGGTGTTATCTATCAGGTCAATTTTTTGGCCTTCCATTTTGCCTTCCAAACACTTAAATATACTGCAAGCGGCACGAAATTGTGAAAATGAGGGATGGAGGCCACCTCATTCCACAAACAATTTTCGCGAAACGTTTCCTGCCGCATGTAGTGAGAAAAATCCCCATTCCAAGCCACGGACAGTATCTTATGAAAGGCGCAACGGTTATGCAACTGGAAAAGGGAGGGCGTTTCATGGAGTTTTCGACAAAAATAGTGCACTCCGGCATCGACAGGGATCCTGTCACCGGCGCGTCAAGCATACCACTCTACCAAGCTTCCACGTATTCGCAAAAGGATCCGGAACATCAGGGGGAATACAACTATATTCGCAGCGGCAACCCCACGCGCGCGGCGCTTGAGGCGGCATTGTCGGAACTTGAAGGAGGCGCCGCCGCGCTTGCCTTCGCCTCCGGCATGGCGGCCGTTTCCTCGATCCTGCTGCTTTTCCGCCCCGGCGACCACTTGCTTGTCGGGACTGATGTCTATGGCGGCACATACAGGGTGCTAACCCGGCTTTTTTCGCGTTGGGGGTTAAAGACGACGTTTGTCGACTCGACAATTCCGGAAAACGTTCGCGCCGCGGTAACACCGGACAGTAAAGCCATATTTATCGAAACGCCCTCCAACCCGCTGCTGCGCATCACCGATTTGCCCGCCATTGCGGAAATAGCCCGTGAATACAATCTGCTGGCGATAGCCGACGGCACCTTCGCCACGCCATTCCTGCAGCGCCCGCTGGAACATGGTTTTGACCTGGTCGTCCACAGCGCAACCAAATTTCTGAACGGACATTCCGACCTGCTGGCCGGCGCCGCGGTTGCCCGCACGGCCGAACTGGGCGGACAGTTGAAGTTTATTCAAAACGCTTTTGGGGCGGTATTGGGAGTCCAGGATTCCTGGCTGCTTCTCCGTGGACTCAAAACGCTGGGAGTGCGCCTGGCGGCGCAACAGGAAACCGCTTACTGGCTGGCCTCGCGCCTGTCCGAACTTCCGGGCGTGACGAAGGTGTATTATCCTCTTCTCCCCGGCCATCCGGGAAGGGAAACGCATCTCAGGCAAGCGTCAGGCGGCGGCGCGATCGTCTCCTTCGAGCTTGCCGACAAGAGGGTGACCACAACGTTTTTGCGCGGATTGCGGCTGCCCCTGCTTTCGGTCAGCCTCGGCGGAGTCGAAAGCATCGTCACCTATCCGGCAACGATGTCGCATGCCTCCATGCCGCTCGAAGAACGGGAAGCGAGAGGTATCACCGACAGGCTTGTCCGGATGTCGGTCGGACTCGAGTCTGGCGCGGATCTGCTGGCTGACATACGCCATGCCCTGGATGAAGCGGAAAAGGAACCTTGACTATATTTCATGGCGGGTCATTACTCTCGCCAGGGTCTTTTGGGCCGTTGTCAAGCAACATCTGCAGGGTGAAGCTATCGAGATAGTCGTTGATGACTTTTTGCAGCCCGATCCAGACGGGGAGAGTTTTGCAATAGTTGTTGCGCTCGCATTGATTGTCTTCGTCCTTTAGGCAGGCAACCGGACAAAGTTTTCCCTCGGTGATCCTCAGAATTTGCCCTACCGTATACTGATCCGGGGTGTTGGCAAGCATATAGCCCCCCTGGTAACCCCGGGTTGTGCGCAGAATGCCGGAGTTATTGAATAGGGTGACTATCTGTTCCAAATATTTTTTTGATATCCCCTGCCGTTCCGCGATGTCCTTGAGAGCGACAAAACCCTTATCCCTATGTTTTGCCAAGTCCAGCAACATTCGCAGTGAATAACGACCTTTGGTTGATATTTCCATATGATATCCCTCCATCTGGAGTTTTGCAGGAAAACGGGCTAACCGCCACCCGTTTTCCTGTAAAGGGAACCTCTAAAAACCTTCATTTTCTTATGGTTAGGCGTAGTGAGGGAACGTGGCTATGAACTACAAGTCCTTTATTTACAAAAGTTATAGTTCATAGCTCAAGTGACTGAATAAGACTA
>Ga0099364_10014423_pt1 | contig 10517 bp, 4 predicted proteins | sample TergutTh196P3_FD_73070 | JGI IMG/M metagenome (GOLD analysis project Ga0099364, IMG submission 73070) | Microcerotermes parvus P3 segment gut microbial communities from Pointe-Noire, Republic of the Congo - Th196 P3 | ecosystem: Host-associated > Arthropoda: Insects > Digestive system > Gut ...
TATCACAATCAGGCCGTTTTATGTTATTGAAACCTCCGTTTCTCGGCTTTACCCTCTTTCGCGTAAACTCCGACGATGACTCGGTTTCAGAAAAACTTTTGGCTACAGTCAACGCCTCGGGAAAAATATACCTTTCCCACACCAAAGTAAACGGCCGTTTCGCTATCCGCTTTCACGCTGCCCAAACCTATATCCAAAAGGAAGATATTGACAAGGCGGTCGATACGCTGCTATCGATTAATTGATTAATTGATTCGTGTATCCCTCGCGTACTTGCTTAGAAAAGTGGTAGAGATATACTTATTTACGAAAAAAAGCATGTTGATTTTTGTTTGATTTTTTTGCATGAAAAAACATGTTAATATTTTGTTAAAGAATATATTAACAAAATAAGAGATGTTGATTTTTGTTTGATTTTTTGCTCAACTCGCGACCATAAAGTCATGCAGTGACGACATTTTGTTAACCGTTGGATTCAACCTGCGGACAAGACATACCATGCGCCTCCTTATTTCAAATCCCAACAGAAACCCGTTACACTGATACAAGATTATTGTTACAAAAATGTTATTTTTTTATTACAAAGGCTTAATAAAAAAGTATCATTTTTATAACAATTTCTTAATTCATTCGTAACACCGGCAGCATACTTTTGCCGGCGAAATTATATACCTTAATTATTAATTTAAATCAAATTTTTATGAAATTATTTAGACTGTTGGTTCTATTCATTTTTCTGGCGTCAGGCGGTGGTATCATATCACTGACTGCTCAGGATCGGGTGGTTTCGGGCAAAGTATTTGACACCCAGGAACAGCCTCTTGTGGGTGCATTCGTCATGATCGAAGGTTCGAACACAGGTACCACGACTATTGCAGATGGAAGTTTCAAACTCACCATTCCCCAGGGAAATGTCTCTCTGAATGTACGGTATCTGGGTTACATCACCCAAACGATACCGATCTCCGTTTCTCAAACCGATCTGACCGTTCACCTGCAGGAGGACATCGTTGCACTCGAATCGGTGGTAGTTGTGGGCTACGGTACCCAAAAACGCGTCAACCTGACCGGCGCCATCTCAGTGGTAGGTGGCAAAGAGTTCGAAAACCGTATCCTACCCACCTTGCCCGGCATGTTGCAGGGAACCGTGCCGGGACTCAACATAACCACAAGCTCGGGTCGTCCCGGCTCGACACTCGACATTAATATAAGGGGTGTGACCTCGATCAACGCCACCGAACCGCTGGTATTGATCGACGGCGCGGTGGGCGACCTGAACCGTGTCACCCCCAGCGACGTCGAGTCGATCTCAATTATCAAGGACGCCTCGGCCGCAGCCATCTATGGCGCACGTGCGGCATTTGGTGTGATCCTGGTCACCACCAAGAGTGGTAGCGCCCAAGCCGGAAAAGCCATCGTTCGTTACAGCGGACGCATGGGGTGGCAAGAACCCACTGCTTCGACCGATTATGAAAACCGCGGTTACTGGTCGGTATACATGGTTAACAAATTCTGGCAGGCCGATTCGGGAACCAACTACATCAACTACAACGACAAAGATATGGAGGAGTTGTGGGCACGCGTAAACGACAAAACCGAAAATCCCGCGCGTCCGTGGGTTGTGACCGAGATGCGCAACGGCCGCAATCAGTGGGTCTACTACGGAAACAACGACTGGTGGGATCTGCTTTTCAGCAAAAGACGCTTCAACCAGCAGCACAGCATCTCGCTGAGCGGCGGTTCGGACAATGTGACCTATATGGTATCAGGATCCTATCTCCAGGAAAAGGGTATCCAGAAACATATCCCCGATATGTACAACCGATTCAACCTGCGCTCCAGGATCGATTTCAGGATCAATAAATGGGCAACCCTGTCGAGCAACACCTCGTTGTTTAGCACCAAATACACCCACCAAGGCTCGGGCGGTGTTGATGACACCATTGGCTACATGGCAAACCATGCCCTGGCATGTTTCCCCCTGTTGAATCCCGACGGGTCGGGTATCTACCGCAACGTCTACACAACTTACGCCGTGGGTAACGGCCGCCAGTTGGTACTGTTGCTTGGTCTGCACCCCAACCTCGACCTCAACACCGACTTTTCAAATACGACACGTCTGGTGATGACTCCGCTTAAGGCTTTGTCTATCACGGCCGACTTCACCTATCGATTCTATCAGAGCCGCAACTTCGACCGCCGCAACCCCTTCGAATACCGCCAAACCCCCGACGGGCCTATGGAGTCGTACACCACAGGCGCCGGTCTCAATATGTTGCGGGAGGATATCAACACCAATAACTACAAATCGTTCAATGCTTTTGCGAACTACGATGAAACCTTTGGCGGTATCCACCACGTCTCTGCAACAGGCGGATTCAACTACGAAACGCTACACATCAAAAATATCAGGGCGCATGGCGAAAACCTGACCACACCCAATATCAACGACTTGGCCACGGTAGGCACCAATGCCTCCGGCCAAACCATCACAAGTGTCGGCGGCGGTCAAAACGAGTATGCGCTGATGGGTTTCTTCGGTCGTGTCAACTACGACTACAAGGGGCGCTATCTGGCCGAATTCAGTGGCCGCTATGACGGTACCTCGCGTTTTGCATCCGACAGTCGCTGGGGATTGTTCCCTTCGGCATCCATGGGTTGGAGAATCTCGGAGGAGCCTTTCTTCGAGAAGGCCCGCAGCCTGGTGAACAACCTCAAGTTTAGAGCCTCTTTCGGTAGCCTGGGTAACCAAAACGTACGGTCCTACTACGCCTACATGCGACTGGTGTCGATCAGCAACCTGAGCTATTCTTTCGGCGAAGGTACAATTTCCAAACAATCCTCGCTGGGCGCTCCCCTGGCCGATAACCTCACCTGGGAGACCTCCCAACAATGGGACTTGGGCCTCGACCTGAGCATGTTGCACAACCGGTTGAATGTGACGGCCGACGTCTATATCCGCGACACCAAAGACATGCTCACCGACGGTGTGGCGCTTCCCGCCGTCTACGGAGCAAACCCACCCCAGATGAACGCCGCCGACCTGCGAACCAAAGGTTACGAGTTTGCCATCAACTGGAGAGATCAGTTCCAAGTAGTCAACAGACCTTTCGAATATAGCGTGGGCTTCAACATCGGCGATTACAACAGCGTGATCACCAAATACGACAACCCCGAAAGATCGATGGCAAAAGCCTACTACGAAGGGATGAAGTTAGGTGAGATATGGGGTTTCAAGACAGACGGTTATTTTAAGACCGACGCCGAGGCTCAACAATACGCCCAAGAAGTGAACCTGAGCTACAGTTCTTCGCGTCTGACAGGCGGCTGGCTGGCCGGCGACCTCAAGTTCCTCGACCTGGACGGAGACGGGATCTGGGGTATCGGCGCCAACACGGTGGACAATCCGGGCGACAGGGTGATACTGGGTAATTCGCTTCCCTCGCTCTCCTACGGTTTCAATGCAAGCATGCGCTGGATGGGCTTTGACGTATCGGTTCTGTTCCAGGGCACCGGTACTCACCACTGGTATCCCAGTGGTTCGGTGAGAAACTTCTGGGGTACATACTCCGACTCCTACGCATCGTTCGTGCCCTACAACTTTATCGACAAAGTATGGTCGGAGGAGAATCCCGACACCTATTTCCCCAGGGCAAGAGCATACTCGGCCACAGGAGGCTATCTGAGCAGGATTAACGACCGTTATATCCAGAATATCCGATACCTGCGCTTTAAAAACCTTACCGTGGGCTATACAATCCCCGTATCACTCACCAAAAAGGCCGGCATCGATCAGCTCAGGGTCTACTTCTCGGGCGAAAACCTCAACTACTGGTCGCCTTTGAAAAAGAACAACCTCTATGTCGATCCCGAAGCGGCTTTCAACCGCAGCAATAGCGTAAACAACAACGGATACTACCCCTGGGCTAAAACATTTATGTTCTGTTTGGATGTCACTTTCTAACACTTTAAAAAATGATAAAAATGAAACGATTATTTATAATATTATCAGTCGCTATCTCCGTCGGCCTGTCGGGCTGCGAACTTCTTGACAAGGAACCTCTGAGCCAAATCTCGGAAGAGAACTACTTCAAAAACGAGACCGACCTTCAAATGTTTACGAATCCGCTGTATAGCAGTATATTGAATTTGAACTTCAGTCAACAGAGCGACCATAATGTCCACATGACACTTTCCGATGTTCTCATCGGCGGAAACCGTCGGGTCGTTCCCAATTCGGGCGGCGGATGGGATTGGACCGACCTGAGACGAATCAACACCCTACTCGCTAAGGTCGATCAGTGCGAAGACCAGGCCGCAGCGATCAGATATTCTGCACTGGCGCGCTTCTTCCGTGCGATGTTCTATTTCGACAAGATCAAACGGTTCGGCGATGTGCCCTGGTACGAGACCGATCTAAGCCCCTCCGACGAAAGCCTCTATAAAGCGCGCGATTCGCGTGAATTGGTGATGTCCAAAATGATCGAGGATATCGACTACGCCATTGCCAATCTGCCCGCCGCCAGAAGCGTTTACCGTGTCAACCGCTGGGCTGCGCTGGCGCTCAAAGCGCAGTTCTGCCTCTACGAGGGTACCTTCCGAAAATATCATGGGGGCAGCAACGCCGACTACTTTCTGGAACTGTCGGCCACTGCCGCCAAAACCCTGATCGACGGCGGCGTCTATAGACTTTACTCGACCGGCAACCCGGACGACGATTATGTCACCCTCTTTAGCCAGGATAACGCCAACGCCGATGAGTATATCCTGGCGATAAATTACGACTTCGGCCTCAATGTGCGCCACAGCGTGACAGCCTACACCTTGCAGGAGTCACAGGGACGACCTTCATACACCAAGAAGTTTATCAACACCTACCTTATGAAGGACGGTACCCCCTTCACCCAACAAACCGGTTGGCAAACCATGACCTTCACCGACGAGGTCAAAGACCGTGACCCGCGCCTCAGCCAAAGCATCCGCACCCCGGGATTTGCATGGTTCGATGGCGTACTGCTTCCACTACAGTTCAAGTACACGGTCGATGGTTATCAGCCGATCAAGTTTACCCAAGACCCCACCTCACCCGCTCACAGCGGACAAAGTGTTGACCGTGTGGGATACTCGTGGAACGACCTTCCCGTCTTCCGTTATGCCGAAACGCTGCTCAACTACGCTGAAGCCAAAGCCGAACTGGGGACATTGACCCAAGCCGACATTGATCTGTCGATCAACATAATCCGCGAAAGAGTCGGTATGCCGGGTCTTGATATGGCCAGGGCCAATGCCAACCCCGACCCATACCTCTTGTCGGCCGAAACCGGGTACACCAACGTATCCGGCGCTAACCAAGGCGTGATACTTGAAATCAGACGCGAACGGGCTATCGAACTCGTCCAGGAAGGTTTCCGGATCGACGACCTCGTGCGATGGAAAGCCGGCTACTGCATCGATCAGCCTCTGCTGGGCATCTACTTCCCCGGCCCCGGTGAGTACGACCTGACGGGCAACGGCTCTCCCGACCTTCTCCTCTATGCCAGGGGCGCCGCCAAACCGGCCGACATCCTGGGCGTCGAAATGTATGAGATCGACGTAGATATTTTCCTGTCCGAAGGAACCAGTGGCAATGTGTTCTACCATCGCAACATCGCCCGGGCAGGATTCAACGAGGGACGCGATTACTTCTATCCGATCCCCATCAACGAACGCTCGCTCAACCCCAACCTCGCCCAAAACCCTGGCTGGATGGACGGACTTAACTTCTGAAAACCGACCGGTTTGTAGCGGATTATTTAATGATTAAAAAGGGTATTTGGATAACATGGTTTTATATGATTTCTGGATTGCTTCGCAGGCTCGCAATGACGGCAACAAGCATCGTCATTGCGAGGAGGAACGACGAAGCAATCCAAAAAAAAAACAAAAACTATACATGATTAACAATACCAAATCATCAATAAAATGCATGTCAGGTTTCATTTGTGATTATTTTCAAAATTGGAACAACATTTACTTATTTGATTTTTTTTCATTCCTCCTTTTTCCCTATTTTTTCTTCTTTCCTGATGACCTTTCCGTCGTTGGTTAATCCTTCGATGATTAACGTATACGTAGTCGGCTCGTCAGCGGTATAAAACTCAAAGGATGCAACGCCCAGACTGTCCGTCTGCACAACAGGCTGCCAGTGAATGGTGGTGCGCATATCAGGGATTTGTGCATTCCGCTTTTCGGGCGTATCGTATCTGGGTGCATAAAATTCAACAGGTTGCTGGTAGCCCAATGGGAATATGGTTTTGATATGGGGTGGTCTGTTGACTTCGTTCAAGTCGGTTCTGTAATCCTTGGTAAAAACGGAAATAGCGCCATTGCTTCCATACATGCCAAACATATTAAGTGTTCCTGCATCTTTCAATACATCAATACGTGCTATGTCGGACCGACTAACATAAGATTTAATAACATTCACAGTAACAGGAAAATCATCAATACGTATACCGTCAATTATCAGTAATGGACTGGTATCGACAGAGATTTCTACAGTGCCAATCGAACTGGGCCCGTGGATTTCAATAAAATAATCATTTAAACCCAAAAAATCAGATGGAGTTATAGCCACGCCAGGTATCCGCTCCAACAGATACTCTATATCCATAAACGGATTTTCATCCAGCATTTCTTCTGTAATGGAACTGCGGGTGGTCTGCATCGTGTAATAGGCCGATCTCTCCGCCAGTATACGGGGCTGTACTCTCTGTGCAGTAACGGTCACTTCCGGCAGTTCATACTCGCGAATGCCGCCTTCGCTGACGTACTGCTGTTCAGCCTTATCAACATACGTAGCAAACTGCCTCCTGTCAATTTCAGCAGGCGGAACAACCGGTAATGTCCTTGCCGGGAATGATTCCCGATCAACAGTCAATTCCATATTGCGTGGGGCGCCTCTTCCCTGCACTGCCGTCACAGTGACTCCGGTACTGTCGGGTATTTCGCCGCCGCGAAGGTAAAAACGACCGTCTTTATCTGTGATTGCCATGTTGAAATATCCTCCCCCCTGCGACGAGAACGCAGTTACTTCAACACCCTCCACAGGCCGGTTTTGCAATCCGCCTCTGACGGTGCCTGAGATTTCTGCACCCATTTCAACAGGCGATGCCGGTTCGGAGTACCGTCCCTGCGCCACCTCTGCAATATCATAGCGACGCCAGCCCTGCGTAAGCATCAGTAAATCCAGTGCAAATGCCGATTCAGGTGTGTTTTGGAAATAATAAGCCGGATTCTCAATATATCCGTACAGATCGGACGAAAGCAACAGTTGGGTCAGGATGCTGGAGATGGAATCGGGTGTTACTTCCCTGTCGGAGGTGACCGATACCGAAAAACTGCCCATAGCAGGATCACCGTCGAAGTCGGTCATCGTCACGCGGCTGTTCACCAACGAACGGCGGACAAAGTTTGCCTGATTCTGTTGGCAGGTTACCTCAGTCTGGTCATTATTGTTGATAAAAACTAAGCGTTCGCTCAAAGGATTGCTTTTTGAGTCGAACAGTATAAGGTGCAACACGCCTGAGGGCAACGCTTCTTTTTGGATGATCATCAGATTGCTTTCATGATTCCAGGGCTCCACAAAATGGACTGCGCCGCGGGTATGCGCCAGCAGGTAAAGTTCATCGTTCTGTGCGGTTTCCGCAGGTTGCATAACCGATATGCGTATCCTGTCCATAACCGGATTAACAGTCAGCGCGTATCCGCGACTGACGGCGGCAGGCAGGTCGAAACGTTTCGACTGGTCCTTGTCGTTTTCGCAAACCACATAATAGGTATTCCCTTTTTCAGCCCGGTGTACAAAACTTCCCATACCTAAATAATCCGAACGGATTTCCCTGATTTCCGTTCCGTTTTGGTCGTATACCATGCCTGATATATGGGTGGCCTGTCCGTTGGACTTCATCGCCTTGAATGCTACTTTGCAGAAAGCGCCTTCCATCAACGGGCCGCCTTCCGGATAAAAGGTAACATCGAAATCATCGTCGGATGTCGGTATCCGGATGTACTGGCGGTAGGGATTACGTGATGTCACTGTTTCCAGGAGCATGATTCTTTGGCGGGTGCCGGCAGGCAAGTCAAAGTTAATGCGGGCTGTCCCGTTGGAGGCAACATCCACGTTCACCGGTTGGCCGTTGTTGATGCTTATCGTGGCAGATTGAGGAACGAACGGATTGTATGTGCCGAGAGGCGTAAGCTGTGAAAAACGCAACGTAGCATCCACCCTTTCATTTCCCCTGCTGTCCGGAGCGAAAGCAAAACTTGCTTCCACGTGTACTGCCCGCGATTGCGGATCGCCAACGCGAACGGTCTTTGTAAAGAAATAATTTTCGTCCTGGCTCTGCATGAAAGTAGTGTAGGCTCGTATTGTATAGTCGCCTTCGGGTACATCATCGGGGATAAGCAGACAGCCATGATAAGCGCCTTCTTCGTCCTGCCGTATTTGAACGCGGGAGACCACTGTATCCATGGGATTAATCAACTCCACATAGACGTACAGGCTGAGTGGGAGGGGAATATGGCTTACCGCATCGGTCAGGTACGCCCTGAACCATATCCGCTCGCCCGACAGGTAATAAGGCTTGTCGGTATGCAGATAGATTTTTTCCTGTGGGAACAAACTTAACTGTTGATTGAAACGGTCGATTAATTCGTCTTCGAAAGAAACATCTGCCTCAGCCATCAAAGGGGTCGCTTCGTAAGCGCCATCCGGGATGTATTCTACCGGCAATGTCATATTAAGCGCCACAATCGAATTGTTGGACAGGCAGGGGATCAGTTGCAGGTGTCCACTATGCGTTCCGTCCGGGAAAATAAGAACAGGCTCATCCGGCGTCATGAGTATGTTTTTGAACGAGCCGATCCGCAACCAGTCGGACATAACAGTTTGAGGGATAGCCACAGTTCGCATCTGGTTCATGATGGCTCTTTGGTCGTCAGTTACGCCGATTAAACGATTATCACCTCTCCCAAAATCACTGGCGTTTGCTCTGCTGGTATTCACATACATATTATCTGATACATTATCTGATACATTTCCTGATTCACTTTGGTACGTGTTGGAAGCACGGCTTATTGTGCCTGTTATCCTCTCATACACTCGATTCATATCATTCAAATCATCCTCAGTTACCGGCCTGCCGAAACAGACAAGCATCAGCCCATCAAATGCGGGCGGTATATACAGCGATTTACTTTCGTCTTGCGAAACGGTGGACAAGAAAGACTCGGGATGCTGGTAAACTTCTTTGGGCAAACCGTCCGGGATATCTTCTCTTGCTGGATAGGTCAATACATATCCGTCCTCCATCAATCGTTTATTATACATCGACTTAAAGAAATTGGTCAGGGAAGATTGATAAATTTTCTTTCGGTTATTTTCCCAGGCAGTTTTTTGTTTGTCGTCTTTCGGTTCAAGCTCGGCAAACCGATGTTCCCATTTCCATGAAGAAACCTCGCTGGTATAATCGTGCGTAAAATGATCGAGCACCACATGTACCTGATAGCCTGTTTCCATATTGATGATTTGCAGCGGCTCGCGGCAGGTAACCCTTAATACTCCTGTCTCTGAATTATAGTAATAATACACCTTTTCAGGATTGACCGGATAGATTGTTCTTCGAGACGGCGCTTTCCCCAATATGGTTTTCATAAAAAGATCGATATCTTTTTTGCGGAATCTGACTCTGCTGCCCACTGTCACCTCGTCTAATTCATTCACATTCAAAACTACATCAAGCGTCAAAGATATATTTCCCGATTCTATATCCTCGAATACAGATTGATACCCCACATGCGAAACCGTCAGGCGGTAACTCCCTTCTCCCGGTATCCTCAACCGGTAATTACCTTCCGGGTCGGTAGCGATACCTACGGTGGTACCGGCAATAAAAACCGAAGCGCCGGGAATGGGACTGCCACCCTCAGCATCGGTGACGTGCCCGCTAACATAGCGCTCCTGCTGCGCTGTAACATTTGCGGTTATCAGCGCCAAAGTAACAATGAAAAAAATACGTGATAGATTCATACTCAATATATTGTTTTTAAAGATTAAGTTCTATTATTAGTCTCAAGTATTCGAATTAAAAATTTATACCTCAAATGGATGTTTTTTTGTTATGGCGCGCCAATCATTCTGCATTGACAATCACCTCGTTTAAGTTGTTTATCATGGTTTCTTTCAATCGTTCTTCCGGTAAAATCAAATTAAAGTTATCCCAGAAGTTTTGATCATAGGGATGCTTTGTTTCAGCAAAAATCATGGTCGGCGATAATCGGTCATTCCTTGGTAAACTTCTTACATCTTCCGTATCAATCTTGCATGTCACCATCTCAAACCAAAAATGTAATGGGCTGCTGAAAAGATGATTTCTCTTTCTTACCCTAAAGACAATATCACCACGTATATGGTTGATATAATATAACCCATCGGTTGACGGTTTGTATGACACAATATATTTGGCCTCTTGAAGTGT
>Ga0099364_10014424_pt1 | contig 10516 bp, 7 predicted proteins | sample TergutTh196P3_FD_73070 | JGI IMG/M metagenome (GOLD analysis project Ga0099364, IMG submission 73070) | Microcerotermes parvus P3 segment gut microbial communities from Pointe-Noire, Republic of the Congo - Th196 P3 | ecosystem: Host-associated > Arthropoda: Insects > Digestive system > Gut ...
GGTACAATTTTTTTTTTATCATTTGACCAAAAATGATTTTTTTTTTAATTTTTTTTTCTATAATTGATTTTTCACCATCTCTTGTTTTCTTTTTTTAGAATGTAAAGCACTCTTTTCCCGCAAGTTAGTTGGAGTCATTCCGAAATTCTGACCGCAAAATCTAGAGAAATGTTGTAAGGAAGAAAATCCAAACATATTGCTGATTTCTGTAAATGTTTTTTTTGTGAATATAATTTCGTGGCGTAAATCCGCCAACTGTTGCTCTTTCAACCACGCTTTAGCCCTAACGCCGAAAGTCCGTTTAAACAATTTTTCAAACCCGTAGTAGGTATGACCCATTTTTTCGGCGAGTTCCTCCGCCGTTTTAATCGATTTGTAATTCTCTACCACAGAGTTATAAAATGCGGAATCAGCCGTTGCCATTGGCGAAAAAAACGCCGCAAGGTCTGCCTTCGTATTGTAGGCGCGCAAAATGAAAAATAATTCTTTCGTTTTTAGTTCCAAAAAATAATGGCATTTCAACCCGTCAGCCAGACAAGGAAGCAAAGAGTTTATGTACGACTTTAACCGCTGATTTATTTTAAGCGTAACAAATTTTTCTCTTTTCCTTTTGTCTTTCTCCTCAAAAAGAGCCTGCAACGAAAAATGGTCGCAGAAACGAACGCTGGGCAGTAACCGAAAAACGAGAATAGTTATGCGTTCGTCTATGAAAAATCGAACGTGTGTATGAATGGGCAACAATAAAATGTCGCCGCCCGTTATGGTCTTATTGGCAAACTGTCGAAACGAAATCTTTCCACCGCCTCTTAGAATCATCAAAATGGAGTTTGACGTAATTTCCAACTCCCTATTCCCCTTTCCGCACTCAATTACCTTAATAGTAGGGCTATCAAATTTATCGTAATGACTGCACTCTTTGCTTTTCTTCGCTGGTATTAATTCTAACATAATGCGCCTTATAATTACATAATACAATCTACATTTTTTCCACCACCGCTTTCACCTTCACGCCCTCCACCAAGTCGAGGGTTATTTTCTCTTTATCGGTTATTTCTTCGACTAAGGAGAGGTCGCTACAAAGGGTTTCGGTGCAGATGTAGTCTTCAAAGTTTAACAACATCGCATCAATTTCGGGATGATATTGGACGATGATTTTTATGCGGTCGGTTACGTCTAAATTGCTCTCTTTGCGATAGTTTTGAATGCGATTGATGAACTCCCGCGCCAAGCCCTCTTCCAACAGCGATTGCGTGATAGTAACGTCTAACGCCACCGTCAAACTGCCTTCGTTGAAGACGATCCAACCCGGAACGTCTTGTGTAAATATCTCCACATCGCTGAGTAGTAATTCGACACGTTGGGCATCAATCATCATCAGGTATTTGCCGGAGGCTTCGAGGCTTGCAATATCTTCCTGCGTAAAGTTCTCCACTGCTGCGGCGATGGATTTCATTATCTTGCCGTATTTCGGTCCCAAGGTCTTGAAATTAGGCTTGATTTTCTTTACCAAAACATTGTTTTCGGGCGTTAGGTATTCAATCTCTTTTACATTTACTTCCGACAGAATCAGGTTTTTAACAGCCTCTATCTGTTCCTGCATTTGATTGGAGAGAACGGGTATCATCATCTTTGCCAAGGGCTGCCGAACCCGCAAATTGTTCCGCTTGCGAAGCGACAACACCATAGACGAAATCTGACGTGCCATTTGCATCCGTTCTTCTAATTGTTTATCTATCCAATCCAATCGTGCCGACGGAAAATCGCTTAGGTGGACAGAATTTAGGCTGTAACGCTTGCTGACGTTGTTTAAATCGGTAAACAACCTATCGGCAAAGAAGGGCGCAATGGGTGCTATTAATTGTGCAAGTACTTCTAAACAAGTGTATAAGGTCTGGTAGGCGGATATTTTATCTTCGCTGTATTCGCCCTTCCAAAAGCGGCGGCGGCACAGCCGAACATACCAATTACTCAAACATTCGTCGACAAAAATCTGTATCGCACGACCCGCTTTTGTTGGTTCGTAATCGTTGTAATATGAGTCCACGTCGCGGATTAGGGTGTTCAATTCCGACAAAATCCAGCGGTCTATTTCGGGACGTTTTTCGTTGGAAATCTCCGCTTCCTGATAGGAAAAGCCGTCAATATTGGCATACAAAGCGAAGAAACTGTAGGTGTTGTACATCGTTCCAAAGAACTTTCTGCGGACTTCCTCTATGCCTTCGGCATCGAATTTGAGGTTATCCCAAGGTTGTGCATTGGTAATCATGTACCAGCGGGTGGCATCGGGTCCGTAGGTTTCGATGGTTTGAAAAGGGTCGACGGCGTTACCGGCAGTTTTGGACATTTTGTTACCGCTTTTGTCCAACACCAACCCATTGGAGACGACTGTTTTAAACGAAACCGAATCGCTAATCATCGTAGCGATGGCATGCAGGGTAAAAAACCAGCCGCGTGTTTGGTCAACTCCTTCGGCAATGAAGTCGGCGGGGAAGACTGTCTGAAAATCTGTTTTATTGTTCATTGGTATTGTAATTTTTCTGTTTTCAATTCAAAAACGCAAAGATAGCATTTTTTTCTTTATTTTTACAACCTCGTGCTAACAGACGGTTTTTATGGCTGCCAAACATCACCTCAATTTCATTGCATTGTTTGTACGATTCGGGAACGTCTTTTAGACGGGGTAATTTTTTGCGGAGTTATAAAATATTCCTCCCCCTTACAATAATAAACCTTCCCCCACGTTAAATGCCCAAAAGATAAAAGATAAAATGTCAAGAGAAATTAAATTCAGTTTGTTGTACCGCGACATGTGGCAGTCGGCGGGGAAATATGTGCCGCGGGTTGATCAGTTAGTTCAAATTGCGCCCGCTATCATCGAGATGGGCTGCTTCGCCCGCGTGGAAACCAACGGAGGCGCCTTTGAACAAGTAAATTTATTGTATGGAGAAAATCCAAATACGGCTGTCCGCCAGTGGCTGGCGCCGTTTAACAAGGCGGGAATACAAACCCACATGTTGGAGCGCTCCCTCAACGGACTAAGGATGTATCCCGTTCCGGCAGATGTCCGTGAGATGATGCCAAAGGTCAAAAAAGCACAAGGAGTAGATGTTATGCGCTCTTTCTGCGGATTGAACGACCATCGCAATCTCAAACTTTCTATCACCTCTGCCAAAGAGGCGGGAATGATTGCACAGGGCGCACTCAGCATCACTTATTCCAAGATACACACGGTTGATTATTACATGGGCGTGGTGGATAAACTTGTCGAATACGGGACAGACGAAATCTGTCTTAAAGACATGGCGGGTGTCGGGCGTCCGCATTCTTTGGGTATGCTTGTCAAGGCTATAAAGACGAAATATCCGCACATTGCCGTGCAGTATCATGGACATTCGGGTCCGGGTTTTTCGGTCGCTTCTATGTTAGAGGTGGCAAAAGCGGGTGCAGATTATATCGACGTGGTAATGGAGCCGCTCGCATGGGGAATGATTCATCCAGATGTCATCACCATTCAGGCAATGTTGAAAGATGCAGGATTTTTAGTTCCAGACATCAATATGAAAGCCTATATGGAAGCCCGACGTTTAACGCAGTCGTTTATGGACGACTTTTTGGGAGACTTTATCGACCCGCGAAACAAGTTGGTAAACGCCCTGATGGTCGGCAGCGGACTGCCCGGCGGAATGATGGGTTCGATGATGGCAGACCTCAAAGGTATGCACGGCGCAATCAACAGTGCGTTACGGCAAAACAGTAAACCCGAAGTAACCCTCGACGATTTGCTTTTACAACTCTTCCAAGAGGTAGAACATGTTTGGCCTATGTTGGGTTATCCTCCCTTAGTAACGCCGTTTAGTCAGTATGTTAAAAACATCGCCTTGATGAACATCTTCACCATGGCAAAGGGCGAACCCCGATTTACAATGATAGATAAAGACAGTTGGAACATGATTTTGGGCAAAATGGGTCATCTTCCCGGACAATTGGCGCCCGAAATTGTCGAATTGGCAAAGAAAAACAATTTAGAGTTTTACACCGGCAACCCTCAAGATGCCTATCCCAACCAGTTAGACGAATATCGCAAAGAAATGGCAGACAACGGCTGGAATGTAGGACAAGACGAAGAAGAACTGTTTGAATTAGCCATGCACGACCGTCAATACCGCGACTACAAATCGGGCATTGCCAAGAAACGTTTTGAGGAGGAGTTAGTCAAAGTTCGTGCCGAGAAGGCGGCGGCAATGGCGCCCGTTGTGGTGTCTCCCCAAGAACAGGAGGCGAAGGTGTTTGCCTATATCAGTGAAAAATATCCGAATGCGAAGCCCATTGTTTCGCCCGCTAACGGAACGCTTTTGTGGGAGGTGGATTTTGAAGATAAATCCATGTCGCCCGCACCCGGAACGGCGTACAAAGAAAACGACATCATCGCCCACATAGAAGCCTATTACGGAGTTGATGATATCGTAAGTCATTACAGCGGAAAGTTAATCGACACCGTTGTCAAGCAAGGAACAAAGGTTAAGAAGGGCGATGTGATTGGGTGGGTGGAGTGATGTAACCGTTTCGACATTACTTTGGCAGTATTAATTTTTTGGGGCTTTCAATGGAAACAACTTTCGTTTTTACAGTTTCCCAAAGTTGCGAAAGTCCCAAAAAGGTCTTTTTCACAGTTTCCCAAAGTTGGAAAAGTCCCAAAAAGGTCTTTTTCATAGTTTCGCGGGGTTGCGAAAGTGCCAAAAAGGTCTTTTTCATAGTTTCGCGGGGTTGCGAAAGTGCCAAAAAGGTCTTTTTCATGGTTTCGCGGGGTTGCGAAAGTGCCAAAAAGGTCTTTTTCATGGTTTCGCGGGGTTCCGAAAGTAGCAAAAAGGTCTTTTTCATGATAGCGGAAACTTCCGAAAGTACCAAAAAGGTCTTTTTCATAGTAGCGGAAAGTTCCGAAAGTAGCAAAAAGGTCTTTTCCATAGTAGCGGGAAGTTCCGAAAGTATAAAAAAAGTCTTTTTCATAGTAGCGGGAAGTTAATCCCATCTCCAAACATAACCAAATCTTAACCCCCCCGTCATTTCCCCGTAATTCAGGCGCTGTACCTTTGCAGAAATTTTTAATTATTCATATAAATTGTAATCAAATGTTTAAAAAAGAAAGAACACAGTTTGTAAAGACTAATCTTTTAGGATTAGTGGTAACGTGCTGCACAATAATGTCGGCACAAGGTCAGGCTCGTTATGTAACGGGCGATTTCCATCAGCACACCACGTACACCGACGGTAGTTATACCATTGGGCACATGATGGAAAAGAGTAATCAGTTCGGATTGGATTGGTGGGCAAATTCCGAACACGGCGGCGGGTTTCCCCGCTGGGGTATTGTGTCTGGACTTGATTTGGGTTCAGAAGTAGTGTGGGCAAATACGGGAATATCGTTGAAAGGAAATGCTGCAGGCGGAAATATGTGGCGTTGGCAATCTTTGACGGAGTGGTCGTTCCGCGATGTGCAGTTGTATCGCAGGGTTTTCCCAAGTAAATTAATCATTCAGGCGTATGAAATGAACGTGGCTACGCACGAACACGCAAGTATGGGACTTACCGGCAATCAGTTTCATGCAAGCACCCCTGATGTAAACGCATTGGCGTTGTTTGAGTATTTGTTCGATGCCAACGATGGCGATGACAGTCAGCCGTTCGGCACTACGGAAACGAAAATGACAACGACCGACCACACCAAAGCGGTAGCGTCTGTTGCGTGGCTGCAGACCCATTACCCGACAGAAAGTTGGGTCATTCCTGCCCACCCGGAGCGTTATCGCTATTCGGGAAGCACGGGTTGGAACATTGAACATTTCCGTGATTTAAACAATGCCGCTCCTGATGTATTCTTCGGGTTTGAGAGTTTCCCCGGACATCAGATGGCTGCCAACCGCGGCGAGTATGGAGGTGTGTCTTCCAGACCTCCTCTTGGGTCGTATGGACTTTGTACCTACGGCGGTTGCGGCTGGATGAGTGCAAAAGTTGGCGGATTATGGGACGCTTTGTTGAGTGAAGGTCGTCATTTTTGGTTATTTTCCAATTCCGACTGCCACAACAACGAAATCGGACAAGGCGACTTCTTCCCGGGCGAGTACCAAAAAACGTACACCTACGTAAACAATTTGGACGCACAGTCGGTAGTGAATGGCTTACGTTCGGGAAATACGTGGATAGTTACGGGCGATTTGATAGATTCGTTGCAGTTTACCGTAGGAACAGCGATGATGGGTCAAACCGCACAAACGGACAACAACGGAAAAGCAACCATTACCGTTAAAGTACACAATCCGCAAACGCCCAATCACAACAGGTACGACAGTTACACCACGCCTGAATTAGACCATTTCGATATTATAGAAGGTGTTGTCGGAAGTAAGATTGCCGCTCCCGCAGCCGTTCCCGCCGATGGTCAAACAGGCTACAGCGATGCTTACAAATGTGATACGGTAAACACTACGAAAGTGGTTGCCCGTTTTGGAAAAACCGCCTCTTCCGCCGACCCCTGCGGAGTAGCAACCTCGTTGTGGACAGACGAAGGAAACGGTTATTACAGTGCAACTTTCGAGGTTACGCTTGCACAAGGCGAGACCAAATATTACCGTTTAAGAGGCACCAACCACGCATTAAGCACCACCAACGAAATAGATGATTGCGGAAATCCGCTTCCCGACACCTTAGTTGGCGCAAACGATGCAACCAAAGCCTTTGCCGATTTGTGGTTTTATTCCAATCCTGTTTATGTACACAACAGCACAACAGGCATCATAGGAACGGACAATGCAAATGATGAAGTCCAAGTTTACCCCAACCCCACCAACGATTATATTTACGTAATCGGTGGAAAGATAAAGGAAGTTAAAATTTTCAACACCTTGGGAATTATGGTGAAAGAAGAATTATCATCAGTAAACAAAATCGACATTAGAGATTTGTCATCGGGTATTTATACCGTTCAAATCAAAACGGATAACGGCATTACTATTCGCAAAAAAGTAGTAAAACAACAGTAATTACACTTTCTCATTAAAAAAAACAAACCGCTTCTGCAATAGGGGGCGGTTTTTTTTGTTGGGGTTTTGAGGAATTAAATTCAGATAAAATAAAAGGAACTCCTAAAAATCACTTCGTCATGCTGAATTTGTTTCAGCATCCCCTTGTTAAAAGTGTTGTTTGCAGGGGATTGCGGGTCAAGCCCGCAATGACGGACACATATTTAGTCTGAACTTTGATTTATGTGATTTTTATGATTCTATTGATTTTAGTTTAACTTTCATACAGAATCAAATCAATCACGAAAATCACAGTTCAGACAACTAATCTGTTTTTATAAACAAAATATTTTTCATAGCACCTAAAAAAAAAATTTAACAACACAATAAAAAATGGCAGAACTCGTTTTAATCGCACTTATTATTTTAATTGCATTCGGTGCGGGGCTATTTTTTGCCGCACGACAGGTTTATATTCATTGTTTTAAAGATAAAGATAAAAATAAAATTGATATGGAGAATCCAAAAAGTAAATTTACGCAATCACTTACGTTTAAGGGCATTATAATTGCCTTGTTAGTTCTGATTTTGCTTATTCCGGGCGCAATGATTCAGAATTTGATTGAGGAACGACAGCAACGCAGCCGCGAGACTGTCCAAAAAATCAACGACAAATGGAGCCGCTCGCAAACGCTGTGCGCCCCCTTGTTGATTGTCCCGTACACGACCACCAAACTTGACACGAACCAAAAGCCTTATTATGAAGAGCATACGCTTTACGTTACGCCTAAAAGTTTGAAAATTAATGCTTCGCTACTGCCTGAAGAGCGGTATTACGGCATTTACAAGGCAATATTGTACAAAAGCGACATTCGTTTTGAAGGACATTTTTCAGAACTTGACAACCTGAAAATTGAAAACAGCGAATTGCATTTCGACAAGACACAAATGGCTATCGGCATAACCGATTTGCGCGGTGTAACGCAAAATCCCGATTTTAAAATGGGCGGAAAAATGTTCGAAACAACCGTTGGAATGACAAAATTGTTTTCTGTTTTAGAAACGGAGGATAAATATGGTTCGCGGAAAGATTCGTATTCTCACGACAAAAATATTTCGGGAAAAACATTGATTGTTAACCTAAAAGACCTGGTTTTGGCGGACAGTTTGCCGCAATCATTAAATTTCGACTGTACGATGAAACTGAACGGCAGCGGGTCTATCAATTTCATTCCCATCGGGCAGCATACCGCTGTTACGGTAAGTGGAAAATGGCAATCGCCCTCGTTTGTCGGCAGTTTTTCGCCCGAATCAACCGTTGACAACAAACAGTTTAACGCTGAATGGAACCTTTTAAGTTTCAATCGTGAAATTCCCCAAATGTGGTCTGACAGCAATGCGGCGGATTTGGGCGACAACTCTTTCGGCGTAAATCTTATCGAAACCGTTGACCATTATCAGCAAAATATGCGTTCGGCAAAATACGCCTTGATGTTTATTGCACTCACGTTTATCGTGTTCTTTTTCGTGGAAATTTTCACCAAAAAACCGATACAATTTTTCCAATATGTATTGGTCGGCATTGCGTTGACGCTGTTTTACAGTTTATTGCTTTCGCTTTCGGAGCAAATCGGATTTGGTTTGGCATATTTAGCAGCAAGCGCCGTAACTATTTCAATGATAACGGTTTATTTTTATTCGTTGATAAGGCAAAAATTAGCCACATTCATTCTCGCTGTGATTATGCTTATATTGTACACATTTTTGTACATCATTTTACAGGTAGAGGATTTTGCATTGCTTTTTGGCAGCATTTTCTTATTCGTAATTTTGGGAGTGATAATGTATGTGTCGAACAAAATAAAATTGGGGAAACAGGTTTCGGGGGAATGAAATAATAATAAAATATAAAAATACTACGTATGAAGAACAACATAACCGTCCTTTGGGCGGACGATGAAATGGACCTGTTGAAGCCGCATATTTTGTTTTTAGAACAAAAAGGATATACAGTAATCACGGTGAAAAGCGGCAACGAAGCACTCGAAAAATTGGCGGAAAATATTATTGACGTCATCTTTTTGGACGAAAATATGCCCGGATTGTCGGGTTTGGAAACGATTTCTCGGATAAAAGCGGAATTTTCGCCCATTCCTATCGTGATGATTACCAAAAGCGAAGAAGAACAGATTATGGACGAGGCAATCGGGTCGAAAATCAGCGATTATTTGATAAAACCGGTCAATCCGCACCAAATTTTGCACTGTTTGAAAAAACTAACAGAGGGCAGAAAATTAACAACGGCAAAAGTTTCGTCCGATTATCAGCAGTCGTTCCGTGCCATCAGCATGAAATTAATGGATAATATGGACCACGCCGAATGGGTGAATATGTATAAAGAACTCATTTTTTGGGATATGAGTCTGGAAGAAAATGACGACCCAAGTATCCGCGAGATTTTTAGTTCTCAAAAAGAGGAGGCAAATACGGTGTTCTGCAAGTTCATCGCTAAAAATTATAAGAACTGGCTGGGCGGGGGTACAAACGACAAACCGCTGATGTCTCACACGCTTTTAAAGGAACGTGTTTTTGCTGAAATCGGCAATTGTCCCGTTTACATTCTCTTGATTGACAACCTGCGGTACGACCAGTGGAAAGCCATACAACCTATTATCAGTGAATATTTTAGGGTGGAAAGAGACGAAATTTATTACAGTATTTTGCCCACTTCCACGCAGTACGCCCGAAATGCACTCTTTGCGGGACTTATGCCCAGCGAAATTGCAAAAAAATACCCGCAATATTGGGTGGACGAAAACGAAGAAGGGCATAAAAACGACTTTGAACACCTATTATTAGACGAATATTTAAGGCGTTACGGATTGAATATCAAACACTCCTACTCCAAAGTGCTGAATATGGATTTTGCAAAAAAGGTAAACGACAACCTCGTGAACACTCTCAAAACGCCGTTAAACGTGATTATTTATAATTTTGTGGATATGCTGTCGCATGCACACACAGACGTGGATATTGTCCGCGAACTTGCCGATAATGATGTTTCGTACCGCTCCGTAACCACGTCTTGGTTTGAACATTCTTTTTTGCTGGAATTGCTTAAGTCGCTGTCTGAAAGAGATGTACGTATATTCATCACCACCGACCACGGTTCTATCCGCATTAAAAATCCCATCAAATTGGTGGGCGACAAGGAAACGAGTACCAATCTCCGCTTCAAAACGGGACGAAATTTGAACTATTCCAGCAAGGAAGTTTTTACGGTAAACAATCCGTTGGACATTTATCTTCCGAAGTTAAACGTTAGTTCTCAGTATGTTTTTTCTTGCGGAGATAATTTCTTTGCCTACCCCAACAACTACAATCATTACGTAAACTACTACAAAGACACTTTCCAACACGGCGGAATATCTATGGAGGAGGTGTTTATACCGTTTATTACGCTTGTGCCGAAATAGAAAACGTAATTTTCCACACTTTCTCCC
>Ga0099364_10014425_pt1 | contig 10516 bp, 8 predicted proteins | sample TergutTh196P3_FD_73070 | JGI IMG/M metagenome (GOLD analysis project Ga0099364, IMG submission 73070) | Microcerotermes parvus P3 segment gut microbial communities from Pointe-Noire, Republic of the Congo - Th196 P3 | ecosystem: Host-associated > Arthropoda: Insects > Digestive system > Gut ...
AAACCTGCAGCTTCAAATCGTTCCTTCCGGGACCGACACCGTGGCAGGCTACAAAATGGTTCGGCGAAACCTCAATAAGAGGCGGTGTGCTCGTAATGCAGTATTCCTCACTAAAATAGTTGCACCTCTTGGCAAAACGGCACTCGTCGGGAGGGTCAATCGGAGACGACAGCTCCCCGCGAAGCTGTATCCGATCTTTATTGGCACCAACTTCCGGCACCAAAACAGCTGACAGCAGCGCTTTCGTGTACGGATGCAGGGGGTTCTCGAACAGCTCGTTGGCCGGTGCCTTTTCCACTTCCTTGCCAAGGTACATCACGATGATGTCGTCTGAAAAATGGTTTACGACCGCGAGGTCGTGAGTGATGAATATAAATGTAAGCCCTTTGGCACGCTGAAGCTCTTTCAGTAGGTTGAGTATCTGAGCCTGTATCGAAACGTCAAGCGCCGACACCGGCTCGTCGCATACGATGAACTTCGGCTCCACTGCCAGCGCGCGCGCTATCCCGATCCGCTGACGGCGGCCACCGTCAAGCTCGTGGGGGTATGTGTTTATCAGGCGCTCCGCAAGGCCGACTGTCTCCATCAGCTCCAGAACCTTACGCTCTATCTGCGCCTTCGTCGCGCCGGGGATAATCTTCTGGTACCTTATCGGCTCTGCTATCGTCTCAAATACCGTCCTCCTCGGGTTCAGCGATGAAAACGGATCCTGAAATACGATCTGCATGTCCTTTCGCGCCTTGTTCAGGTCGCGCCTGCCCATGTCGAATATATTCTTCCCGTTCAGCATTACCTCACCAGCAGTCGGCTCTATCAGACGTATCACGCACCGGCCCGTTGTCGTTTTCCCGCATCCGGACTCGCCTACTATGCCCAGCGTCTCGCCCTCGTTTATCGAAAAAGTCACGTCGTCTACCGCGTGTACCGTCCCGGCTTTGGAACCAAAATACTTCTTCAGGTTCCGCACCTCCAGAAACTTCTCAGCCATGCCTCTTCTCACCTCGTTTCATTTCTATGCGGAACCCGGACTCCCCGTACCGCGCGCACAACAGCGAATGCGTGTCGCTCACCGTGTAATTGGTGCACGGCTCCTTGCATTTTTCCACCGCGTACCGGCACCGGGGCTCGAATGCACAGCCGGTCGGCAGCTTTGTCGGGTCGGGCATCAGGCCGGGTATAGGGATCAGCTCCGCTTTCCTGTCCAATATGTTCGGCAGAGAGTTGAACAGCCCCTCCGTGTACGGGTGCAGCGGCTCGTTGAAGATGTCCTCCAGAGTGCCGTACTCTACGATTTTGCCCGCGTACATCACGGCCACCGCGTCGCATATCTTCGCGACTACACCAAGGTCGTGCGTTATCATGACAAGGGCCGTGCCCAGCTTCTCCTTCAGGTCACGCATCATGTCCAGAACCTGCGCTTGGATCGTCACGTCAAGCGCCGTCGTCGGCTCGTCGGCCAGCAGCACCTGCGGGTTGCATGCCAGCGCTATCGCTATTACCACACGCTGCTTCATACCACCGGAAAACTGGTGCGGATACTCCGCCGCGCGCACCGCAGGGATGCCCACAAGCTCCAGCATGTCCATAGCCTTGTCCAGAGACGCCCTGCTTGATAGACCCTCATGGTACCTGATGCTCTCCGCTATCTGCTCGCCCACCGTCATTACGGGGTTCAGTGCCGTCATCGGATCCTGGAAGATCATCGACACGTCGTTACCCCTTATCTTCTCTAGCTGCTTAGGGGTCATGCTCAGTACTTCGTTCCCGCACACGGTGATAGTGCCGTTCTTTATTACGCCGGGAGGGCTCTGGATAAGGTTCAGTATCGCCAGCGCCGTCGACGTTTTCCCGGCCCCGGTCTCACCAACAAGGCCCAGAGTCTGCCCTTTCTTCAGTTGAAAGGTTATCCCGTTTACCGCCTCTACCGTTTCGTCCTCCAAAACGTAGTGTACGATCAAATCCTTCACGTCCAGCAACACATCCCCGTCCAATTGACCGGGTGATATTGCTGCTTCTACACGTTCCCGCTCAGTATCCATCTTCACAACTCCTCGTCTTATTACTTAAATACTAACGCAATCTCAATAGCATAAACCTTCGTCCCATTTGCTATTTAGTAGTTTTAACATTGCACATTGAACATTGTTATAAATGTACATTGTATACTGGACATTGTTATCTTACGCCTTTCAGCTTTGGATCAAGCGCGTCGCGCAGGCCGTCGCCAAGAAGATTAAAAGCCAGAACAGTCATCATGATTGCAACGCCCGGATATGTTAAAAGCCATGGCGCAGATCTCACAAATTCCCTGTTGGACGATATCAGTTTACCCCATTCCGGATGCGGCGCCGGAACACCGAATCCCAAGTACGATAAAGACGCCGCCACAATAATTGTTATCCCCAGGCTTGCGGTTACTGTAACAATGATTGGAGACAGCCCGTTCGGTAAAACTTGGGATAAGATTATCTTCCAGTTCGGAAATCCTATCGCGCGAGCGGCTTCTATATACTCATTGTTTCTAACTGTAAGCACAGATGCTCTTGTCATTCGTATAAAGATAGGCGTTCCGGTTACTCCGACGGCTATAATCAGGTTTTGCAGGCTTTGGCCTAATGTAGTAACGATTACCATCCCGAACAACAGTCCGGGAATCGACGCCAATACGTCGGAAAGCCGCATAACCACGTCGTCGATTTTGCCGCCAAAATAGCCTGCAATCGAGCCCAGGGAGACGCCCAAAAGCGTGGACAACCCTGCAGATCCGAACCCAATAGCAAATGAATACCGGATTCCGAAAATAACACTGATCAGCATGTTTCGTCCCATGTTATCGGTACCGAGCGGAAACTGCAAACTTGGTGCTGTGAACCTTGCCGGTACGTTTGGCGCAGTGACTCTTGCAAAAGGTATAAACAAAGAAATGATAAAAGCCACAAACAGTATCGCGAGAATCAGAAAACCGGCAACAGCGCCTTTATTCTTTTTTATCTGATGAACAATCTCGCCCATTTGGCTTCTTTTCTTGTATTTTTTAGCTACGAGTTCGACTGCCCCTTCCTTAGCCTTTTTACTCATGCCGCCCGCCTCCTTTTCTTGCTACTTGTATATTGCGCTCTAATCCTTGGATCCACAAAAGCGTAGAGCATATCAACTATAAGAAGGATCAGAACATAAAGAATCGTAGTCATAATAACAACACCGGTTGTTCTCGTCACGTCACGCGAAAGAACTGCCTCGGCCGCCATCCGTCCGATTCCCGGCCATGCGAACACTGATTCAACGACGACAGAACCAGCAAGCTGAGCGCTAAATCCTGTGCCTATTGCTGTGAGTATCGGTATCCATGCGTTGCCGAGGGCGTGTTTTCTGATAACAATTTTTTCAGGTACGCCTTTCGCTCTTGCTGTACGCAGGTAGTCTGCGTTTAGAACATCGAGCATATTGGAACGTGTCTGCCTTGCGGTTTGCGCCATCATACTGACGCTGCTGCATATTGCCGGCAGTATGAGGCTTCTAAACCCATCGCGGTCACCTGTCGCCGGCAACCATCCGAGCCGAAGGGAAAACAACAACATAAGCAGCAACCCCAGCCAAAACAACGGCATTGACAGGCCAATAAGCGAAAACACCGTCGCTGCATTATCAAACAGAGTACCCGATCTTCTCGCTGCAAATATACCCAGTGGTATAGCGACTGCCGCGCCTATAACAAGCGCAGCAAAACCCAGCCGCAATGTATTTGGAAGTCTGGAAATAAACTCAGGCCAAATCGGCAGCGACGTCGAATCAGAGACGCCTAAGTCTCCCCTTACCAGTCTTGACATATACACGCCGTACCTGTAAAACACTGATCTGTCCAGATTATGCTTAGATATTAGCTCGGCTCTGGCCTCCTCGGACATGTCTTGTTCGACCATTGCGTCCAATACATTACCTGGCGTCAGGTCCATAAGCACGAATACTATGAACGATACACAGATTATTACAGGGATTAGCCACAGCATACGTATCAGCATATAACGAATCATTTTATGACCATTCCTTTCGTGTGGGTTGCTGCTTGCGTACTCAGACAAGAGTATAGTAAACCAAAACCTGACTTTTCCCGTTCTTTACAGCAGGCCGGGGCACGGAGCCCCGGCCGCTGAAAGCATGCGGATTAGCTTTTTGATCCTTTGCATCTGCGAACTCGGTTCGCCCCTAAGGAATCACGCAATTTTTTATTGCTTCATACAGTCAGTCAGGTTATTTCGTGAATGTTACACTGTACTAATCAGTGATCCAGTAAAGCCCTCTCAGTTGAGTCGAGTGTGTGTCGTTGGGCAGTATAAGACCGCCAATACCTCTTGTGCCAACAACTCCGTTAAGACGCCATAGTATATTTGCAAACGGCATATCTTCATAAATAAGCTGCTGAGCTTCGTGATAAAGCGCCGCGCGCTCTGTTGCATTGAGCGAGACCGCTGCCTCGGTGAGCAGGCGCGTAACCTCCGGATTGTCGTAGTTGCCCCTGTTCTGCGCTCCACCTGGTATAAAGACGTGATTCGCGGAGCCTGCGGCATATGTGAATGTAATGCCGTGGTAGATTATGTGGTGATCAGGCGTACGGAACTGCGCGTTCAAACCGGCTGTATCCGTCTCGTTTATTTCTGAGTTGATGCCGACTGCCGCAAGCTGCTGCTGTAAAATCTCAGCGCCCTTGACATTTGTGCTGACTGAAGCGGTGATTTGGATTACCTCGCCGTTGTAACTGGATTGTGCCAGATAGTCTCTTGCCAAATCAAGGTCGGTGCCGTATACAGGAAGGATGCTGCGGAACGCTGTTGCAATGCCCCATACCGACTCGCCATAATACTCGTCTGAAACGCCCCACGCCCAATCGCCTGCCGCGACAGTGGCTATATCTGTTCTGTTCATGGCATGCAGTACAGCCAACCTGAAATTACGGTCGCCTGTGACCGGGTGCTGCATATTAAATGAGAGTCCTTGTGGGTTGTTCATAATAAGCGGGAAGATATTATAGCTGTCATTCTCGAACAGATGCATATCTTCTGAACTAATGCTGAAGCAAAGCTGAGCCTCACCGTTGAGCATCATGGTCGCTCTTGCGGAAACCTCGGGGATAAAGCGCAGAGTCAAGCTCCTGGTCGGGGCAAGCTCACCCCAGAAATTGTCAAAGCGCTCAAGGGAAGCGTGCTCATTCGTGAGAAAATCGGTAACGGTGAACGGCCCGGTCCCTACTAACGGACCATCGTCAGGGTCTGCGTCAACAGCTTTTTTATTCAATATGCCGGCCTGCGGCTGTGCAAGATTCATAAGGAAGTCAACGTTAATGCTGCTGAGCACAAGCTCAACTTCGTAGTCGCTGATAATATTAACTGTCTCAACAGGCCTCCATTGCGAGTTCATCATAGTGCCTGTTGCTTCATCAGCCAACGCGCGTGTATCTGCAACGTCTTGCGCCGTGAAGTGCTCGCCATTGTGGAAGTATACGTCGTTACGCAGCTTGAAGCTAAACGTAACATAGTCGTCGGTGTTCCATTCTGTGGCAAGGGCGGGGAGGAATACTTGCGCGGTTTCATCGTAGTATACCAACCTGTCATAAATCATGAACATGACCCAGTGCGAGGGCGTGATGTTTGATCCCGGAATCATGGGATTTATAACGCTCATCCGGTTGTTGTCAATAATAATCTCAATATGGTCTGCGTATGTGGCGCCTTCATCGGCAACGTCACCTACGGCTTCACCGCCGCTTACGCCGCCGGGTGCTGTGCTGCCGGGCGATGGCGGCGGCGGCGCACTCGGTGATGACGACGTGCCCGGTTGCGGCGACGCTGCCGGGCTTGTGGTGCCGCTGTCTCCGCTGCCGCCGCAGGCTGCAAGCAGCATCAGACACATGGAAATGCACAGGATAAGAGGAATCGCTTTTCTGATTTTTTTCATTTTTTCATCTCCTTATTCTTGTTTACTATCGCCAATTCATTTAAGCAATAGTAATGACGTTTTTTATAGTAGCATAAACAATATTTTTTGTAAAGACATAAAAGAAATATTTTAATCTATATTGCCTTGGTTTCAAATCATTTTATCTTGGTCAGTTGATGACTTAAACTGCCTGAAGCGCGCCTGAAATCGCATTCCGCCGCCGGCACGCCGCGAGACAGATACTTTTCCGTTAAGCTCGTGCATGGTATCCCTGACAATCGACAGCCCAAGCCCGCTGCCACCGGCTTCGCGCGAACGTGCCTTATCGACACGGTAGAAACGATCAAAAATATGCGGTAGGTCTTCATCAGGGACTCCGACTCCTGTATCATCAACAGTCAAAGCGACTTCGCCATCATTGGCGACAAGCCTGACAGACACATTGCCGTCAGGCTTGTTATATTTTATAGCATTTTCGACAAGGTTGAATATAACCTGATGTATGGCGTCTTCCGTTGCCAGAACAAAACAGTTTTCCCCAAGCTCGGCTTCAAGCGTCAGCCCGCAACTGTCCGCAAGCGGCCTAAGCATCCGCAGCGTGGCAGTTGCCGCGCCCCGCATATCTACACGGGTTTTCTCATCAGGTATCTTGCTATCGAGCCTCGTCAGTGTCATAAGCTTTTCCGTCGTCCTTGAAAGGCGTTCCGCTTCCGCACCTATATCACCGATGAACTCCTGCATCGTAACAAACTCTATGTCCTCGTTTTGGAGTATGCTGTCGCTGAGCAGCCTTATGGAAGCCAGCGGTGTTTTCAATTCGTGCGACGCATTGGCGACAAAGCTGCGCCTGACCTCGTCTGTTTCACGAAGCCTGTCCGTAAGGCTGTTGAACTCGTCGCCGAGCAGAGCGAGCTCATCGCTGCCGCTCATGCTTATATGGTAGTTGTATTCGCCTTCACGGACTGTTTTGATTGCATTGAAAATGCTGGTTATGCGGTGCATGACAGACCAAATGATAAAAACAACCATCGCAACCGAAACGACTGCGACTATAATCGAAATGTCCCTCAGCGTACTTTGCATTTCCAGTAGAATCTCACCTTGCTCGCCATCCGTTTCGTGGACATAAACAACCCCTATTGCAGCGCTCCTGCCCATGACAGGAGCTAACGCGCTGCTGAAAAACAGACCGTTGGAAAACCTGGAGTAAGATAATACATAACCATCCAATGCTCTCGAAATAAGTTCATCCGAAAAATCCCTATGCATATCGTTTTCTTCGGATCCGTAAAGAATATTTCCCTCAGCGTCTGTAATAACTATGTATGTAACTCCGGCGACATCCAGCACTTCCATGACCCTTGCTACATCTTCGACCGTAAGCGTGCCAAAAACATCTTCCAGGCTTGTTGTGATCACAGCCGCCTGATTCTGGACAAACGACTGCTTTGAATCAAAAACCAAATCCCGCGACTGCGTCATGAAATATGTATTCATTAGTATAAGCACAACGGCTATGACCGAGAAGTATGTCAGAGCAAACTTCGTGCGAATGCTGCTGAAAAACCGCAGCCGTCTGGCGTTACCCTCTGATATAATACCCCACCCCCCATTTAGTCATGACGTACTCCGGTTCGGCGGGGTTCTCTTCGAGCTTTTCGCGCAACCTGCGTATATGTACGTCTACTGTCCTGATATCGCCCTGATACTCATAACCCCATACAATATTCAGCAATGTTTCTCTGGAGAATACTCGACCCGGATTTTTTGCAAGCAGCTCAAAAACGTCAAACTCTTTGACTGTCAGTTCAACCGGCTCGTCTTTTTTCTTGGTAATACGCTTTTCGGTGTCTATCGTGATGTTCCCGACAGTCAAGTTGGTCCCGGTCACGCTGCTGACAAGTGCCGAGCGGCGAAGCAGCGCCCTAACTCTCGCTTTAAGTTCAAGTATATTGAACGGTTTTGTTATATAGTCATCAGCGCCATATTCAAAACCTATGACCTTATCCACATCCTCACTGCGCGCGGTTAGGATAATAATCGGTATAGTTGAAAACTCACGGATACGCATGCACGCCTCTAGTCCGTCAAGCTCCGGCATCATAACGTCAAGTATTATTAAATCATAGCTGCCACTCCTTGCAAGTTCGACCGCCTCAAGCCCATCATACGCCGCATCGACTTGGTATCCCTCATTCTCAAGATTAAACTTAATCCCCTTAACAAGCAGCCTTTCATCATCAACAACAAGAATTCTCATAACTCCCCATTTCTAACCCGGATAAACCGGAATGCACATTACCCCACCGTTATCTTATCCATTATCGCTTCAAACCTTTTTTCACCGATACCTGATACTTTCCTTATGTCTTCTATTGCGGAAAAAGCGCCGTATTGATTTCTGTATTCTACGATACGCTCTGCAAGAACGCTTCCGATTCCCGGAAGGTCCATAAGTTCCGACCGGGAAGCAGAGTTAATGTTTATTCTGCCGTCTGAGCCTCTTGGCGCACCTGCCACTGTGCCGACGCTACTATGCGCGCCGATAGCCAGGCCGGCCTCGACCAGGTCTTCCTGATCGCTTACTTCAGCTACAGATGCCGTCGGTTCCTGCAAGCTACCGCCGTTCACCGCTGTATTTGGAGCAGCGCTCGAAGCAACGTCCGGCGTCGCTGCGGTCCTTATCTGCTGAGTAACGCCATACTGGGGGTCTACTGCCACAATATTGACAGATCCTCTGCTGCCGGTGAAGTAACCCCCCATAAAACACACTAACGCGAACGTCAGCGTTAAAGCAATAAACTCAATTCTCCTCAACCGCATATGTAGCACACCCTATGAGAATTATATGGAATTGCATTTTTCATACAACTCGTGATATACTGTTATTTGTTCAGCATATGCCTTTTTCTCCATTTGGATGCATCTTGTATTGTAACACATCAATCAGGAGATTAACATGAGAAAGATCAAATTTATTGTAATCGCCGTTTTTGCCCCTGCTGCAATACTTTTTGCCGGCGCTCCCGCCCATGCGGCGGATCCTTCACAGAACCTTGCCGCAAGGGCCGCATTGCTGGCGGATGTGGATTCCGGCTTGATACTGTTTGAACATAATATGGATTTGAGGCATCCGGCTGATGCGCTTACAAAGGTTATGACGCTATTGCTGGCAGTATCTGCTTGTGAAACCGGAACAGCAAATCCGAACGACATAGTAGTAATGACTGAATCCGCTTACTATAATATAAACGCGATGAGCACGACACAGAATATACTACCCGGCGAGAGGATGACACTGCTCGACCTCATGTACAGCGGATATGTCGGCAACGCAAACGAAGCGTGCAATATGATAGCTGAACATATTGCGGGGAGCGTTGTGCGTTTTATAGAAATGATGAACGAACTAGCGGAGGAGCTTGGCTGTAAAAACACGAATTTTACTAATGCTAACGGGCAGTATAACGACACTCAACGTACATCGGCTATGGATCAGTTCATCATTTTCCGCGAGGCAATGACCTATCCGCTTTTCGTCGAAATATCGAGTACATTCAGACACGAACTGGGAGAAACTAATATGTCGGAGCCACGAAGGCTGACTAACTCCAACTTACTTATGAGCCCGAACAGCAAATACTATTACAGGCCGTGTACATCGGGCATGGCAAGCGCCACATATGAAGGCGGCTACTCTCTCGTCTCTATGTCTGAAGCGAACGGGTTGTCTCTGATTTGCGTTGTCCTTGGTTCCGATGATTTTATTTATGAGGACGAATCAGTGGATTTGCGAAACTTCACAGAGACTCAAAGGCTGGTAGAATGGGGATTGTCACAATTCTCGTGGCGCACGATACTGTCTACTGTTGATCTCGTCGACAAAGCGCCCGTCACGAATGGCGCCGGCGCGGATTTTGTTAATCTGCGCCCTGAGTCCTCCATCGAGCTGCTGCTCAACAACGACATTTTGGATGAAGATTTTATAAAAACGGTGACAATTTATTCTGTAGAAAGCGGCGAAGCTTTGTCAGCGCCTATCAGCGCCGGTGATGTTCTCGGTGAAGTGACTGTCACGCGTGACGGCATGGACTACGGCACGATTCTTCTTGTGGCAAGTACAAGCATCGAGCTTCACCGCCTTGAGTTCATAAGAATGCAGGTAAGTGACATAATGGCAAGCTCTACTACGCGGAATATAATATGGACGCTCGTTTTTGTCGTCCTTGGCTACATAGCGCTCGTCATAAGGCACAACGTGCTAAGGCGCAAAAGAATCCGTAAGATAGAAGACGCAAAAAGAGCTTTGATGGAAGAACGCCAAAACCAAAACCAAAACCAAACCAGATAATACGCAAATTACAATTAGCTTTAAATCCCAAGACTCTATAATAAGCGTTTCACCTGCTCCCCAGCTTTTATTGTACATTGAAATAAGTCATCCGGTCAATAATCGTATAATTACACACATTCCATGTTCCCTTTACCACTCCGAAAAAGCTTTCCGCCCACACCCCCCATTTACACAGTGTAATATATTAGTAATCCCCTCTCTCAACTCTCCTCTCTCCTCTCTCAACTCCCC